>UMLD01026688.1_pt1 | contig 15042 bp, 14 predicted proteins | sample 1966491 | NCBI WGS metagenome assembly UMLD01 (sample SAMEA4836191, study PRJEB28245) | human gut metagenome | biome: gut microbiome; material: fecal sample | place: Denmark | collected 2008
GAAACGAACTCGGCCCGCCGAGTTGCGCCGCAAAATCCCGGGCGCCCGTAGTGCGCCCTTATCCTGCTCCTCCCGGGTCGGATACCCGATCGGAGCATAGTTCCGTTAGCGCAGTTGGTGAAAGTACGTTAGCGGGGTCGGCGAAAGCGCGTTAGCGCATTCGGCGAGATGCGTTTGCGAAAGTGGCTAATTTTAGATTAGCGCTAACATGCCCGCGGCACCACTCGGCCGCAGCCGGCACGTTCGCCGTGAGCACGCCCCACTCGGCCATGTAGCCGTCGGAGCGCGGGTCCGTGGCGTCGAGGAGGAGGACGGCCAGGCCGCCGCCCGCGTACTCCCCGGCCACGAGGGCGAGGCGGACCGCCTCGCCCATGGAGTCGAACTCGACCGTGACCATGCGGCTACCTCCTCCTGACGGCGCTGAGCGGCTTCGGGGAGAAGTGCTCGTCGCGCTCGACGGCGGCGAACCCCATCTGGCGGTTCAGCTCCTCCATCTCCTTGATGCTGAAGTAGCCGAGCTCGTCGTCGTAGCCCTCGACGAGGCCGAACGCCTCGTCCGTGCCGTCGAACTCGAGCAGCCACCAGTCCCATCCGTTCATGCACGAGAAGTAGTGGGCGTAGACCGTGGGGTCCTCTGCTCCGTCCTGCTCGTAGAGCCTTGGAGCCGTCTTGGCGATTTCCCTCGTCATCAGCTGCTGCATCTCTTCCTCCGTTCCGGGCACCCTGCCCTCAACATCTCGCCCCTGCGGGCAAAGCCGAATGGCGACGCCGCGCGTCGTCGTCGGCTTTGCTCCCTGCAAAGCCGCACCGGAGCGAAGGCGGGTCAAGGGAGGTCCATGACGACCTCCACCAACCGGAGCGGAGCGGAGGTTTGTGCGGGGTCTCATGGGCCCCCTTGACGCGGCGTAGCGGAGGTGCCACCCGGCCGCGAAGCCGTGGCCATACGGCGGCGCATGCCGGATACCGGCGGCAGCAAAAGGGCCCGCCGGCGGCGGGCCCGAAGGGGAGAATATGGATTACGCATCGTTTCCGGAAAGGGGCATCCATGACAGAAGCCGAGCAGAACCAGATCTTCGATATCAGCTACGAGATGTGCGGGCTCGCGGCGACGCTCCTCGCGGCATCCCGCGGCGACCTCCAGGATCCGGAGAGGATCGTCGAGTACGTCGCAGCCCAAGTCGAGCGCTTTGCCGACGATCTCGTGTCGTGCATTACAGGAAAACCTTTCGACTCCGACGAACGCCTTGATGGCCTTACGCCTAGCGGACGTTTTTGACGTTTGGCGGTTGCTCTGTGACATGATAAAAGACCCCCCAAGTAGCCCGGAAAGCACGCAAAGAGGTCTTAAAGCGAAAGGGCACCGCGTATGCGTTGCCCGTTACTTCGCATTGTAGCCGATTGCTTGAGCGATTTTGATATGCAGCATTTTGACCCTGACGAGCGCTCATCACTTTTTTGAACGGGACATTCGGAGGACAGAGGCTTTTTGACGTACGACGTTTACGTTCCGGCGACGGGCCTACACCCCCACGTCGTTCTTGGTGAGGGTGTTGTCGAACGCCCAGACCCACCAGCGCAGGTGGTCCTCGGCCCCGTGGATGTCGTCCTCCTCGTGGTAGTGCTCGAGCATGAGCTGGGTGCGCCACTGGCCGAAGCGAACGGTGTAGGTGGCCGTCTGGGCGTTCTGCACGATGGCCCCGAAGGGCTCGATCTCGAGGATCTGATCGATGGTGAAGCAGCGCCCGTCCGGCCAGCAGACGCGGATGGGGACCATGGTCCCGTCGGCGTTTGCGCGGGCGTAGACGTCGACGTACTGCTTGTGGACGCGCCGGCCTGGCCTGTCGCCGCGGGCGCGCACCGTGATGCCGCCGCCGAAGTCCTTGGTGTGATCTGTCACGCGGGCGTCACCGCCATGCCGCTGCCACGCTCGACGAACCAGTCGCCGTGCTCCCACCAGACCGTTTTGCGCTGCTTTGCGATGCAGACGTCGTAGCGCACGCAGAGATTGTCGAAGAGGGCGCGGCCGAACTCGGAGCGGAAGTAGATGGACTCGACCTGCCAGGAGCGGCCGTCGGGCCAGTGGATGGTGACCGGGTCGGACGGGCCGCGGTCGGGGTCGTCGGTCCCGTTGACGTCCACCGGGATGTAGATGCGGCGGTCCTCCGTGGGGATGCCGCAGGTGCCCGCGAGGGAGTGCTTCTTCATGATCATATGCCTTACCTCCCGTACACGTGTTCGCGTTTTGCTTCTACCAGTATCGAACGGGCGTTTGGTTTTGTAAAGCGAACATGGTGTGGGGGTTGCGTGGTTGTGTCTGGGCGGGGTGGTAAAAGGGCGAGTGCTTGCGTTGGTCTATCATCTGATGCCAATACGAGCGAATGGGAGCCATCTTGTTTACTTACTATCATGTCGATAAATGGGGAAATCTCGTCGCCGTCGATCTGCTTCCCCGCATCGTTGCGGCCGTTGTCTCGATTGTTCTCATCTGCTGCGTCGTCTCTCTGGTGCGAAGAGTCCTGGCGAATCCCTTTTACTACCCATACTTCGTCGAGCGGTTCGATGTCTCCGGCAGACGCAACGTGAAGATCGACGACCTGATAGATCGCTTTATGCTCGAGCCCGCCAACTGGGAAAAGATAGTCGCGGAGCGATCCTACATCCAGGAGTGGAAGGCACAGCAGGAGGAATACCTGAAGACCTGCAGCCTGCGGAAGCGCCGGGAGCGGCAATACGCCGAGACACTCGACGACGCGCACGCGTTCCAGTTTGTCACGTGCCGTGAGCAGACACGCTACAGGCAGAGGAACTACGTGAAGACGTCCTACAAGGTGTCCGTGGACGATAGCGTGATGGCCGTGAGCTGGGACTGGGTTGTGAACAGGCGAAACCGCCTCGCCGCCATTAACGACGAAGCGACGCTCAGGGATTACCATGCTCGCAACCAGCGGAAGCTGATGACTAAACAGCTGCGCGAGCAGATAGCGCGAAGGGACAACTACACCTGCCAGATGTGCGGGAAGTACATGCCCGATGGTGTTGGATTGCACATCGACCATATCGTGCCGGTCGCTAGGGGCGGTAAGACCGTGCCGTCTAATCTGCAGGTGCTCTGCTCGAAGTGCAACGGGCGGAAGGGCGCGAGGTAGCCGCTTGCTCGCTATTCTTCGAAGAAGTCCGTGTCCACGGCCTTGATTTCGTAAACCTGCCTTGTGCTTACGCCGACACCGTAGTCGATCATGAGACCAGCGAGCGCTGGACCGTCGACGAGCACGACCGTCTGGCCGAGTAGACCTTCTGCATAGCGTCGTGCCTCCTTCGAGAACCGGGCAGTTGTGATAACCATCCGTCCCGCGGCGACACGCTATCGGGCGATGTTCATCAACCCCAATATGCAACGTCGCTATCCGCGAATCATGAATCCCCTTCAGCTGTTACTTCACCTTCCATGCGGCGGGCCAGTCGGCAGGCTGGGCCTTCTCGTTCAAGGCGGGCAGCTCGTTAACGATAGCGATCGTCTCCATCGACACAGTCACGACGCGCTCGACAAGATCGACGATATAGCGCGGATCGTCGCTGTAGTCGTTGGGATCGTTGATGATGCCCGAGGCCTTGTCCTTGCGGACCTGATAGCGATCCATGAGCCAACCGATGGCCGAGCGCCCATTGACGACGTACTCGTATGCCTCCAGTGGGATGCCGCGCAGCGTCATGCTCTCGGCGACCTTGAGGACGGTCATGTCCTGGCCCTTGGGATGCTCTTCGTCCTTCTTGCACTTGCCGAACGCCATCTTGACCGTACGACCGGGGTTCGCCGAGTCGCCGTCCTCGACGATCGATGCCCATGGGTCAATCGTCTCGTAATCGAGATGAAGATGGGCGAGTTTTCGACCCGCCTCCGAGAACCTAGCAAAGTCCGCGGCGAGCGGGATGCGCGGCAACTCTTTCTTGAGATTCGATTCGAAGCGTTTGCGGTACTCGGGAGAATGCAGGATGCCGTAGACGTAGTAGAAAATATCGGTCTTGTTGAGCTCAATACCGCCATCCTTCTTATAGCGCTTCGGAAACGCATGCGGATAAACCTCACGAAAGACTTTGAGAGTCTCGTCCGTGATGGCGTCATGGCGTGAATAACTCTTCTCGGTATGGGTTGCACCGTCGCCGAACAGCGATGTCTGTCCACCAGGAGCCACATAGTCGTTTTCGTCAAATAGGGTCGTACCCGTCTGCTCCTCCTCATACCAGTAGAGAGGAAAGCACTGAGAATCTCCGACGAAATGCAAGTCGGGCAGATTACTTGTCACCATTGCGCTCATAGCCGAGCCGCCGGTATACACGATACATAGGTTTTCAAGGCAACGGAGAGAGCCCTGCTGGTAGGTCATTTCGGCCCCGCCTTTTCCCGTTATCTTTGAAAGGATATTGGGCTGCTGGTAGGTCCTTTCGGCCTTTTCCCTCCCGCTTGCCGCGAGAGGGAAAAGGCGGGGCTGCTGGTAGGTCCTTTCGTTCATCACACGGTCGTAGTAAACCCATTGCTTGCAGAACGGCCTATACGACCCCATTACGACCTCGTCACGGTTATAGACTAGCCGCTCTCCCTTCCTGGCAGCATCCTCCATGCGCCGTGTCCAGCTGAAGCGGATCGGATCATATTCAATTGCACGCCCCTCGCTCTTTGCAGCTTGAATCTCAGCGTCCATGTTCGTTAGCAGACGCTCCATTTGCCCCTGTACTCTCGAACGCGAGAATCCCCACGCCCAAGGGTCACGCTGCGTTTTAAGGCCCGCAGACCAGATGGTAAACATGCCGTAGGGAGGCTTTCTCTTCGTTATTCCTAGCGGCGCAAATTCATAGAACGAATCGTCGCGCTGGTTCAGCCAGTCGCCATATTTATCGGGTTCAATCGTTTGCCAATCAATATCACCATTGATTGCAAAATCTCGGATCAGCCTAAGCTTGTCCTCACGACTCAGATAGTCGCCGATATCGTGATAGTGAACAACCCCATGCTCTTTTGAGTCCGGGTTCTTAACCAACATAGTTATAGCGACGCCGATCTTAGCGCCGGCATCAAACACCTTACCGCCCTCACGCTTCCAGTCGGAAGTGTTCTGATTCCCCTTAAGGTTGAAGACGTAGATGCTGTTGAATTCTTCCACGAGCGATCGGCGGAACCCGTTGGAGGAAGATCCGTCAACCCACCCGCCGTTGCTTACGAAGCAGATAATGCCCCTCTCTTCGATTCGGTCGCTCGCCCACCTGAAGGCGCGGAAGTACGAATCGTAAAGCGAGTTCTTATTTGTCGCAGTCGTTTTCGCGACATACGTCTGCGCGATGCGGCTGTCGAGCGTCGGATACTTCTCATTCTGGTTATTGTCGTTGGCGCTCGTCTGGCCTACCGAGTAGGGCGGGTTGCCCACAATCACCCGAATCGGGAGCGCGTTCTGGATGCGCACGCGATCCGTGTTGTCATAGAACACCTCGTCATCGAGGGTGTTCGATTCCTCGGTCATCTGGAACGTATCGGTGAGCACCGCTCCCTCGAACGGCTGATAGTCGCCGCCTATGCGGGCATGGTAGGCGTACTCGATATTCACCGTCATGATGTAGTACGCGAGCAACAGGATCTCGTTGGAGTGAATCTCGCGAGTGTACTTGCGCTTGAGTTTCTCGTCGGGGATGAGGTCGCTCTCGATGAGGTGCGCCATGAACGAGCCCGTGCCCGCGAAGGGATCCAGGATGTGCACGCGGTCGTCGGCAAGCGACTGACCGAACTCGCGCTTGAGAACGCGGTCGGTCTCGCGGAGGATGTAGTCGATGATCTCGGTCGGAGTGTAGACGACGCCCATTTTGTCCGAGGTCGCCTTGAACGCGACCTTGAAGAACTTCTCGTAGAGGTCGCGGATGAGCTGCTGACGCGCTGCATCCGACTGGATGGCGGCAGCGCGGCGGCGCACGCTCGCATACACGTCATCGAGGACCTCGGAATCCGATGCCTCCTCAATCTTATGCTCTTCGAGTACGCCCAGGAAACGTTCGATGGCGACGGACACGGGGTTCGACTTCGCAAACTCGAAGTCTCCGAACAGGGCGTCGAACACCGGGACGGTGATGATGTGCTGGGCGATCATCTCGACCGCATCCTGCTCGGTGATGCTGGGGTTCAGCGAGTCCTGAAGGCCGTGCAGGAACGTCTTGAAGCTACCGGACACCTCGTCGTTCTCGCGAACAAGTTTGCCGATACGCTCTATATGGCGCTGGGCGATCTTCGCCACGTCCTCGGCCCACTCGTCCCAGTAGATACGCGTGCCGCACTTCTTTACCAGCGTGGTCTTGACGGCCTTCTCCCAGCGCTCGACCGGGAAGAAGGTAAGCCTCATCTGCACGCCCTGCGTGATCTCTGCCGCCTTCTGGCTCTCCTCCTCCTGCTTGAGCTTGAGGTCGCCAGCATCCCACCCCTTCTGGTTGGCCGATCCGACAACCTTGTTCTTCTCGGCCTCCTGCTGGAGGGCGAGCGCGTTGACCTTTGCCTCAATTCGCTCGTCGTGCGAGCGGAGGGCCTGGAGGATGCTCCAGACGTTCGCAAACACTTTGCTGTCGTCGAGCGCCTCCTCCGGCGTCATGCCGGCTGGAACGAAAATGGGCAAGATGATATAGCCGAAGTCCTTACCCTCGGCGCGCCTCATGACGCGGCCGACGGCCTGGACGACGTCCACCGTCGAGTTCTTGGCATTGAAGAAGATGACGGCGTCGAGGTTGGGCACGTCGATGCCCTCGGCGAGGCAGCGTGCGTTGGTGAGAATGCGGCACTCGTCCTCGGCGACGTCCCCTCCGAGCCAGGTGATGTTTCTCGTGCGCTGGTCGGACGGCATGTTGCCGTCGACGTGGCGCAGCTCGCACTTGAGCGGGAGCTCCTCGTGCTCGTCTTCGGCAAACTTCTCGACGATTTGCGAAAAGGCCTCCGTGATGGTCTTCGATGCATTGATGGTCGAGCAGAAACCGACGGCGCGGTGTAGCGGCTTGCAATCGGTCACCATGGTCTCGACGTCATCGACGACGAGCATGCCACCGAGGCCGGTCGCGTCGTCGGGCGCACCCTCGCCGTGATCGACGAGGCCCTTCCAGCAGCCGATAATCTTGCCGATGTCCGAGGGCTCGAGGCTCATTGCGTTGACGCCCTGGTCGCTCTCCAGGGAGGGCAGACGGTCCCCGATGGCATCCTCCTGGACGGTGAGGACGACGACCTTGTAGTCGGTGAGCAGCTTCTGCTCCACGGCCTCGCCGAACTTGATCTGGTAGGCGGTGGGGCCGTAGATGGACTCGTCGTCCATGGAGGCGATGGTGTAGTCCTCCTCGGCGCCTTTGCGCTTGGCGGTCTCGCCGTAAATGCGCGGGGTCGCAGTCATGTACAGGCGTTTCTTGGCGGCAACGTTCTCGTTGAAGTGGATCTTCATGAAGGCCGAAGCCTCAGTCTTGGAGACGCCGGGGAGCGCGTTGCCGGTCGTGCGGTGGGCCTCGTCGCACACGACGACATCGAACTCGGGCATGCCGAGCGCCTGCGCGTCATGGATGACGTCGATGGATTGGTAGGTCGAGAAGATGACGACCAGGCCGTCGGGGTTTGAGCGCCTGCAACGCTTGAACGAGCGGTACAGGCTCTCGGGATTCGTCGTCGCGGGATACTCAAATGAATCGAGCGTCATCGGGATGACGTCGTCCTTGCGCGACGCCTTCGAGTCCGAGCAGACGACGAGCGAGGACATGGGCACGCGGCTCTGGCCCATCCACTCGCGCATGGACTGTCCGACAAGGGAGATCGACGGCGCGCAGAAGAGGATTGTGCCGGCGGCGGGGCCGATCCAGTCCTCGACGAGACGGAGGGACATGAGGGTCTTTCCCGTGCCGCACGCCATGATCGCCTTGCAGCGGTCGAACTCCGCCCACTTCTCCTCGATTGCCGCGACCGCGCGCTCCTGATGAGGGCGGAGGTCGTAGGTCACCCGCTCGCCGGCGGGAACGCCTTCGATAAACGGGGCCCAGTCGATATTGGAGGCCGCCATCTTGGCGGTATCGATGTACATGGATCCGCTGGCGTCAATTTGCTTCTGGAGGTTCTTTCCCGGACCCTTCGCCGTCGTCATGACCATCAGGGAGTCGACGCCGTCGATAAATGCCGCATGGGCGAAGAACGAGTCGCAGATGCCCTTGGGAAGGTCCTTCTCGCCGTCATGGCACTTGCATTGGATCGCCCACCATTCCCCCGCCTCGGCGGTCTGGGCCATGAGGTCGATTCCGTTGTCTTGGGTGTCGTGGACGGGGCAATCGTCCCATTCGAGTGCCTGGGCTATCGTCCCGACACGGGAGAAGAACAGCGCATAGAAAGGGTCGTTCTTGAGATAGTAGACGCAGGCCGCCTCGTACTTGTCACCCTTCTCCTTGGTCGTTGCCGACCCGTTGACGATAGGGTCAAGGGCATCGTAGACGGTCTTCATATAGCGACTCCTTTGTTGCAGCTCAGATGTCACCATTTTAGGTAAAAGACTCCAGAGGTTATTGATCACTTCAAGCCAAATCGGTGAAGAGAAATACTGTATTAGTGGCCCCTCATCAAAAAAGCCCGGCATAGCCGGGCTCAACTATATTCGAGCGTCGATGATAATCATTTCGCAGCCGTGCAAATCATTTTCCTTAAACAGCCAAACAGCCTGTCAACTTCTTCCGCTTTAGCACCGAGATGCAGATAGTAGCGACGCAGCTCCCTTCCTGAATAAATCGACGATAGGATGGTCGCGCGTTTATTAAGACGACGTTCATCGAGAAGCTCGTACAGCATGCTGACTTCTGCCTTGTCACTCGAATAACCAAGATATGACACTAGCAGGTTCTGAACCGAGCGGTACTTGTCCAAAGTCCTGTCTTTGTTGTTCGATCCGAATAAATCGGCGCTATTCCAGGCTGACACCATTTGTTTCGCCGAAGCGAACTCGAACTCAGAGCCCGTTGCAATCGCCTTCAGCGTTGCCTCAATTGCAGCTTCATCTTGGTCTCTACCGGTAACCCAGAGCCATTTCCCCTTCACGAACCAATCGTCATTGATTATTTCTTGGCTATTCATCACCTTCTCAAGTCTTTTAGAGCCCTCCTCTTCGATCAACTTCGGAACATTCCTTACCCCCACACTCCGCGCCTCATTCTTTGAGCTTTCTCTCTTACAGAGCAACGACCACTCTTCAGGGGTGACAGTCGTCTTGATATGAATGAGGGGGGCGGGGGCAATAGCATCATCAATAGTGTCCATCTCGAACGTTGAGCCAGCATTATCGACCTGCACAGCACCGTTAGCGGTACGCTCGGCAGCGCCACACGCGTCGGCGACGTGCGCGGCGGCGCCGCGCGTACCGCCAACGGGCAGCGCGGCGTCCATACATGCGGCAAGAGGCTTAGCGGGCATGGTTGTCGCTCTCCAGAGATGCCAGGTACTCAACCAGGTCAGCTTTATCGACGCGCCATGCCCGACCGATTTTGACGCCCCCGGCAGCCTTAAGAACCTCGATCGCGGTCGTTTTACAGATATGAAGAAGCATTGCGATGTCGCGAGCGGTGACATATGCGTGCGGTATCTTACCCAGCGCGCGGCACCACTCTTTGCGCCTCACCACACCCATTTGATTTGCATTCATTTCATCCATGTGGACTCCTTTCGTTTGTTTCGAATGCAATATGGATACTATGCTTTACGTCGGTGGTCGTCATATTTAAGATATGAATAGAACGGTTTGAGTTCGATTTATAGCTGTAAGGAGATATATATGAACCATCCTGCAATCAAAGTACCGGCACCTATGGCAGCGGAAATCAGACCTTGGACGCTTCCCTCCTGCCGGGAAAAAAATATCGAAATCTATGGAATGGAACGCAGCGCGCTTATCTGCAAGCCCCATTCGATCGCCTACGGTATCCCTTCGGGCTTCTCAACCGGAACCCTTTTGGACGTAGATCTGAATGACCCAAAGAAAGTCATCCAGTTTGTTGAGAGGTACGGGCTTCCGACCACTCCATATGCAGGCCAGTCCGAACGAGTCGAGCAACGGTTCGTCTCGAATGAAACCTTTTCCGATAACCCTGAAGACATGGGATCACGTATTTGGTACGACGCATTGAATGAGTCTGAAAGAAGCTATGAAATCAGCTTGAATCAAGACTGTGTTCTCTTTAACAACTTCAAGGATAGAGGGCGCTCAAAGGGAACCGAAGTCGCCAACCTAACTGAGGGAATCAGGTATAAGAAGGAACAGGTCATATTGCTGGACGATCTCGTTACAACGATGGCATTCATGCAATTAGCTACGTTTCTATTCACAGGCAAAGCAGCTTATGGTGACCGCGCATACGACTACGTTCTGCATCAAGTATGCATTTCCCAAAACAAGGAGATTATTGAAAACAGATTTCCGCAGTTACGTATGTCACTCCAGATGGTTGATGCGTCTGAGTCTCAGTTAGCAGTAGCCAAACCCGGAACATTTGAAATGGACGAAGGAACCAAGATCTGGGTAAGTAATCAGTTCAAGACGATAGAGGTAGCCCTGGCAACATTCATCGACCTCGCTATCAACCCTCAGCCCGAACCCCATACCTTCATTCAAGAGCAAACTTTACGTCGAATGGTCAACCGGAATTTAAACGGCCAAAACCCGATTTACGGAAGTCTTACAAGGGCTTGGGCGATACAACTACTAGAAACCCTTGAAAGCCATTTTTCCTGGAACACATGCCGCGAATGTGGGCGACCGTATAAAATCCGCCAGCAGAGAATGAGGGCCTACGTCAAGCAAGAGGACGCGAACGAAGACCGCCTCAAAGACCGAAACAACGCACGCGATAAAAATGGCTATTGCTGCAAAGCGCACGAACAGCGCATACGGCGCAAAAAAGACAAAAGGATCAGCGACGACCAGATGGATAAAGCTGCCCGAAAAATGGACGAGCGCGACCGATAGAATGGTGAAACTATGAATTTAAATAATTCAATATAAAGGTCAAAATCCGTTTTATTGCACACGTCATTGCACAGTCCGTTGCACACAGCATCCTAAAAACAAGAACGCAGGCCAGAGAAAACAACCTCTGACCTGCGTTTTTGTTAATGGAGCCAGTGACAGGAATCGAACCTGCAACCCACTGATTACAAATCAGTTGCGCTACCGTTGCGCCACACTGGCACACTTGGCGCTTTCACGCGAAGCGAGTTAAGAATAAAGGAATTGCGGACGGGGCGCAACAGGCCGCACGGCGTTATACAAATATGCAAAATCCAGCAACAACGCGTACCAGGCCCGTTCATTTCTGTCAGTGCGCCCTCAATCTTAAAACCATTCGCCAGAACGAATAGTTTTAATTACAATTGCTATATATAAAACTATTCGTTCTGGCGAAGGGTTTCGCGATGCTTACTACCAAAGAAGCCGCCGAGCTGCTCGGCATCACTCCGCGCAGGGTGCAGGAGCTCATAAAAAACGGAGCACTTGAGGCCCGCAAGGCTTCTGGTGTATGGCTCATCGACAAAGACAGCGTCGACACGCGACTCCGCTCTGTGACCAAAACGGGGGGACGTCCCCGCCGCGGCCACGGTAAGAGCGAGATCGCGTTCACCCTCATGAACCGCACGTACGAAGTCGCTCAGCTGGTCTACAGTACATCGCGAAAAGACTTTACCCACATCGGTGCCGACATCGATTACGCCCACGCCCCTATTGGAGTATTTGGCCCTAATAGCCCCATATCGCTAGACTCCTTCCGCATCTGGTGGCGCGGCCGCGGTATCCCGCTCGCACGCATTGGGCTAGCCTCCCTGCTTGCAGAAGCCGCAGTCGATGTTCCCGATGAACTCGTCCAGCGAAATCTCGGCCTCTCCTTATCCGACCAGTATTGGATTAGGCCCCAAGGTTCCGGTCTCACCTGGGAGGATATCAACTTCTTCAATAACGCCTTTGATGACGTCTCGCTGTCCATTGCACCCTTTGCCCCAGAGGGAAAAGCGGCTGCCGCAAAGCCCGATAACACCTCGGACGGCAATCTTCAAAAGTACTGGACGTGCGAGGGCGAACGTCGAATTCTGCATAAGGCAGGAGCGCACCTGGACCAGGAACCTTATAACGAGCTGGTGGCGACCGCGCTCCACCGTCGCATCCTAAACGCCTGCGATTATGTGCCTTACTCGCTCGAGGGCACGGGCACTTCCGCCCTGAGCACATGCGATGTCTTCTTAACTGATGAAGAAGAGTATGTCCCTGCGTTCTATGTAAACCAGCACGCAAACGCAGATGAACGGCTAACCGGCTACGAGCGATATGTAGCAAACTGCGAGGAGCTCGGGGTGACAGGCGTCAAGGATGCCCTTGACCGCATGATCGTATGTGACGACATCATTGCCAACTACGATCGTCATTGGCGCAACTTCGGCCTCGTGCGAAACGTAAACACGCAAGCTTGCAGACCTGCCCCCATCTTCGATTCGGGCTCATCGCTCTGGTGCAACATATCACTAGAGGAGCTTAGGGCGGGAGAGCACAGTTTTACCAGCGCACAATTTCATTCAAGCCCCGCCAAACAAATGTTGCTCGTCGAGGACATGGGCTGGTTTGACTGCGACAAACTCGAAGGCTTCGTTGACGAGGCAATCGAGATTCTGTCTAAAAACGATGCTCTAGCAGCGAGACTACCTTATCTAAAAGAGGCGCTAACGTGGCGCCTCGAAAGAATGATCGACATCGCTGAATGGAGTTAGCAAGGCAGCATTGCCCCGCCAACTCCCCTACCGTCCGCGCAACGCCTTGAGCTTGGCCAGGGTATCGGGGCTCAGGCGGCTGCCCAGAGTCATCTTGATCTGCGGAGCTTCCTCTGCCTCGTGAACGTCGTTATCGATCTGTTTGATCTCGTCCACCAGCATACGGCTCGAGATGCGCGTGACGCCCTTGCCCATGACGACGGCCTGTATTGTGCCGTCACTCGATACCACGGAGCACGCGCGGCCTTCCTCGCGCGCCTCGATGCAGAGCTTCTGCACCACGGTATCGGCAGAGACGCCCGTCGGTGAGAACTCGATACGCACGCCGCGGGCCGGCAGGTTGGGGCGCTCGCTGGAGATATTGCCCGCGCCGTCGAACACGACTACGGCCTCGTAGCGGCCCTGGGCAAACGCCGCCACGTCGTTGATGAGCGCGGTGCGCGCCATATCGTGGACGTCACTGGAATACGGATCGTCGGAATGGTCGTACACGAGCTTTTCGTAGCGCGGCGTGCAGTGGATCACGTTGTAACCGTCGACCACCAGCAGCTCGGGCTTATTGGAGTGCACCGTCGAGACTGGGTCGGCGATGGCCTGCGCAAACGCATTGCCGCCCACGCCATAGGTCGCGGCCGAAACAATCGGCTTGGCCGAGCCCTCGCCAAAGCGCTTGGCCTTGGACTTGGCGCGGTTCTTCTTGGACATGCGCTACTCCTCCCCCATGAGCTCGCCGGCATTGCGGCGCAGCCATTCAAAGCACAGCGCCGTGGTCGCCTGGGCAACATTGAGGCTCTCGGTCATGCCGCGCTGGGGAAGCTTGGTCAAAAAGTCGCACTTCTCGAGCACCAGGCGCGAGATGCCGTCGCCCTCGGAGCCCATGACGAGCGCAACGCGGCCCTCGAAGGGAGCGTCCCAGCAGCTGCCCTCGGCGTGCTCGGAGGCGCCACCCACCCAAAAGCCAGCGGCCTTGAGGTCATCGAGCGCACGGGCGATATTGGGAACCTGTGCGATGGGCAGATGCATGACGGCGCCGGCAGAAGTCTTGTAGCTGCCCACGGTCACGCCGGCGGCACGCTTGTTGGCGATGATGACGCCGGCCGCGCCCACAACCTCGGCGGAGCGCACGATGGCGCCAAAGTTGCCGTCGTCAGTCACGTGGTCGAGCACCACGACAAGTGCCGGGCCCTCGCCTGCGCGGTCGAGAATATCGGCGACATCGGCATAGGGGAAGTTGCCAACCTCGAGCGCAATGCCCTGGTGAGCGCCATGGCTCGACAGCGCATCGAGCTGCGCGCGCGGCACATACTTAATGCGGACGCCCGCGGCGTTGAGGTCGTCGACCAGGCGCGACAAGGCAGCATCGCGCTCCCCGCCCTCGGCGATGAGTGCGCACTTGATGGGAAAACCAGTGCGCAGCGCCTCGGCGGCAGCACGACGACCTTCGATAAACTCGCCCTCGGGAGCCTGGACAACGTCGCGGTTGCGATCGCGCTGCGGACGTGCGGCCTGGGTGCGATCGCGCTGGCCCTTGGAAGCGGCAGAGCGATCATTGCGGCGAATCGGACGCGAGCCAGAAGCAGCCTGCTTGCCTCCACGCGATGCACGCTTGCGATTGTCGGCCATAAAGCGGCCTCCTTTAAATACTTTTCAAACAGGACAAAAGAAGCGACCGCTTAAGACGAATAGCTCAAGCGGTCGGTACGGGTTTTCCAAGTGCCCGAGATTGCCGTGAAAGAGGAGCGACGCGTACTTGAGTACGCGAGCGACGGTTTGAACGGCAAGGTCGGGTGCTTGGGAAACCCGCGGGGATTAGAGAGATTTGATACGGGTGCCGGCGGCGGTATCCTCAATGGTGAGGCCCAGGTCCTTGAGCTGGTCGCGGATGGCGTCGGCCAGATCCCAGTTCTTGGCGGCACGGGCCTCGGCGCGGGCCTCGAGAATCTTGGCAGCAGCCTCGTCCACGTCGTCGCCCGTGTAGGCGACCAGGCCGGCGGCAACGCCTAGCAGACCCAGCGGCAGCTCTACCTTGGGCTCGGGGAGCTCAACGCCAAACGTATCGAGCAGCTCGGCCAGCGTGTCGGCGGCGGCAAGCGCGGCGGCCTTGTCGGCAGCATCGCCCGCCTGCTCCAGGTACTGGTTGCACTCGGTCACAAAGCCAAAGACGGCACCCATGGCACCGGCGGTGTTAAAGTCGTCGTCCATGCACTCCTTAAAGGCGGCGCGGGTCTCGGCGGCCTTGGCGGCAAACGCCTCGGCGG
>UMLD01028278.1_pt1 | contig 14898 bp, 9 predicted proteins | sample 1966491 | NCBI WGS metagenome assembly UMLD01 (sample SAMEA4836191, study PRJEB28245) | human gut metagenome | biome: gut microbiome; material: fecal sample | place: Denmark | collected 2008
CGGAAGATTTTAAAGACCGCCCACGCCAGCGCCACGTAAGTTAAAACAATCAATAGATCCATAATTAGATCTCCGGAAACGTGGAATAGTCAGTCTTTTTCTCGGCGGCGAGTTGGTGCTCCAGCCGGGAAATTCGGTCAGAAAGTGCGGCGATTTCCGGGTCAGTCGCTTTCTCTTGCGACGCAACATGTGACTGCATGCCCCAGCCGCGCTCCGGTTGATAGAGCGTCGCCCAGATCCACAAAAACGGCCAGATAACATGCAGAGTAAACAGGCTCACCCAGCCCGCCGTATGAATAGCGTCGGCATGGGGATGGTTGCGCTTTTTGGCAATCAGATAAGGGATGTCATGTATCGCGATGATTCCATAAAAAATCACCAGAAAGACGAAGATCAGCACTCCCAACGCGAAATAGTTTAGAAACATATCTGCCTCGGATTCACGTTTATCAGTGTTGTTTTTTGGCTGGCAGCCAGAAGGGAGTCAGGCTGATATTTTGACAATAATCCGGGTTCGCGATTCTCGCCATAACACCAAAGAATAATTTTAAGAGGTGATGAGTTGCTTAGTTACATAACGATTTCATGACGAAGGCATAACATGCTGTAGATCACATCAGGTGAACGCCGTAAGAAAATATCTTGTGATTCAGATCACAAAGATTCAACAAACCATCAAAACAAAAATGTGACATTACTCACATTTAAATGCCATTTTTAGCGAAAATCGCCGCCCTGTTGCTTTTTTACACAAGCATTTTGTGATCAGCATCACGTCAATTACCTCTCTACCCCCTACATTTATGTGACTGATATCACACAAAAGGCCGCCGACTGGACAGTTAACCGATTCAGTGCCAGATTTCGCAGTATCTACAAGGTCCGGCTACCTCTGCCGCCACATTAACAAAAAACCTCGGGCTTCCAGCCTGCGCGACAGCAAACATAAGAAGGGGTGTTTTTATGTCATCCGATATTAAGATCAAAGTGCAAAGCTTTGGTCGTTTCCTCAGCAACATGGTGATGCCAAATATCGGCGCGTTTATCGCGTGGGGTATCATCACCGCGTTATTTATTCCAACAGGGTGGTTACCGAACGAAACGCTGGCGAAGCTGGTCGGGCCGATGATCACTTATCTCCTGCCGCTGCTGATCGGTTATACCGGTGGTAAGCTGGTTGGCGGCGAACGTGGCGGCGTAGTCGGTGCCATTACCACCATGGGCGTTATCGTCGGCGCAGACATGCCGATGTTCCTCGGCTCTATGATTGCAGGTCCGCTGGGCGGCTGGTGCATTAAGCACTTCGACCGCTGGGTAGACGGTAAGATCAAATCCGGTTTTGAGATGCTGGTGAATAACTTCTCCGCAGGCATCATCGGGATGATCCTCGCTATTCTGGCATTCCTCGGCATTGGCCCGATTGTTGAAGCCCTGTCCAAAATGCTGGCGGCGGGCGTTAACTTCATGGTTGTCCATGACATGCTGCCGCTGGCGTCTATCTTTGTTGAACCGGCGAAAATCCTGTTCCTCAACAACGCCATTAACCACGGTATCTTCTCGCCGCTGGGTATTCAGCAGTCCCATGAACTGGGTAAATCCATCTTCTTCCTGATTGAAGCTAACCCAGGTCCAGGTATGGGCGTGCTGCTGGCGTACATGTTCTTTGGTCGTGGTAGCGCTAAACAGTCTGCGGGCGGTGCGGCAATCATCCACTTCCTGGGGGGTATCCACGAAATCTACTTCCCGTATGTGCTGATGAATCCGCGTCTGATTCTGGCCGTTATCCTCGGCGGTATGACTGGCGTATTCACGCTGACTATCCTGGGCGGTGGGCTGGTTTCTCCGGCATCTCCGGGTTCTATCCTTGCTGTACTGGCGATGACGCCAAAAGGTGCTTACTTCGCTAACATCGCGGGTGTGTGTGCGGCGATGGCAGTTTCCTTCGTTGTCTCTGCCATTCTGCTGAAAACCAGCAAAGTGAAAGAAGAAGATGATATTGAAGCTGCTGCACGTCGCGTTCAGGAAATGAAAGCTGAGTCTAAAGGCGCATCTCCGCTGTCTGCGGGCGATGTGACTAACGACCTGAGCCACGTCCGTAAAATCATCGTTGCCTGTGATGCCGGTATGGGTTCCAGTGCGATGGGTGCAGGCGTGCTGCGTAAGAAAATTCAGGATGCAGGTCTGTCGCAGATTTCGGTCACTAACAGCGCGATCAACAACCTGCCGCCAGATGTGGACCTGGTCATCACTCACCGTGACCTGACCGAACGCGCTATGCGCCAGGTTCCGCAGGCACAGCATATTTCGCTGACCAACTTCCTCGACAGCGGCCTGTACACCAGCCTGACCGAACGTCTGGTTGCTGCCCAGCGCCATACTGAAAACGAAGTGAAAGTGAAAGACAGTCTGAAAGACAGCTTTGACGATTCCAGTGCTAACCTGTTCAAACTGGGCGCGGAGAACATCTTCCTCGGTCGCAAAGCGGCCACCAAAGAAGAAGCGATTCGTTTTGCTGGCGAGCAGCTGGTGAAAGGCGGTTACGTTGAGCCGGAATACGTTCAGGCGATGTTGGATCGTGAAAAACTGACCCCGACTTATCTGGGTGAGTCTATCGCGGTGCCACACGGTACGGTTGAAGCGAAAGATCGCGTGCTGAAAACGGGCGTGGTGTTCTGCCAGTACCCGGAAGGCGTGCGCTTCGGTGAAGAAGAAGATGACATTGCCCGTCTGGTGATTGGTATTGCTGCCCGTAACAACGAGCACATTCAGGTGATCACCAGCCTGACCAACGCACTGGATGATGAGTCAGTTATCGAGCGTCTGGCGCACACCACCAGTGTGGATGAAGTGCTGGAACTGCTGGCAGGTCGTAAGTAATCCATACCCACCCTCTCCGCATGAAGAAGGTGGGGCTAATTGCTTGATGCGCTTCGCTTATCAGGCCTACAACATAAAGCACAATTTGTTTTGTCGGTCGGATAAGGTGTTTACGCCGCATCCGGCAGTCGGTGCACAATGCCTGATGCGACGCTGACGCGTCTTATCAGACCTACAGGTCAGTGCCAAACACGTAGGCCGGATAAGGCGGTTTACGCCGCATCCGGCAAAAAGCCCCTCTCCTCACGGAGAGGGTTTGGGTGAGGGAAAAGCCTCACCCCAGCCCTCTCGGGTAAAAACATTGATGAAGGTTAATACTATGAAAGCATTACATTTTGGCGCAGGTAATATCGGTCGTGGCTTTATCGGTAAACTGCTGGCAGACGCAGGTATCCAACTGACGTTTGCCGATGTAAATCAGGTGGTGCTTGATGCCCTGAATGCCCGTCATAGCTATCAGGTTCATGTGGTTGGTGAAACCGAGCAGGTAGATACCGTTTCTGGCGTCGATGCCGTCAGCAGCATTGGTGATGATGTCGTTGATCTGATTGCTCAGGTTGATTTAGTCACTACCGCCGTTGGCCCGGTCGTGCTGGAACGTATTGCTCCGGCCATCGCCAAAGGGCTGGTGAAACGTAAAGAACAAGGTAATGAATCTCCGCTGAACATCATCGCCTGTGAAAACATGGTCCGCGGCACCACGCAGCTGAAAGGCCATGTGATGAACGCCCTGCCCGAAGACGCCAAAGCGTGGGTAGAAGAACACGTTGGCTTTGTTGATTCCGCCGTTGACCGCATCGTACCGCCTTCGGCTTCGGCAACTAACGATCCGCTGGAAGTGACGGTAGAAACCTTCAGCGAATGGATTGTCGATAAAACCCAGTTCAAAGGCACGCTGCCAAACATCCCTGGCATGGAATTAACCGACAATCTGATGGCATTTGTCGAACGTAAACTCTTCACCCTGAATACAGGTCATGCTATAACCGCGTACCTCGGAAAACTGGCGGGTCATCAGACCATTCGTGACGCAATTCTCGACGAGAAAATCCGCGCGGTGGTAAAAGGGGCAATGGAAGAAAGTGGTGCAGTATTGATCAAGCGCTACGGCTTTGACGCTGACAAGCATGCGGCATACATCCAGAAAATCCTTGGTCGTTTCGAGAACCCGTACCTGAAAGATGATGTAGAACGCGTAGGCCGTCAGCCGCTGCGTAAACTGAGTGCTGGCGACCGTCTGATCAAGCCACTGCTCGGAACCCTGGAATATGGTCTGCCACATAAAAACCTGATTGAAGGTATTGCCGCTGCAATGCACTTCCGCAGTGAAGATGATCCGCAGGCTCAGGAACTGGCAGCGCTGATTGCCGACAAAGGCCCACAAGCCGCGCTGGCACAGATTTCCGGTCTTGATGCCAACAGCGAGGTTGTATCCGAGGCGGTAACCGCTTATAAAGCAATGCAATAATGGTGGACCAGGCGCAGGATACCCTGCGCCCGAATAACAGATTGTCAGATATGCAGGCAACAATGGAACAAACCCAGGCCTTTGAAAACCGTGTGCTTGAGCGTCTGAATGCTGGCAAAACCGTGCGAAGCTTTCTGATCACCGCCGTCGAGCTTTTGACCGAGGCGGTAAATCTTCTGGTGCTTCAGGTATTCCGCAAAGACGATTACGCGGTGAAGTATGCTGTAGAACCGTTACTCGACGGCGATGGTCCGCTGGGCGATCTTTCTGTGCGTTTAAAACTCATTTACGGGTTGGGCGTCATTAACCGCCAGGAATACGAAGATGCGGAACTGCTGATGGCATTGCGTGAAGAGCTAAATCACGACGGCAACGAGTACGCTTTTACCGACGACGAAATCCTTGGACCCTTTGGTGAACTGCATTGCGTGGCGGCGTTACCACCGCCGCCACAGTTTGAACCTGCAGACTCCAGTTTGTATGCAATGCAAATTCAGCGTTACCAACAGGCTGTACGATCAACAATGGTCCTTTCACTGACAGAGCTGATTTCCAAAATCAGCTTAAAAAAAGCCTTTCAAAAGTAAGTACTTTCGCTTACTTCTCCTCTACCTGTTTCGGACGATAAAGCTGACGATAATACTCCAGACGTTGTAGATATAACGGCACGCTTTCATCAGGTATTCCGGACGGAATCGCGTTACGGGGAGGTAGTTTTTTCAGATACTCCCGGAACGCCTGGCTCGATGCCATGAAATCTACGGCTTTATCGATAAGAAGCGGAACGTTTTCACCTAATTTGCCCATGATGATATCTCCGTATTACCCCGCGCCGGGAATGCGCGGCCGCCAATTTTAGTTTAGATCCCGGTATAAATGACATTAAGGAAAACGTGCTCAATCCTCAATAATCACCTGCTTCTGTTGACTATCTTTTTTCTTTAAATTTCTTAACTAATCAATGTATTGGGTGATTTTTTAACGCATTAATGGTTACAATCTGGAACTATTACAATGCCATCAGTTGTGAACAAAGCACCTGGTCGCGCATACTAGAGGCTATAAATTTATCTCTATCAGAAGTCATCACATGAAAGAAGTCGAAAAAAACGAAATCAAACGTCTCAGCGATCGTCTGGACGCCATCCGTCACCAGCAGGCCGATCTATCGCTGGTTGAAGCCGCAGACAAATATGCCGAACTGGAAAAAGAGAAAGCCACGCTGGAAGCAGAAATTGCTCGCCTGCGCGAAGTTCACAGCCAGAAACTCAGCAAAGAAGCGCAGAAACTGATGAAGATGCCGTTCCAGCGTGCAATCACCAAAAAAGAGCAGGCTGATATGGGCAAACTGAAAAAAAGTGTTCGCGGACTGGTGGTTGTGCACCCAATGACCGCGCTGGGCCGTGAAATGGGCCTGCAAGAGATGACAGGGTTCTCAAAGACTGCGTTTTAAGTTCCTTTCTCGTCGCTGTAACTACTGCCACTCACGATTTACTCGCTCCTGCTGGCACATGCAGGAGCCTGTGCCACTCATTAAATACGATGTCTTTCTTACCGTAAACTGTTTCAGTTTCCCCTCGAGTTTGAGGTATTTTTGCAGGCTAAAATCTGAAAATTTGTTGCGCAACAACAAGTGATATATAAATCATAAAAATAAATAATCGAATTATGATGCATGATTATTTATCTTTCCCCATAAACACAGCAAATTTCATCACAACACATCATTTATATGAATATAAAATCTCCCTGCGCTCCCCAGCCTAAGACACTAAACATTTGACATTGATTGATACCGCTCATTAAAATTCGCGCGACTCATAACATTCGCTACAAACTGAAATCAGTTGTCATTTAATAAAACGTCCGTAATACCAATTATTTCAATAAATCTCTTATAAGTTTTATTGCGAATACATATATAAAAAACATTCATCAGAAGAATGAATATGGCGTAATTATCAACATATTGGGGTTATGAAAAGGAATTCATCCTATGAGCATGAAAACACTTTTAAACGTGTTAACAATATTTTCACTAGGTACATTAACAGGCTGTGATTATATTGAAAAAGCGAGTCTGATCGATGATCTTGCCAAACAGCAAGAGTTGCAAAAAAGTAAAATAGAGGAGCTTGAGAAACAACAAGAACAATATAAAAATAAAGCAGAACTGTTTGAAAAACAACAAAATAATATCACAAACAGCACCAGAATACTTGCCAGCATTGTAAAGACAGTCAAAGAAAAACAGGACGAATTTGTCTTCACCGAATTTAACCCGCTACAAACCCAATACTTCATTTTAAATAACGGCTCGGTCGGTTTGGCAGGCCGGGTGCTGGCTATTGATGCGGTTGAAAATGGCAGTGTCATTCGTATTTCGCTGGTTAACTTATTAAGCGTTCCCGTATCAAATATTGGCTTTCATGCGACATGGGGGAATGAGAAACCCACCGATGCCAAAGCTCTGGCGAAATGGCAACAATTACTATTCAACACCACCCTGAATTCCACTCTGCAATTAATGCCTGGTCAATGGCAAGACATTAATCTGACATTAAAAGGCGTCTCGCCTAATAACCTGAAGTATCTGAAGTTGTCCATCAATATGGCTAATCTTCAGTTCGACACTGTTCAACCTGCTGAAACCCGGCAGCGGAAAAACAAAAAATAAATGCAGCTTCTGCGCTTATATCAAGGAATAGAGAGCATCAATAATGAACAAAATATTTAAAGTTATCTGGAATCCGGCGACAGGCAGTTACAACGTCGCCAGCGAAACGGCGAAGAGCCGTGGCAAAAAGAGCGGGCGCAGTAAGCTGTTAATTTCTGCCTTGGTTGCAGGTGGGCTGTTATCGTCATTTGGGGCACTGGCTGATAACTACGAGGGGCAGCCAGTGGATTATGGCAATGGCTCAGCAGGTGACGGCTGGGGTGCTATCGGTAAAAATTCAAAAGCAAATACCTTTGTCAATGGCTCTGGTGCGAGCACTGCGCTAGGTTATGACGCGATAGCTGAAGGTGAGTACAGCTCAGCTATAGGCTCACGAACTCATGCGATTGGTGGTGCATCAATGGCCTTTGGGGTTAGTGCACAAGCAATAGGTGACAGAAGTGTCGCGCTGGGTGCATCTTCAGTAGCAACTGGCGGTCGTTCGATGGCTCTTGGTCGTTACGCAAAGACGAATGGTTTTACATCTCTTGCTATTGGGGACACCGCCCTTGCCGATGGTGAAAAAACTATTGCGTTAGGAAATACGGCTCAAGCTTACGAAATTATGAGCATCGCCCTCGGTGATCATGCTAATGCCTCAAAAGAATATTCAATGGCGCTGGGAGCAAGTAGCGTTGCATCTGCGGCTAACGCCATTGCCGTAGGCCGCGACAGTGCTGCTAACGGCACAGACAGCCTTGCCTTAGGCAGACTATCTCTCGCCAGCGCAGCAAACGCGATTGCTATGGGTGCAGAGAGCGAAGCTGCTGAAAATGCGACGGCGATTGGCTTTAACGCGGATGCGATCGGGAAGTCCAGCCTGGCGCTGGGAGACAACGCCAGCGCTGGTGAAACCAACTCCATCGCTATAGGTCAAGGCAGCGAGGCAAGCAAACTTGATTCAATTGCGCTGGGAAGTAACAGCAGGTCAGCGGGTGAGAACGCCATTGCACTGGGCAACAACAGTAATGCGGGGGGCAAAAACAGCCTTGCTTTCGGTTTTAACACCACCGCAAATGGTGATAACGCAGTCGCCATTGGTGCAAATTCTTCCGCAGGTGCTGACAATACCGTGTCTGTAGGTAGCTCTAGTTTAAAGCGCAAAATTGTCAATATGGGTAATGGTGACATCAATAATGTCAGCTCCGATGCCATCAATGGATCACAACTTTATGCCATCAGTAAGTCTGTATCCGACAGGCTTGGAGGATATCATGATGATCCTGATAATGTTATAAACTCTGACGGGACGCTTAAAGCTCCCACATATTATCTACAAAGTGGCCAATACAATAACGTGGGAGAGGCTCTCCAGAGCATCGACAATAACACGTTGCACTGGGACAGCAAAAGTAATAAATACAGTGCCAGCCATACTGTCTTTAATGCAAATGGCTCAGTTAAAAGCACCTCGGCGAAAAACATCATTACCGACGTCGCTGATGGCACGATTTCAGCCACCAGTTCCGACGCCGTTAACGGTTCGCAGTTGTATAATCTGAAACAAGATGCCTTGCTATGGGATGGCACTGCGTTTAGCGCCAAACATGGCACCAGCAATACTAACAGCAAAATCACCAACGTTGCGGATGGTGCTGTTTCAGCCTCCAGTAAAGATGCCGTTAACGGTTCGCAGTTGTATGATCTGAAACAAGATGCCCTGCTATGGGATGGCACTGCGTTTAGCGCCAAACATGGCACCAGCAATACTGACAGCAAAATCACCAACGTACTGGCAGGCACAGTATCTTCCACCAGCACCGATGCCATTAATGGTACACAACTTCAAAGCACTGCAAGCACCATTACGTCCTATTTGGGCGGCGGCGCGGCAATGAGTAATGACGGCGTATTTACCGGTCCTCAATATAATATTGGTGGTAAGAATTACACCAATGTTGGCGCAGCTCTTACCGCTCTGGACAATGACGCCCTGTTGTGGGATGCAACCGCTAATTCAAATACTGGCGCATTCAGTGCTGCACACGGAACACTCAAAACCGCCAGCAAGATTACCAACGTTGCAAATGGTGACATATTAGCCAACAGTTATGATGCTATTAATGGCTCACAACTTTATAGTTTAGCTGATTCATTTACGTCATACCTTGGCGGTGGTGCTGATATCAACAATGCGGGTGTTCTCATAGCCCCGACCTATACTATCGGTTCGAAAACGTACAACAACGTAGGTGATGCCCTTAACGCGATTAACTCATCATTCAGCACCTCAATCAGTGATGCCCTGCTGTGGGATTCTACAGCGAACAAATTCAGCGCCAAACACGGTGGTACCAATAGCATTATTACTAACGTTGCAGACGGTACAATTTCCTCTACCAGCAGCGATGCTGTAAATGGCTCGCAACTCTATGACACGAGCAAGTACATTGCTGATGCCCTGGGTGGTGACGCAGAAGTTAACGCTGACGGCACCATGACTGCACCGACTTACTCTATCGCTAATGAAGATTACCACAGCGTAGGTGAAGCCCTGGATGCGCTCGATGATAACGCGCTGCTGTGGGATGAAGACGCAGGTGCCTACAACGCCAGCCATGATGGCAATGCCAGCAAAATTACCAACGTTGCGGCAGGTGATCTCTCCACAACCAGTACCGATGCTGTTAACGGTTCCCAGTTAAACGCAACCAATATTCTGGTTACGCAAAATAGCCAAATGATTAACCAGCTTGCCGGTAACACCAGCGAAACCTACATCGAGGAAAACGGTGCGGGTATTAACTATGTACGTACCAACGACAACGGCTTAGCGTTCAACGATGCCAGCGCCTCAGGTATTGGTGCTACGGCTGTGGGTTATAACTCTGTTGCCGAAGGTGATAGCAGCGTGGCCATTGGTCAAGGTAGCAGCAGCTCCGTTGATACCGGCATTGCCTTGGGTAGCAGCTCCGTTTCCAGTCGCGTGATTGTTAAAGGTTCTCGTAACACTAGTGTAACGGAAAATGGCGTAGTTATCGGTTATGACACCACTGACGGTGAGTTGCTCGGTGCATTGTCAATTGGTGATGACGGTAAATACCGTCAAATCATCAACGTCGCCGATGGTTCCGAAGCCCATGACGCCGTTACGGTTCGCCAGCTGCAAAATGCCATTGGTGCAGTCGCTACCACGCCGACTAAATACTTCCACGCTAACTCAACGGCTGAAGACTCACTGGCAGTCGGTGAAGACTCGCTGGCAATGGGCGCGAAAACCATCGTTAATGGTAATGCGGGTATTGGTATCGGCCTGAACACGCTGGTTCTGGCTGATGCGATCAACGGTATTGCTATCGGTTCTAACGCACGCGCAAATCATGCCGACAGCATTGCAATGGGTAATGGTTCTCAGACTACCCGTGGTGCGCAGACCAACTACACTGCCTACAACATGGACGCGCCGCAGAACTCCGTGGGTGAGTTCTCTGTCGGCAGTGAAGACGGTCAACGTCAGATCACCAACGTCGCAGCGGGGTCGGCGGATACCGATGCGGTCAACGTGGGTCAATTGAAAGTAACGGACGCGCAGGTTTCCCAGAATACCCAGAGCATTACTAACCTGAACACTCAGGTCACTAATCTGGATACTCGCGTGACCAATATCGAAAACGGCATTGGCGATATCGTAACCACCGGTAGCACTAAGTACTTCAAGACCAACACCGATGGCGCAGATGCCAACGCGCAGGGTAAAGACAGTGTTGCGATTGGTTCTGGTTCCATTGCTGCCGCTGACAACAGCGTCGCGCTGGGCACGGGTTCCGTAGCAGACGAAGAAAATACGATCTCTGTGGGTTCTTCTACCAACCAGCGCCGTATCACCAACGTTGCTGCCGGTGTTAATGCCACCGATGCGGTTAACGTTTCGCAACTGAAGTCTTCTGAAGCAGGCGGCGTTCGCTACGACACCAAAGCTGATGGCTCTATCGACTACAGCAACATCACTCTCGGTGGTGGTAACGGCGGTACGACTCGCATCAGCAACGTCTCCGCTGGCGTCAACAACAACGACGCAGTGAACTATGCGCAACTGAAGCAAAGCGTGCAGGAAACGAAGCAATACACCGATCAGCGCATGGTTGAGATGGATAACAAACTGTCCAAAACCGAAAGCAAGTTGAGCGGTGGTATCGCTTCTGCAATGGCGATGACCGGTCTGCCGCAGGCTTACACGCCGGGTGCCAGCATGGCCTCTATTGGTGGCGGTACTTACAACGGTGAATCGGCTGTTGCTTTAGGTGTGTCGATGGTGAGCGCCAATGGTCGTTGGGTCTACAAATTACAAGGTAGTACCAATAGCCAGGGTGAATACTCCGCCGCACTCGGTGCCGGTATTCAGTGGTAATGATCCATTAACGAATGGGTAAACGCCACATTGCCTGATGCGCTACGCTTATCAGGCCTACGGGGTGATTCAGCACATTCCTGTAGGTCGGATAAGGCGTTCACGCCGCATCCGGCAAGATAAGGCACTCCGGGTCAACAATCTAAGGGCAATTCTCTGATGAGGATTGCCCTTTTCTTTACCAGACATCTCCCACCACAAGAATTGGCCCTACCAATTCTTCGCTTATCTGACCTCTGGTTCACAATTCCCCAATTAAAACTCACATCAATGTTGCCAACACGTAACATTTAGTTAACCATTCATTGTCATTACCCCTACACAACACAATTGGCAGTGCCACTTTTACACAACGTGTGACAAAGAGATGGGCAACAGACTCATTACACGGCGTGTGTGGACTGCAGGAGACCTGCAATGAATCTCTGGCAACAAAACTACGATCCCGCCGGGAATATCTGGCTTTCCAGCCTGATAGCATCGCTTCCCATCCTGTTTTTCTTCTTTGCGCTGATTAAGCTCAAACTGAAAGGATACGTCGCCGCCTCATGGACGGTGGCAATCGCCCTTGCCGTGGCTTTGCTGTTCTATAAAATGCCGGTCGCTAACGCGCTGGCCTCGGTGGTTTATGGCTTCTTCTACGGGTTGTGGCCCATCGCGTGGATCATTATTGCAGCGGTGTTCGTCTATAAGATCTCGGTGAAAACCGGGCAGTTTGACATCATCCGCTCGTCTATTCTTTCGATAACCCCTGACCAGCGCCTGCAAATGCTGATCGTCGGTTTCTGTTTCGGCGCTTTCCTTGAAGGAGCCGCAGGCTTTGGCGCACCGGTAGCAATTACCGCCGCATTGCTGGTCGGCCTGGGCTTTAAACCGCTGTACGCCGCCGGGCTGTGCCTGATTGTTAACACCGCGCCAGTGGCATTTGGTGCGATGGGTATTCCGATTCTGGTCGCCGGGCAGGTAACAGGCATCGACAGCTTTGAGATTGGTCAGATGGTGGGGCGTCAGCTGCCGTTTATGACCATTATCGTGCTGTTCTGGATCATGGCGATTATGGACGGCTGGCGCGGTATCAAAGAAACCTGGCCTGCGGTCGTGGTTGCGGGCGGGTCGTTTGCCATCGCTCAATACCTCAGCTCTAACTTTATTGGGCCGGAACTGCCAGACATTATCTCTTCGCTGGTATCGCTGCTCTGTCTGACACTGTTCCTCAAACGCTGGCAACCCGTGCGCGTATTCCGCTTCGGTGACTTAGGGGCGTCACAGGTTGATATGACGCTGGCTCACACAGGTTACACGGCAGGTCAGGTGCTGCGCGCCTGGACACCGTTCCTGTTCCTGACCGCCACCGTAACACTGTGGAGTATCCCGCCGTTTAAAGCCCTGTTCACTTCAGGCGGTGCGCTGTATGAGTGGGTGATCAACATTCCGGTGCCGTACCTCGATAAACTGGTTGCCCGTATGCCGCCAGTGGTCAGCGAAGCGACAGCGTATGCCGCCGTGTTTAAGTTCGACTGGTTCTCTGCCACCGGTACCGCCATTCTGTTTGCTGCCCTGCTCTCGATTGTCTGGCTGAAGATGAAACCATCTGACGCTATCAGCACCTTCGGCAGCACGCTGAAAGAACTGGCTCTGCCTATCTACTCCATCGGCATGGTGCTGGCGTTCGCCTTTATCTCGAACTATTCCGGTTTGTCATCAACACTGGCGCTGGCACTGGCGCACACCGGTCATGCATTCACCTTCTTCTCGCCGTTCCTCGGCTGGCTTGGGGTATTCCTGACCGGGTCGGATACGTCATCTAATGCTTTGTTTGCCGCTTTGCAGGCTACCGCCGCACAACAAATTGGCGTTTCTGACCTGTTGCTGGTTGCTGCCAACACCACCGGTGGTGTCACCGGCAAAATGATCTCTCCGCAATCTATCGCTATCGCCTGTGCGGCGGTAGGCCTGGTGGGCAAAGAGTCTGATTTGTTCCGCTTTACTGTCAAACACAGCCTGATCTTCACCTGTATGGTGGGCGTGATCACCACGCTTCAGGCCTATGTCTTAACGTGGATGATTCCTTAATGATTGTTTTACCCAGACGCCTGTCAGACGAGGTTGCCGATCGTGTGCGGGCGCTGATTGATGAAAAAAACCTGGAAGCGGGCATGAAGTTGCCCGCTGAACGTCAACTGGCGATGCAACTCGGCGTGTCGAGAAATTCACTGCGCGAGGCGCTGGCGAAACTGGTAAGCGAAGGTGTGCTGCTCAGTCGACGTGGCGGCGGGACGTTTATTCGCTGGCGTCATGACACATGGTCGGAGCAAAACATCGTCCAGCCGCTGAAAACGCTGATGGCCGATGATCCGGATTACAGTTTCGATATTCTGGAAGCCCGCTACGCCATTGAAGCCAGCACCGCATGGCATGCAGCAATGCGCGCCACACCTGGCGAAAAAGAAAAGATTCAGCTTTGCTTTGAAGCAACGCTAAGTGAAGACCCGGATCTCGCCTCACAAGCGGACGTTCGTTTTCATCTGGCGATTGCCGAAGCTTCACATAACATTGTGTTGCTGCAAACCATGCGCGGTTTCTTCGATGTCCTGCAATCCTCTGTGAAGCATAGCCGCCAGCGGATGTACCTGGTACCCCCGGTTTTTTCTCAGCTGACCGAACAACATCAGGCGGTCATTGACGCCATTTTTGTCGGTGATGCTGACGGGGCGCGTAAAGCAATGATGGCGCACCTTAGCTTTGTTCACACCACCATGAAACGATTCGATGAAGATCAGGCTCGCCATGCACGAATTACCCGCCTGCCTGGTGACCATAATGAGCATTCGAGGGAGAAAAACGCATGATTATTTCCGCAGCCAGCGATTATCGCGCCGCAGCGCAACGCATTCTGCCGCCGTTCCTGTTTCACTATATGGATGGGGGGGCATATTCTGAATACACCCTACGCCGCAACGTGGAAGATTTGTCAGAAGTGGCGCTGCGCCAGCGTATTCTGAAAAACATGTCTGACTTAAGCCTGGAAACGACGCTGTTTAATGAGAAATTGTCGATGCCGGTGGCGCTAGGTCCGGTAGGTTTGTGTGGCATGTATGCGCGACGCGGCGAAGTTCAGGCTGCCAAAGCCGCGGATGCGCATGGCATTCCGTTTACTCTCTCGACGGTTTCCGTTTGCCCGATTGAAGAAGTCGCTCCAGCTATCAAACGTCCGATGTGGTTCCAGCTTTATGTGCTGCGCGATCGCGGCTTTATGCGTAACGCACTGGAGCGAGCAAAAGCCGCGGGTTGTTCGACGCTGGTTTTCACCGTGGATATGCCGACACCGGGAGCGCGTTATCGTGATGCGCATTCTGGGATGAGCGGCCCGAACGCGGCAATGCGCCGCTATTTGCAGGCGGTGACGCATCCGCAATGGGCGTGGGATGTGGGCCTGAACGGTCGTCCGCATGATTTAGGTAATATCTCGGCTTACCTCGGCAAACCGAC
>UMLD01052234.1_pt1 | contig 14753 bp, 14 predicted proteins | sample 1966491 | NCBI WGS metagenome assembly UMLD01 (sample SAMEA4836191, study PRJEB28245) | human gut metagenome | biome: gut microbiome; material: fecal sample | place: Denmark | collected 2008
GAATACTTAAAAACCAAGAAAAGATGCAAGACAGCACTTGTGACAGAATTGGTTCAGGCGTGGATGAAGAATGGAGAAGCAGGAACAGGAACATACACAGGAGCAGTGAGCATAGACGCTATCAAAAAACAGTTACTTCAAGACAAGGAATTTTTGTTAGAAATAGAAAAATCAATGGGCGGAACGAGTTGTCGAGAAGTCGAGGAAACAGAGCCAGAAGATAGTGATAATCTGGATATGGACGAGGATATGATGCTTGCAGGAATGTCAATATTTGAAAGCGAAATTTAAAATGTATCGAAGTACCGCTGAACATAGAATAAGTCTGTTTGGCGGTATTTTTATGCTTTTTTGTTATAGTGGGATATGATAGAATAAGTTTAAATCCTTTGTAACTAAGGGGACCTTGGAATTATAGAAAGAGGAAGTTGCATATGAGAGAAGCTGATTTTTCAGAACGTATTAAGACAATTCTTTGTGAACGTGTTGGGGGCAGATGTTCAAATCCAAATTGTAGAAGGGAAACATTAGGTCCTCATAGAGAGGGAGATAAACGATTATCAATAGGTGAAGCCGCCCACATTTTAGGAGCATCACCAAAGGGCGCAAGATATGATGCGAGAATGACAAAAGAAGAAAGAGAATCTATAAATAATGGAATATGGTTATGTAGTGCTTGTCACACATTAATTGATAAAAATCCAGACGAATATCCAGTAGAAGAATTGCTAAAGTGGAAGATGATAGCGGAATATGAACAAGAACGACGTCTGAAGGGAGAAGATATAGTTTCTTTTCAAAGCCAGCAGATGGAAAGGAAAAAGGAAGCATTAAAGCAGGTCAAGTATGCAACTGATTGCTTCCATGATTTGTTGGAATATTCATATAAATATTGGAAAATGAATTTTGCACAATCTTTTTCTAATCCGATTGATTTACAAAATGAAATAGATGATCATCATTTTATGTATGAAGAAGAATTGCTTCACATAAATAAATATCTTGAAAAAAGGGATGATCTTTATGAGGCGCTAAATCAACATTCTCTTGACTTGGGAAAACAAGTAGTAGAATTGTTGAATGAATATATAAATTTGACAACATTCCAATATTATGATGATGGTATAGGAATGGCTAATAATTATTGGTCTTCATTTTTTAATATGATTTCTAAGAATATAGATAATTTAAGAAAGATTAAAAAGGAAACAGATGATATACTATATTCTATGTATTCAGCTTAAACTGACGGAATAAACTATAATATAAAATCGTAATGGACAACATCGCAAGGAAGCAAGACCGCAAAAGTATAAAAGAAGGGTGCAGAAATAACAAAGTTTCTGCGCCCTTAAATTATTTGCCTGGTTTGTAGTTGCGTAATGCAGTTTTGGTTGATTTTATAATTTCCAGTAAAAATTCTTTTTCCTGATTGCTACAATCAGAAGTAAGCTCTTTTATATCGGCATCAAATTTTGAAACCAGTACAGGCGTATTGTCATATAAAAGCTGATCTACAGTAGTATCAAGGCTTTGAGCAATGCCGAGCAATGTTGCAAGGCTTAATTTGGTATGCCCATTTTCGATACTGCTGACATAGGTAGGGGCAACATCAATCATATTTGAAAGTGTTTCCTGAGTTATTTTTTTTGACAGACGTGCAGTGCGGATTCTTTTACCGATAGCAAGATAATCAATTTCTACTTCCAAACCTGTCACCTCCTAGTTTTTAACTATTAGTTGAAATTTATTGTGAAACTCCACACACATTTGATATTCCTTATTGTATTCCCCAAAGAGATATATTATAATGAAACATAAGTAGAAGTTTAATGCAATTATTCACATATAGTAGAAGAAAAACAAAAAACACCGGGGGCATCAAATTTGGAAAGTATAAATACGGGTGTTGAATTTTATTCAAATGTGAAAGCCTCGGAGGTGGAATGGGTATGGTATCCATATATTCCCTGTGGGAAGATTACAATGTTGCAGGGAGATCCGGGAGAAGGTAAATCAACACTGATTATTCATATTGCGGCAATATTAACAAAAGGCGGATATTTACCGGATGGGCAGAAGATAAAAAGACCAGAGATGGTAATATATCAGTGTTCAGAAGATGGAAAAGGAGATACGATAAAACCAAGGCTGGAACAGGCTGGGGCTGATTGTAGTAAGGTTGCATTCATAAAGGAAGATAATGATGAATTGACACTGGAAGATGAACGTATAAGAAATGCTATTATACAGATCAGTGCGAAAATGGTTGTGCTTGATCCGATACAGGCATTTATCGGTCACAATGGAAATATGACAAATGCAGTAAAAATGCGAGAAATCTTATCGAAGTTATCTAAGGTGGCAGCAGAAACTAATTGTGCAATAGTATTAGTTGGTCATATGAACAAAAGTGGTGGTGGAAACCAATTATACAGAGGATTAGGCAGTATTGACATTGCAGCAGCAGCGAGAAGCATTCTTATGGTATCCAGGGATAAAGAAGAACCTTGGAAAAGGTATATGTTTCCGGTAAAATCAAGCCTTGCACCAGAAGGAGAACCGATAGGGTTTGAACTGGATAAAGAAAAAGGCTTCCGATGGATTGGAAAATGCCAGATAAATGTGGAAGAGTTGTTGAATGTTGAGAAAAGTACAGGAAAGAAAGATATAGCTGTAGAATATCTGCAAAAACTATTATCAGCAGAAGATTTACCAAGTACCTATATTTATGAAAAAATGAAAGAGTATGGTATTGCAAAAAGAACGGTACAGGAAGCAAAGAAAATTGCTGAAATAAAAGCGTATAAAAAAGGTAAAAACTGGTACTGGCATATGGAAGTGGGGAACAGCATATGAACGAACAGGAAAAACATGCTGCAAGCCAGGAAGAACGGAAAGAAAAGATTCGTGCAAGGTATAAGGGCGTGGATCGCAGCGAATTAGAGTTCATTCCTGCGAAACAGAAAGAAAAATTATTTGAAGATGCAGGCACAAAAAGGGTGTGTGCTTATTGTCGTGTGTCTACAGATGACGCCAATCAGACATCTTCATATGAACTGCAGAAAAATCATTATGAAGATATGATAAAAGAACATGCAGGGTGGACACTGGTTGGTATATATGCGGATGAGGGAATTTCCGGCACCTCTTTACAGCATAGAGATGAATTTAATCGTATGATTGAGGACTGCAAATCAGGGAAAATAGATTTAATAGTTACCAAAAGCGTATCACGATTTGCCAGAAATATCGTGGATTGTATTGCTAAAGTTCGTGAATTAGCAAATATGAAACCGCAGGTAGGCGTATTTTTTGAAACAGAGCATATTTATACACTTGATAATACGAGCGAAATGATGCTTGCAGTGTTATCGGCAGCAGCGCAGGAAGAATCACATACGAAAAGTGAAATTATGAATATTTCTATTGAACAACGGTTTTCAAGAGGAATATTTTTGACGCCCAAACTCTTAGGCTATGATAAAGACGAGGATGGAAATCTGGTTATTAATGAGTCAGAAGCAGATACGGTTCGCTTATGCTATTATCTGTTCCTGAGTGGTTTTCCTACTTCTGAAATTGCTGAAATTTTGATGGATTTAGGGCGTAAAACTAAATTGGGAAATACAAAATGGACAGGAAGTACAGTTGTAAATGTTTTACACAATGAAAGGCATTGTGGGGATGTATTATCAAGAAAAACTTTTACACCTAATTATCTGGATCATAAATCAAAGAAAAATAACCATGACCGGAATCAATATAGGCAGACAGATCACCATGAAGCCATTGTGAGCCGGGAGATTTATAATGCAGCACAAAAAATGCTGGATGCAGGCAAGTATATGAAAAAGGGGTATCCGTTACCAACTTTACAAGTCGTAGATCAGGGAGCCTTAAAAGGCTTTGTACCTGTAAATCGTGCATGGAATGGATTTTCGTCAGCAGATTATAAAAAGGCGTCATTAAGTGCTTATTCTGAAAACAATAATGAAATTTGTGTAGAGAAAACGGAAAACCGAGGATTTGATTTAAGCGGTTATGAAATTGTGAGGGCGCAGTTCTTTTCAACAAGATTCGATCCGGCAGTAACGATTTCTTCGGGGAAAATTGTATTTAATACAGCTTGCTTGAAGAAATTTGAAGATGTAGAGTATGTAGAATTGCTCTTTAATTCTGTGGAAAAATGCATTGCAGTTCGTCCATGCGAAAGAAGCAGCATAAATGCCATAAAATGGGGAACTATACGAGATGGACGTTGGGCGGTGCTTCCAAAAAGCTGTAAAGGATTTTCAGAGCCATTATATGAGCTCATGGGATGGAATAAAGACTGCAAGTATAAATTGCGAGGACAGTTTTGCGGTACTGCAGATGAACAAGTAATGATTTTTGAATTAGAAGAACCAGAAGTGCTTGTACAGGAAAAGGCAGAAGAACAATTTGCAGAAGAAACGGAGAAAAAACCAGAAGAAGTTCAGAAACCAGTAAAGAAAATACTTTATCCGAAAGCCTGGGCATATAATTTCGGAGAGTCTACAAATAGAACAGTATTTTTACAGAGAGTGGCATATAGAGGAAACTGGGACATACTGCGTCCTGCAAGAACTGTTGAAGGGATGGAGATTATAACCAGAGAAGTTCTTGATGATCTGTTGGAGTCAGCAGAGAAATTGATAGATAAAATGAGGTGTGCTAATTATGCATGATACAGCGGAGTATACGGACGAAAAAGAAATTGTTGATCAGAAAGCAATCGAGTTGGCAGAGGATTTTAGTTATGATGGGTATCAGGTTGTCAGACGAGAACTGTTTGCTCATTTAAGGGAACCGGCTGTCGTGATCCGGAGAGATAGTGTAACATTTAATACAGCCTGCATCGCTGGTTTAGAGGATGCAGTTTACATACAGATACTTGTGAACCAAGATAATAAGAGAATGGTTGTCCGAAAATGTGAGGAAAATGATAAAGATGCACTTCGTTGGTGCGTGGCAAAACCAGATAAGCGTAAAAGCAGAAAAATGACAAACAAAATCTTTTCTGCAATGATGTATGAAATGATGGGATGGAATCTGGATTGCCGATATAAGATTTTGGGACACAAGATTACTTTTGAAGATGAAACAATTTATGTGTTTGACTTGATGGAAACGGAGATATTTCTTGACATTAAAGGAAAAAGAGCGAAAAAAGACACAGAAAGTCAGTTTACTACTGAAAAGGCTAATAGTGTAGAAGAAACAGCATCAAATTTTATAGATAATGAGCGTTCAGTGGAAGAAATAAAAAGGAAAAATCGAATACCATTTTATCCAAAGGAATGGAAAGATTCTTTTGGTTTGCCAGTGGAAGAACATAGGAAAGCACTGGAAATAAATATGCTGGATGGTTATGCAGAATTTACAACAGGAAAATAGTTAAAGGGGAAAGTCTGCCCTAAAGACGGGAGGTATCAGTGTGCAGGAACATAATATTGTGATACCGGGTATTTCTCTATGCCAAAAATGGGGGAAGATACGGATTTTTCATTCAACGATAGTGGCATTGGGTGAGCCAAAGTATATAAGATTTTTGTTTAATCCTGAAAAGCGGGGATTAGTGGTACAGGCATGTGCCAGAAAAGAGGCAGAGTGTTTTCGTGTGCCTAAATATAACCCAGAGAATTGGGAATTTAAAATCAGCAGTGTGCCAATGCTGCGAATGATATGGAAAACGTGCGAATGGGATACAGAAAAGACGTATCGTTTGACGGGAATATGCCATTCGGAGTACAATCTGGTGGAATTTGATATGAAGCAGGCAACGATGCTGACAGTGGAAGAATTTTAAGAAAACAGCGTAAAATAGGGACTTCTGAGAGATCAGAGGTTCTTTTTTTGCGCTGTTTTTGAGGGTAATTGCATGGTATGGTGCTGAAAAAATTTCTCTGAAAAAAAGTTGTTTCTATATTTACATCAGGAGGAAATATGAGCTTTGTAGGGACGAGACCAGAAGCAACAAAGTATGTGGAAAAATATACAAAAGAGATGAGAGCTACGTTACTGCTTCCTGCGGGAATCACATCGGAGGCAAGTATACGGTATAAGGATGAAGCGAAATTATTGAGGGGAACAGAAAATATAGATGATGTATAACAGATTGATAAAAACAATGTAGAGGAATTATGAAAAATATAATTATAGAAATAGGAAAAAAATTTTTATGTATTTTTTTTGTGTTTCCGATAAAGAATAATAGGATTTTTTTTAGTGCTTATAGTGGAAGACAATATTCGTGTAATCCAAAATACATATCAGATTGGATTGAACAAAATTATAAAGATGAATTTGAAATAATATGGGCATTTAATGAACCTGACGCATTTAGTTATTTGAAAAATAGAAATATAAAATGTGTTAAATTCAAGAGCATAAAATATTTATATTATTTATTAACATCAAAGATAGTAATAGACAATGTTGAAAGTTGGTCAATTTTCCAATCATAATTCCTTCTATAGATTTTACGTATCTGCTAAAAAATGGAATTACTTTCATATATTCAAGTAAAACCTTATATGAAGTTGAAATTATCAAAACAAGCACTATTATAATTCCTATTTTTATAAAAAAATGAGTTGTATCTTTTGACAGTAAAAACAGAAAAAATAATGCAACTATTACTGCCAATAGCTCTCCTCTTCTTCCTTCTGCAATCATAGCTAATACTATCAGGATCATGCTTAATATATTTTTCTTGTATTTTTTACCAGTAAATATATTAGTAAACATAATTAAAATTCCAACTGTCATAATATAATATGCTATTGTAAAAGATCCTCCTAATGGAATTCCATATCCACGGGGTATATAATACTTTGCTAATTCTTTCTGTTTCTGTGAAACGTAAATGGATACCGGTTATGGAGTCAATGACCCGGGCTGCTTTGAGCTCGAGTGACCGGAAACCGGGGCTCTGTGATGTGAGCTCCTGAAGTTTCCGTTTATCTTTGGAGTATTTAATGAAGAGCATGACTTCTTTGAGATTGCTTTCGAGTTTGTCAAGTTCTTCATCCTTTATCTCGGCAGGTGAGAAGAGATTGATCCGGTAATCCGGGACCAGAGAAAGAATCTCGGGGTCCTGGACAGAGAGCATTTCGTGGAGACTCCTGGGAGCGTTCCAGGTATCGGAACCGAAGTATACGACTATGGTTATGACAGGGATGAGCCGATCATCTTTGTAGAAGCCGGTGAGATATTCTCCGGATGTGGAGGGCCATTGCTTTGCTTCTCTGTGGGTTGTCAGCCATGTAATCTTTGGTGATGGTATCCTTTGTACCCATAGGTTTCACCACCTTCGATCTTGTTATGTGATCAGAGTTATTTTATCATCTGATCCATTTTCAGGGTAACATAGTTTATTGCTTTTGGACAGAGGATTTTGTGAAAAAGCTTCAGAGCTGCGCAGGTAAGGCGGATATGTTTGTCGAACGGAGTCGAAATAAATCAATAGACAAAAAGAGCGTATTGTGCTACTCTGAAAGCACGAATCACGTGGCGATTGGCATATTTGTATGTGATTTTTCGCATTGAAAGGGAGTGGAACGCGGAATATGAAGAGACCGAAGCTACCGGTGGGAATTGAGAATTTTCAGGAAATTCGTCAGGCGGATTTTTATTATGTAGATAAGACCAGGCTTATCGAACAACTGATCGATCAGTGGGGGAAAGTAAATCTTTTTACAAGACCTCGGCGTTTTGGGAAAACATTGAATATGAGTATGCTTCGTTGTTTCTTCGAGATCGGGGCAGATGAAGCGCTGTTTGAAGGTCTTTATATTTCCCGGAAACAAGAACTGTGTGAACAGTATATGGGGAAATTTCCGGTAGTGTTTTTGTCGCTGAAGAATGTTGATGGACTTACCTTTGAGAATGCACGCTATCAGCTGACAGAACTGGTAGGCAGAGAGGCCAGTCGTTTTCTGTTTTTATTGGAGAGTGACAGACTGACAGAAACGGATAAAGATATATATCGTACATTGATCTCTGTGGAGAATGGCCGATATTCTATGGATGAAAATATTCTTTCTTCTGCGTTGCAGATGTTGTCTCAGCTGTTGCATAAGCATTATGGGCAGAAGACGATCATTCTTATAGATGAATATGATGTTCCTCTGGATAAGGCTTTTCAGCATGGATATTATAAAGAAATGGTGCTCATGATACGCGGTGTGTTCGGACAGGCACTTAAGACTAACGATTCTCTGTATTTTGCAGTATTAACAGGGTGTCTTCGCGTGTCTAAAGAGAGTATTTTTACAGGACTTAATAACTTCAAAGTGCTTTCGATCACGGATCATCGATTTGATGAGCATTTTGGTTTCACAGATGATGAGGTCTGCAGATTGCTTACAGCATATGGCATGGAGGATCATCTTTCCGAAACAAAGGAATGGTATGATGGATATCATTTTGGAAATACGGATGTGTACTGTCCATGGGATGTGATCAATCATGTAGATTGTCTGCGTGGGAATCCGGATGCGGAGCCGCTGTCTTATTGGATCAATACCAGTGGGAATGAACTGGTAAGGAGATTTATTGACAGGGCAGATAAGACTACGAGAGATGAGATAGAGCGTCTGATCGCAGGTGAGTCTATTGAGAAAACGATCCGTATGGAGTTGACCTATGATGAAATCGATAACAGTCTGGATAATCTCTGGAGTGTATTATTTACTACAGGATATCTTACACAGGCAGGGAAGACCGAACGGGGAGTGTATCGTCTGACCATTCCGAACAGGGAGATAAGAGAAGTTTATGTGCTTCAGATAAAGGAATGGTTTGACCGCGCAGTGCTGAAAGAGGCGGAGCCGACGAAAAATCTGCTGAAAGCAATAAATGAAGGGAATGCAGGTGAGATTGAGGAACGCCTTACAAAGATTCTGGGAAATACGATTAGTATTTTTGATACAAAAGGACGAAATGAAGAAAAAGAAATTTTTTATCATGGACTTTTGTTGGGGCTTTTGCGTAGTGATCCAAACTGGCTTGTTCAGTCTAATGCGGAATCTGGAGATGGTTTTGCAGATATTCTGGCAGAACCGGAAGATCCGGATGCCGGGATCGTTATCGAGTTGAAATATTCTCAGACTTTTTCAGGATTGCAAAATGCATGTGAAAGAGCGCTGGCACAGATCAGAGAAAAGCGGTACGATGAACGGTTACGTAATGAAGGAAGAAATAATATTCTGGCGTATGGAGTTGCTTTTTGTAAGAAGCGATGTAAAGTGGCTGTTCAGAGGCTGTAAATCTGCTGGAAATATAGATAATATTATTGATGTTCATACAGAAAGATAAGAACAATTCTGATCGATCTGTATGACACATCAATATATAAGATAAGTTATAAATATTAACACACAAAGGAGAGCTAGAAATGGGAAAATATTTTGGTACAGATGGTTTCCGTGGGGAGGCGGGTGTTTCTTTGACGGCGGATCATGCATTTAAGATCGGGCGTTTTCTGGGATGGTATTATAATGAGCTGCGCAGAAGAGCGGGGGAGACGGCTGCGGCCAGGATCGTGATCGGCAAGGATACCCGACGTTCCAGCTATATGTTTGAGTATTCGCTGGTTGGCGGACTGGTGGCGTCCGGAGCGGATGCTTATCTTCTCCACGTGACAACAACGCCGTCTGTGGCTTATGTTGCCCGTACCGATGGCTTTGACTGCGGTATTATGATCTCTGCCAGCCATAATCCTTATTATGATAACGGGATCAAGCTGATCAACGGCCAGGGTGAGAAGATGGAGGAGGAGATCATCGCTCTGGTGGAGGATTATCTGGATGACCGTCTTCAGCTGTTCGGAGAGAAATGGCATGAGATTCCTTTTACAAAGGGCGGTGAGATCGGCAGGACGGTGGATTATTCGGCAGGCCGGAACCGTTACATAGGATATCTGATCTCCCTGGGAGTATATTCCTTTAAGGGAATGCGGATTGGTCTGGACTGTGCCAACGGAAGTGCATGGAATATCGCAAAGGCGGTTTTTGATGCGCTGGGAGCGAAGACTTATGTGATCAATGCTGAGCCGGATGGTACCAATATCAATAACAATGCCGGTTCCACCCATATCGAGGGTCTCCAGAAGCTTGTAGTGGAGAAGGGGCTGGATGTTGGCTTTGCCTACGACGGAGATGCGGACCGTTGTCTCTGTGTGGATGAGAAGGGAAATGTGGTCAGCGGGGATGCGATCCTTTATGTGTACGGCCGTTATATGAAGGAGCGCGGAAAGCTTCTCACCAATACGGTTGTAACTACGGTAATGTCCAATTTTGGCCTTTACAAGGCTTTTGATGCTCTTGATATCGAGTATGCGAAGACAGCAGTAGGGGATAAATATGTTTATGAATATATGATGCAGAATGGCTGCCGTATTGGTGGTGAGCAGTCCGGGCACATTATTTTTTCCAAGTATGCATCTACCGGGGACGGCATCCTTACAAGTCTGAAGATGATGGAAGTTATAATGGCAAGGAAGAAAAAGCTCAGTGAGCTTACTGCTGATCTGGCGATCTATCCCCAGGTTCTTGAGAATGTGCGTGTCCATGACAAGGCAGCAGCGCAGGCAGATGTGGATGTGCAGGCAGCAGTAGAGAGTGTGGCTGAGGCGCTTGGAGACACCGGAAGGATCCTGGTGAGAGAATCTGGCACAGAACCTCTGCTTCGTGTTATGGTTGAGGCAGAGAGTGAGGAGCTTTGCAGAAAATATGTGGACCAGGTGGTTGAGATCGTCCGTAAGAAGGGGCATGTGGCAGAGTGATGTCCTGGATGCAGACCGCAGGTGTCTGAAGAACGGAGCAGTCAGAAGAATATAAAAATGCAATAAGAGGAGAAAAAAATCATGTGTGGAATTGTAGGTTTTACAGGCAGGCATCAGGCAGCACCCATCCTTCTGGACGGGCTTTCCAAACTGGAATACAGGGGATATGATTCCGCCGGCATCGCAGTGCGTGACGGGGAAAAGGATATCGAGATCATTAAGGCGAAGGGCCGTCTGAAGGTCCTTCTGGAGAAAACAAACGCAGGTGAATCTGTTCCGGGTATGTGCGGGATCGGTCATACCCGCTGGGCAACTCACGGAGAACCATCAGAGGTCAATGCCCATCCTCATGTCAGTGATAACGGAAATGTGGCAGCTGTGCATAACGGCATTATCGAGAATTACCAGGAGCTGAAGGAGAAGCTTCTCCGCAGGGGATATTCTTTTTATTCTTCCACAGATACGGAGGTTGCTGTGAAGCTGGTGGATTATTACTACCAGAAATACGGCGGATCTCCGGTTGAGGCAGTGCGTCATGCCATGGTGCGTATCCGTGGTTCCTATGCGCTGGCAATGATGTTCCGTGATTATCCGGAAGAGATCTTTGTAGCGAGAAAAGACAGCCCTATGATCCTGGGTGTGGAGAATGGAGAATCCTATATCGCATCGGATGTTCCTGCGATCCTGAAGTATACAAGAAATGTTTATTATATCGGAAATCTGGAGCTGGCATGTGTAAAACCGGGTGAGATCACTTTTTACAATCTGGATGGTGAGGAGATCGAGAAGGAGCCTAAGATCATTGAGTGGGATGCAGAGGCAGCGGAGAAAGCCGGTTTTGAGCATTTCATGATGAAGGAGATCCATGAGCAGCCGAAGGCAGTCGCAGATACACTGAATTCCGTTATCCGGGAGGACAAGCTGGATCTGACGGAGATCGGTCTGGATGATGAGAGAATCCGCAGCATCAGCCAGGTTTATATCGTGGCCTGCGGCTCTGCTTACCATGTGGGAATGGCTGCACAGTATGTGATCGAGGATCTTGCAGGTCTTCCGGTGCGTGTGGAGCTTGCTTCGGAGTTCCGTTACCGGAAGCCGCTTCTGGATCCTGATGGCCTGGCAGTGATCATCAGTCAGTCCGGTGAGACTGCGGACAGTCTGGCTGCACTTCGGGAATGTAAGGAGAAGGGGATCCGCACGCTGGCTATTGTCAATGTGGTCGGCTCTTCCATTGCAAGAGAGGCGGATCATGTATTCTACACACTTGCAGGACCGGAGATTTCGGTCGCTACCACCAAGGCGTACAGTACACAGCTGATCGCTTCCTATGTGCTGGCATTGCAGATGGCACTGGTCCGCGGAAAGATCTCAGAGGAGCAGTGTGAGTCCTACATTAAGGAACTGAAGACACTTCCGGACAAGATCGGCAGGATCATCGAGGATAAGGAAAGGCTTCAGTGGTTTGCCTCCAAGCAGGCCAATGCAAAGGATATCTTTTTTATCGGAAGAGGGATCGATTATGCCATCAGCCTTGAGGGCAGCCTTAAGATGAAGGAGATCAGCTACATCCATTCTGAGGCATATGCAGCTGGTGAGCTGAAGCATGGCACCATTTCCCTGATCGAGGACGGCACTCTTGTGATCGGTGTCCTGACACAGCCGGAGCTTTATGAGAAAACAGTCAGCAACATGGTGGAGTGCAGAAGCCGTGGGGCGTATCTGATGGGGCTTACTACGTTTGGAAACTATAATATCGAGGATACTGTAGATTTTACGGTTTATATCCCGAAAACAGATCCGCATTTTGCAACTTCTCTGGCAGTGATCCCGCTGCAGCTTCTGGGTTACTATGTCAGTGTAAATAAAGGTCTGGATGTGGATAAGCCGAGAAATCTTGCCAAGAGTGTTACCGTGGAATAAGGAGATCCATTTCACAGAAGGAACATTTTAGCGGCAGTTCCGTGACATCGTGAGAGCATAAAAGGATCATGATATCACGGAACTGTTTTTGCATTTGGCGATTTACGATATTTCTTGCTTTTATCAGTAAAAAAGCGTAAAATGATTAGGATATTTGAATCTGTACAGAGAGTGTCCATATGTAATATTCTCTGTACCATCAAAAATGGAGGATTGCATATGAGAAAAATGGGAAAACATATCCCAGGGCTGATCGTGACGCTTGTGGTTCTGATCACAGCAATCGTATTTGCGGTCATGCTTCTGAATATGAAGGTGATCCCGACGAAGTTCATTGCAGTGATCGGACTGGTAATGCTGGTCCTGATCGTGATCGTCGGAGCGCTTGTATGGAGTACGGATGGTAAGATAAGATTTGTAGTGGGAGTGATCCTGGCAGCAGTTTTTGCAGCAGTATTCATTCTCGGAAGTATGTATGTTTATAAGACACATTCCACACTGGCAGGGATCTCCGGTGTGAACACAGAGGTTACGGAGGTCGGTATTTATGTCCGTGCAGATGATTCTGCAGATTCCATAGAGGCTACAGCAGATTATGTGTATGGTGTGCTGACAGATCTTGACAGAGCCAATTCGGACAAGGCTATTCAGGAAGTGGATTCCGAGACATGCAAGACTGTGCAGGTCCAGGAGTATGCAGGACTTACAGAGCTGGTTGACGGTCTTCTGAACGGACAGACAGGTGCGATCGTGCTGAACAGCGCATATTTAAGCGTTATTGAAGAGATGGATGGATATTCCGATATTTCTTCCAGGATCAAAGAGCTGACTGTGAAGAAGGTGGAGACTACCATTGAGCCCCAGGAGACAGAGGCGAAGGCTGAAGAGAATACCAATGACGGTTCTATATATACCATCTTTATCAGTGGTATCGACAGCCGCAGCGGCCTTGTTGCAAAGAGCCGAAGCGATTCCAATATCATTGCTACGGTAAATACAGCTACCAGACAGGTGCTTCTGGTTTCCACACCTCGTGATTATTTTGTACCGCTTTCTATTTCAGGCGGACAGAGAGATAAGCTGACACATGCAGGTATCTATGGTATCAATGTATGTATGGATACTCTGGGAATGCTTTATAATGAGGATATTAACTATTATTTCCGTATCAACTTTGCGGGATTTGAGCAGCTGATCAATGCGCTTGGCGGAGTTACTGTTTATTCTGACTATGACTTTGATTCCAAGAATGAGACAGGATATCACTTCAATCAGGGAGAGAACTACCTGAACGGTGAGCAGGCTCTGGTATTCAGCCGTGAGCGTTATGCCTTTAAAGAGGGCGACCGTCAGCGTGGCAAGAACCAGATGGCAGTGATCAAGGGTGTGATCAACAAGGCTCTTTCACCGGAGCTTCTGAAGAATTATTCTTCCGTTCTTTCCAGCATCCAGGGATGCTTTGAGACCAATATCTCCTATGAGGAAATCGCCAGACTGCTCCAGCAGCAGCTGAACAACGGCGGTGACTGGAACATCGTAAGCTACAGTGTAAATGGTACCGGTGACACACAGAAGCCGTATTCTATGAGCCAGAAGGCTTACGTTATGATCCCGGATGAGTCTACCGTTCAGAAGGCGGAGGCCATGATGAAGAAGGTTCGTGACGGAGAGACTGTTTCCCAGGAGGAGGCAGACAGTGCAACATCAGCGGCAGTAGCTACGGATAATGATGCACAGGCAGCTGCAGAGGGAAGTACAGCAGAAGCGCAGGGTGAGACTGCAGATGCCACACAGAATGGCACAGCAGATGCCCAGAGTGCAGACGGAACTGTTGCACAGCAGTAAGATAAAATTATTAAATTTTAGCATAAGAACAGCCGGGGAAGCGTAAAGCTTTCCACCGGCTGTTTTTTCATGAGAAACAGAACGAAAAAAATCCACCGGCGATCACCGATGGATTTTTTTTTACAGGATCTCTTTCAGATATCTTTCCAGGGCATCCTGCCATGTTGGAAGTGGCTGG
>UMLD01078929.1_pt1 | contig 14654 bp, 13 predicted proteins | sample 1966491 | NCBI WGS metagenome assembly UMLD01 (sample SAMEA4836191, study PRJEB28245) | human gut metagenome | biome: gut microbiome; material: fecal sample | place: Denmark | collected 2008
TCAAAAAAGCACCTCACTTTTGTTCATCAACAGGCGGTGTCATCAGGGCGAAGGCCGCCAGCTTTGCAGCGTTTACCTCGTAGTAGCGCTTGTTCTTGTTCAGCGTGGCAATCTGCTGCATTTCTTCGTCCGTCAGCGCGAAGTCATAAATATTGAAGTTGTCACGAATATGGTCTGGGTTTTTGGAGCCGGGGATGACGATGTTGCCCGCCTGCACGTGCCAGCGCAGGATGATCTGGGCATTACTCTTACCGTACTTGGCAGCAAGGCTCGTGAACAGCGGCTCATTCAGCAGGGCTTTGTCGGCGTGACCCAGCGGGTACCACGCCTGAATGGCCATGCCGTGTTCTTTCAGGAACGCTTTGAGTTCCGGCTCCTGGTTGTAGGGGTGAACCTCGGTCTGCAAGACCGTGGGTTGCACTTCGCAGACGGAGAAGATATTTTCCATCTGCTTGACGTTGAAGTTGGACAGACCGATAGCGCGGACCTTCCCCTCTTTGTAGGCTTTTTCCATCTGGCGGTATCCGGCAACATAATCGCCTGCGGGCTGGTGGATCAACAACAGATCGATATAATCTGTATCCAGCCGAACCAGCGTCTTGTCTACTGCGTCTGCATCCTTGTAAAAACTGGGCCACAGCTTGGTTTCAAGGAAGATTTCCTCGCGCTGCAAGCCGGATGCTTTCATGGCACGGCCCACAGCCTTTTCGTTGCAGTAGGCGTTGGCGGTGTCAATAAGCCGTGCGCCGTCTTTCAGCGCACTCAGCACGGCAGTCTCGGCTTCGTCCGGAGTCAGCAGGAAGGTGCCGATGCCCTCCAGCGGCATTTTTACGCCATTATTCAGAGATACATATTCCATTGCGAAAACTCCTTTTATTTCAGGTTGCTGTAGACTGCATCTGTAACAGGTTCGCACCACTGGCTGTAACTGTTCTCACCGGGGACTTCTACGGCCAGATGCGAAAACCAGCTATCAGGCGCAGCACCATGCCAGTGCTTCACGCCGGGTGCAATGTTGACAACATCGCCCGGATGCAGTTCCTGCGGTTTCTTACCCCACTCCTGATAGTAGCCGCGTCCGGCAACACAGATAAGGATCTGTCCGCCGCCTTTGGTTGCTTCGTGGATGTGCCAGTTGTTGCGGCATCCCGGCTCAAAAGTCACATTGAATATCTTGACCTGTTCGGTAGAAAGTGACGCCAGATAGCTCTGACCCATAAAATACTGTGCAAAACCGTCGTTAGGTGCGCCGATGGGGAACACCATCTCGCTCTGGTGCTGTGCCTTGGCATCCTCCACAGAGTCCTCCGCCCAGACTTCCTTCGCCATGCGGAACGCAGCCCACGCCTTGGGCCAGCCTGCATAAAATGCCGCATGGGTCAGTATCTCTGCAATCTCGCTGCGGGTGATACCATTCTGCTTTGCCAGCGACAGATGGTGCCTGAACGAAGTGTCCGTAAGCCCCTGCGACATCAATGAAACCACTGTGATGAGGGAACGATCCCTGAGACTCAGTTTATCTTCACGGCTCCATACCTCACCAAAGAGGACATCATCATTGAGCTGCGCGAATTTTGGCGCAAATTCGCCGAGATTTTCTCTGCCTGCTGTTTGCTTTTTCATATTCAGCACTCCCTCAGAATCTCATAGATTTCTTCGTGGGTCAGTTTCTTGCAGCAGCCGCCCATCAGCACGGTGGAATCCGCCACAGCCTTGAGGTCGGTGTCTTCCGGGATGCCTAGCTCTGCAAAGGTGGTAGGCATTCCGATCTCTTTGATAAAAGCCGCCAGAGTTTCCACACCGGCATCAGCTAACTGCTGCTCGGTTTTGCCTGCCGGGTCGATGCCCCAGACGTTCACGGCGAAGCGGGCAAAGCGCGGGGCGTTGGCCTTGCAGATGTGGCGGTACAGAACCGGGTGGAGCACCGCCAGACCGGCACCGTGGTTGCAGTTGGTGTAGGCTCCCAGCTGATGCTCGATCATGTGGCACTGGAAGTCGGTGACTTTGCCGATTTTCAGAATGCTGTTTTCTGCCATTGCAGACGCCCATGCCAGCTCGCTGCGGGCGGCGTAGTTGTTGTGGTCGGTCAGCAGCACACGGATATTACGGATGGTGCTGCGCATGACGGCCTCGTTGATGTCGTCGGAGAGGTTGTTCTCGTCCGGCTTGCCGAAGTAGGTCTCCATTGCGTGGCTCAATGTGTCAAACGCACCGGAGATGACCTGCTTGAATGGCACGGACATCGAGTAGTTGGGGTCGAGGAATGCAAAATCCGCCTGTGCGCCCCAGAGCGCACCTTTGATTTTCTTGTCCTCGTGGGTGATGACCGCGCCGTTGTTCATCTCGGAGCCCGTGCCGAACACGGTAACGATAGTTCCCAGCGGGATAAACTTGATGGGACGGTCATGCTTGGTGTACTCAAGGTCCCACAGATCCTCATCCAGCATGGCCTGCGCGGAAACGACCTTGCAACAGTCGGAAACCGAGCCGCCGCCGACCGCCAGAATCAGGTCGACATGGTTTTCCTTTGCCAGCTTGGCACCCTCCTGCACCTTGGCATAAGTGGGATTGGACATGATGCCGGAAAATTCCACCACGTTTTTGCCCGCGCGATGCAGGATATCGGTGACTTCCTCATACACGCCGTTGAGCTTGATGGAACCGCCGCCGTAAGCCAGCAGCACATTGGAGCCATAATTAGCCAGCAGGCTTTCCAGATACTCCTTCACGCCGCCCTGCCCAAAATAAACCTTGGTTGTGTTTTCAAAAACGAAGTTATTCATAGTGACAAGCTCCTTTCCAGCTTTCTGATTCAAGTATAAAACATCTCACTGCAAAGCGGAATATTCGATTTGTTGTGTTGTTTTAACCCAAAGGTTTTTACGACTTTTGGGGTCGCAATATCATTGTAAAACTTGAAGTTGGCTTTAAGTCAAGTGGCTTTACAAAACACCCCCGGAAGTGTCAACCTTCCGAGGGTGTTGATTACAGATTTGCTTCGAAGAACTGTTTCAAGGCCGGGGCAGTCGTAGCTTCATCGCTGCCCTCTACTGTGACGGTGACGCTATCGCCGCACTTGATGCCCATGCCCATCAGGGCCATGAGCTTGAGCGCGTTGACGGATTTGTCCCCCCTGGTGACCGTGACGGTACTCTGGTAGTTTTTGATCTCCTTGACCAGCAGTCCGGCCGGGCGGGCATGGATGCCGACAGGCTCGGTAATGGTGTAGGTAAAGCTCTGCATATTCTATTTTCCCTCTATGATACTTTTTTTGTTGTAGCGGATAAAGGCGGCTGCCACCAGCGCCAGCGATGCCAGCGTGATGGCCGTCACGATCCAATAGGCCGGAATATAGCTGCCTACGGCATCCGCAATGATACCGGGAATCGTGTTGAATGCGATGGAACCAATCATCGTAAAACTCTGAAAGTTTTTGGCCGCACGGCCAAAGCCCCGCTCAGACGAAATGCTGCGGGCAATGGCAGACAGGCCCACGGTGGACAGCGCCATGCCCAAATTGATGAACACAACGGACAGCACTGCCAGCGGCATACTTTGCTGCCCTGCCAGACAGCAAAGCAGCCAGCCGCCCGTAAGGAACGCAAAGAACAGATACGCCGTGCGGCTTGTGCCGAAACGGTCGGTGATGACACCAAACAGGCATTTGCCCGCAATCATCAGCCCACCGCCCAAAGACAGCATCCGCGAAACCTGCAAATCACTGAACCCCGCCACGGTGTACAGCACCGAAACGTGCTGGTAGCCGCCGCCTGTTACCGCACCCAGCATCAGGATGCCCAACAGCATGCACAGCATCGTGCGGCGGTCAGCATCACGGCCTGCGGGGGCGGTGGCTTGCTCCGCGCTGTGGGGCGTGCCATAGGCAGTCAGCCCCATCTGCTGCGGGCGGTCACGGAGAAGCAAAAGCACCACAGCCGCGATAATGGCCATCAACACAGCCATCACACGGAACACGCCGGGCAGCGAGACACGCTCAATCAGCGCGGACAAAATCATGGGAATCGTGATGGACGCAGCGCCCGTGCCCGCGGCACAAAGCCCCAGCGCCATCGCCGTGTGGTCAGCAAACCACGCGTTGATGACGATGGACACCGGCACCATACCGGCCAGCGCATATACCACACCGCCCAGCAGCGCGCCGCACACAAAGCCGACATACCCGGTGGAAAAGCTGTAAATCAGGTAGTCCACCGCCGCACCTGCCAATGCCAGCGCCAGACCTGTGCGGTAAGAAAATCGGCGGTAGTACGGCTCCAGCAAAACGGAGGTAACTATCAGCGAGACAAGGCAGACAATTGTAAAAATGCTGGAGCCCTGCGTCTGGGTCAGGCCGCCGTACTCAATGATATACGGCAGATACGCGGTAATGGAACCTGCCACAGCGCCCACGCAGAACATGGACAGGATACCGCACAGGCAGATCACGAAAGCATACGGCAGCCCCGTGCGTTTTGTTTCACTCAAAGAATCTCACCATTGCTTTCAACCACTTTTTTGTACCAGTAAAAAGACTTTTTGCGGCTGCGCGCCAGCGTGCCGGTGGCATCGTCCTGTTTATCCACATAGATAAAGCCGTAGCGCTTGCGCATCTCGCCGGTGGAAGCCGACACAAGGTCGATCGGCCCCCACATAGTGTAGCCCATCAGATCTACCCCATCCTCTGCCACAGCATCGTGCATGGCTTCGATGTGCTTTTTCAGGTATTCGATGCGGTAGTCATCGTTCACGCTGCCGTCTGCCTCGCGGACATCCAGCGCGCCAAGGCCGTTTTCGGCAATCAAAATCGGCTTCTGGTAACGGTCGTAAACCTGATCCAGCGCGATGCGCAGGCCCATCGGGTCGATGGCCCAGCCCCAATCGGTGGCTTTCAGGTAGGGGTTCTTGACACCCAGCGTTTCTTTCAGCGGGGAGTTTGGGGCGACCCACGGAGCGTTGGGGTCGGTGCTGACGGTGGTGCTGCGGTAATAGCTGAAGCTGATAAAATCCACCGTGCCCTGTGCCAGCGCCTGCTTATCTTCCTCGGTGCAGTCGATATGGATGCCCTCGCGCTCATAGCGGCGCAGCTGGTAGCTGGGGTAATAGCCGCGGGCCTGCACATCGGTGAAGAAATAGCATTTTTGGGCGCGTTCCCATGCCTTATGCACATTGGCGGGGGCGCAGTCTGCCGGGTAAACCACGGCCTGACTGATGGCGACCATGCAGCCCAGCTTGTTTTCGGGGTCGATCTCATGTGCGAGCTTGACCGCCTTGGCCGAAGCCACCAGCTGATAGTGGGCGGCGGGCAGCATGACCGCCGGGTCACAGGAGGTCACGCCCGCGCCGAGCCAGCCGGTCACGTTCATGCTGTTGATTTCATTAAAGGTGATCCAGTATTTGACCTTGCCCCTATAGCGGCGGAACAGCGTTTCGGCATAGCGCAGATAGCAGTCGATGGTGCGGCGGTCGCGCCATGCGCCCCACTTATTGACAAGACCCAGCGGCATTTCATAGTGGCTGATGGTCACGATGGGTTCAATTCCGTACTTATGGCACTCATCGAAAACAGCATCGTAAAAGGCAAGGCCCTTTTCGTTGGGGGTCTGCTCATCGCCATTGGGGAAAATGCGGCTCCATGCAATGGACATACGGTAGGCGGTAAAGCCCATCTCGGCAAAGAGGGCGATGTCCTCTTTGTAGTGGTGGTAGAAGTCGATGCCCTCATGGTTCGGGTACCAGACATCGGGCAGCACGGTGAAGGCTGCGCCCTTTGGCAGATCGTGCAGATCGATCATGGAAATTTTGCCGGTGGTACCATCCTGATTGCGATAGGTCAGGTAGCGCGGCTCGGTGGCCGTGCCGCCGGTCAGCACGTCATCGGTGGAGGGGCCGCGGCCGTCTGTATCCCACGCACCCTCCAACTGGTTAGCAGCGGTAGCGCCGCCCCAAAGGAAATCTTTGCGGAATCCGTGGTTTGCTTGCATGGTAAGCTCCTTTTATTCTGCTTCGGCGGCGGCCACTTCCGCGGCGGTAGGCTCAGCCTTGACTTCATCCTTGTAGGTGATAAAGGTGATGACAAAAGAGACAGCCATGCCGACAAGGATAGCGACCACGGACCAGCCTACATCGTAGAAGCTCTGGGTCTCCGGGTTCAGGTAGGTAGCCAGTGCAAAGATGCCCAGACCACCCATAGAGTAACGCTTAACGCCAAGGCCGCCCATGATGGCACCGCTAACAGCGGAGGCAAGGCAGGAAATGACGAACGGCTTTTTCTTGGGCAGGGTGACGCCGTAGATAGCGGGCTCAGTGATGCCGAACAGGCCGGAGATAAAGGCGGGCAGCGCCACTTTCTTGAGCTTCTCATCCTTGGATTTCAGGTAGATAGCCAGAACCGTGGCAGTCTGGACAAAGGTAGCAGGCATGGCCGTGGGAATGATGTTGTCATAGCCGACAGCCGCCATGCTGGTCAGGGCCAGCGGGGTCAGACCCCAGTGCAGGCCGAAGATAACAAAGACCTGGAACATGCCGCCGAGGATTGCACCGGCCAGCAGACCACTGACGCCGAAGATGGTATTGAACAGCTGGGTGATGAGGGCGCAGAGGATGCCAGTGATGGGGCCGATAACGAGGAAGGTCAGCGGGACAATGATGATCAGCGTGAACAGCGGAACGAAGAACATCTTGACGACGTTGGGGATGACCTTTTGCAGCAGCTTTTCCAGCTTAACCGCGAAGAAAACCGCCACGATAATCGGCACAACGGTAGAGGTGTAACCGCCGGAGGGCAGCAGCACGGGGATACCGAGGAATGTGGTGTAATACTGGGTAGCAAAGATGGTGCCCGCAAAGGCGGTGCCGATGGCCTCGGCATTGCTCAGCTCCACAATGGCCGGGTAGCACATCGAGCAGCCGATGGAGATGCCAATGAACTTGTTGCCGCCCATCTTCTCCGCCGCCGTCATGCCAAGGATGATAGGCAGGAAGTAGAAGAAGCTGGTGCCGACAGCGTTTAGGATGACATAGGTGCCGTCGGTGGCAGTCAGCAGGCCAAAGAAAGATGCCACTGCCAGCAGGCCGCGGATGATGCCGACGCCGGACAGCACGCCCAGCACCGGCAGGAAGGTGCCGGAGATCAGGTCAATCAGCGCCGCGCCGGGGGAAAGTTTCTTTTCATCGACTGCTTCTTCTGCCAGCTTCATATCGCTGGTAAAATGGCCGACCTGGCAGACCGCGTCATACACAGCGCCGACATGGTTGCCGATGACGATCTGATACTGACCGCCGGTCTGCATGACCGTGACGATGCCATCCGTGGATTTGAGGATGTCGGTGTTGGCTTTGCTCTCATCCTTAAGCTTGAAACGCAGGCGGGTAACGCAGTGGGTCAGGGAAATAATGTTTGCCTTGCCGCCAACATTCTGAATGATGATGCGGGCAAGACCATCGTACTTACTTGCCATGATTCTACTCCTTCTGTTTTGTTTGGTTATTTCATCCAGCAGCTGCTTTGTGCCTTTATTATAGCGTTGCAGCAACCAAAACAGAAGATTCACTTCGTTTACAAGTATATACTTACAGGTTTATACCCAGCACATAGTAAAAGCGCAGGGGTGCCTTGTTTGGACACATCTGCGCTTTGTGTTCCCTATTCAAATATTTTCCTGCCAGAATGTCACGGCGTGGTCGAGCCATCCCTCGGCCACTGTACTCTCGCCCAAGCCAAAGCCGTGGGCAAGACCCGGACAGATGTCGATTTCGGCGGGTGTTCCCTGCCGGAGAATGTCCTCAATGCGGCGCTGCATGATGCGGTAGTTGGCAATGCCGTCCGCTGTGCCTACGCAGTTGTAGGTCGGCGGCTCGTTGCCGTACACTTCGGACAAACCCGTGTACTGCATAATGACCGCACCGGGGCGCGGGTATTCCTTTTCACCAAAGACTGCTGTGCCGTAGCTGCCCAGCCACGCAGCCATGCGCGCCCCGGCGGAGCCGCCCCACAGCGAGTAGCCGTCCATGTCAATTTGCAGTTCCTCGGCGTTGTCGTGTAAAAAGGCTATGGCGCGGGCCAGATCTTCACAAGCCGTCTCTGCGCCGGGACGGTAAATCAGGGCAAAGGCGTTATAGCCCCGCTTGGAAAGCTCCAGCGCATGGGGGAAGCTGTCCTGCATGGCGGCCACATACATAAATCCGCCGCCTGCGTTCAGAATCGCTGTTTTTGCTCCCGGTTCGCCCCGGAAGAAGAACAGCCCGGTATCTTCCTTGGCGGGGTCGGCGGCTTTTTCGGCATCGGTGTAAATGTCGTAAAAAATGGTGTTTTCCGCTTCGGCCTGATCGTGCAGATAGTTGGCAATTTCCACCGTGCGGTTCGGGTTGACATTATTGTACCAGATCAAAATTTCGTCAAGATTTTCCAGCGTCAGGTCAGCGGGAATTGTCAGGTCCACCGGGAAAATCAGGCGGCCATAGTCGCCAAACGCGGCATCGTTTATCACATCCTGCACCCGTGTGCTGCCGGTATAGGGCTGTGCGGCGGCAGTCTCGGCGGTTTTCGGTGTGGTTTGCGGCGGCGCTGCGGGCACTGACCCGCAGCCGGACAACAGCATCGCAAGGGCGCAGCTATACGCTGCGCCACGGAAAGAGGATGATTTTTTCATTGCCTATTCCCCCTTTGTATACTTTTTATAAGTAGTATAAGAAAACAGAGCCTTCGGCGGAAGACTCTGTTTGTTAATCAGTATGTACCTGTCGGTTTTTACTCGGCCAGCGCTTTCTGCATAGCGGCAATGAACTGCTTTACGGCCAGGGTCGGCTTCTCGGCGTGCAGCAGGCCGTAAGGGACCTCATGGTTCCAGTTCACGGGCAGGATTTTCAGCATCGGATGTACCTGCTGCCACTGTGGGATGGCCATAAGCAACGCACCATCATTTCCGCATTTGTTGAACACATCCACGCTGTAAAAATCGAAGTCCACAATGCGGACCTGCGGGTGGTTTTTCCACAAATCATCGCGCAGTTCATCCACATGGTGGCTCCAGCCGCGGCGCATCAGCATAAAATTCTGGCCGTACAGGTCACTGACCTCCAGATGGTCCTTTTGTGCCAGCGGATGGTGCAGTGCCACGGCGCAGCAGATGGGTACCATTGCAAGCTGTGTGCCCGCACACTGGCGCAGGTCGAGCAGCGTATCGTCAAAAATGCCGCCCACCACGTCAATGTTTTGGCCGAGGTTTTTCAGGATTTCGCGTGCATTCTCCGGCGTATTGAAAAACGGCACCAGCTGAAATTTGATGTCGGCGCACTCTTGCTGAATCTTCGGCCAGACATTCACCAGCGGCTGGGGCGTCATGGGCGAAATACCGATACGCACCACCTTGCTGTCTGCGATCATCGCGCATTTGGCACGTTCCAGCGAGGCTTCGCAGTAGTCAATGATGTACTTGGCATCCTTGCAAAAGGACTGCCCCGCCGGGGTCAGCTTCAAGCCGCGGTGGCTGCGCACAAACAGCGTAACGCCCAAGTCTTCTTCCAGTAGGTTGATCTGCTTGGTAACGGCAGGCGGCGTGATGTACAGCGCATCGGCGGCTTTATTAAAGCTGCCCAGCTCTGCCACTTTCAAAAACGTATCCAACTGCGTATTGTACATCATAGCGGTTTGCCCCCCTATCGCACTTTTTACCTATTTTACTTTTATTTTAGGCGAAAAAGTGTGGTTCGTCAACCGATACGGTGTGAAGATTGCGGGGAATTTATGTGAAAATAGTGCTTTACTGCACCACACGGCTGCCGCCGAACACCTGCGACATTTCCATGCCGCCCAGTGCTGTATCAATGGCCTGCACCTCTGCGGCAGAAAGGCAGACGTCGGCAGCACCGGCGTTTTCTTGCAGGCGTGCAGCCTTGCGGGTACCGGGAATCGGCACAATATAAGGCTTCTTGCATAGCATCCATGCCAGCGAGATTTGGGCTGGCGTGGCGTTCTTCTCCCCTGCCAGCTTGTTCAGCAGGTCCAGCAGGGCGCGGTTCTGGTCGATACCCTCCGGCTGAAATTGCGGCATCACGCTGCGGTAGTCTGTATCGGCTTCAAACCGGGTATTTTTGTCATACCTCCCCGAAAGGAAGCCGTTTGCCAGCGGTGAAAATGCCACATAGCCGATGTGCAGTTCTTCCAGCACCGGGAACAGTTCCTCGTACCAGCGCGCCATCATGGAGTAGCGATTCTGGATTGCCGTGACCGGGCAAACTGCGTGGGCGCGGCGGATGGTTTCCGCGTTTGCTTCGGACAAGCCCCAGTGGGTAATTTTGCCCTCGCGGATCAGGTCGGCCATGACCCTGGCCACTTCCTCGATAGGCACTTTCGGGTCAAGGCGGTGCTGGTAGTACAGGTCAATATGGTCAGTGTTCAGCCGTTTCAGCGATGCTTCCACCGAGGCGCGGATGACCTCCGGGCGGGAATCCGGTACCAGCGGCTTGTTGACTGCCGGGCTGGACATATCAAAGTGAATGCCGAACTTGGTTGCCAGCACGATTTTATCGCGGTAAGGCTTCAGTGCCGCCCCCACCAGTTCCTCATTATCATGGGGATTTTCCGGCGTGCCGTAGACTTCGGCTGTGTCAAAAAAGGTATAGCCCATGTCTACCGCCCGCGCCAGCAGTTCGGTCATTTCCTTTTTGTCAGCCGGGGCACCGTAGGCATGGCTCATGCCCATACAGCCCAGCCCAATGGCGGATACGGTCAGGTCTTTGCCCAATGTGCGTGTCTGCATTGCAAATACTCCTTTTAGTGTTCAAAAATTGTTTCCAGACATACGGCGTAATCGTTCACCCAGCCGCCGTCCGAGCCGAAGCCGTGCGGCCAACCGTCCAACACAATGCGTCCGGTGGGGATGCCCATGCTTTGGATGACATCATACTGCTGTTGGAACTGGCGGTAAAACGGGTCCTCGGTGCCGTAGACGTAAAAGGTCGGCGGCAGGTTGCCCTCTGCCAGCCAATCCGGGTCCATGTTGCCGACACTGAGCCGCCCGTAGAAAGAGTAAATCATCCCCGCCGCCGATGCGTGCGCCGGGATTTCATCTAACGCATCCGGGCGGTAGCTCTCGTCCAACGCCGTGCCGTTGACTCCCTCATCATAGTGCATCAGAAACTCGCCCGCTTGGATGCCTCCCGCCGAGAAGCCCATCACAGCAATGTCATCGGGGTCAATGTCATAGGCGTCGGCGTTTTTGCGAACGAACCGCACCGCCCGCGCCACATCCAGCGCACCCTCCTCCTGCGTGTAGGGCGAGAGGCGGTAATCTACGATAAACGTTTGAAAACCCAACTCGCGCAGCGCAGCCGCCGTGGGCAGCGAGTCTGTGTAATTGCCCCGGAACTGGTATGCACCGCCTGCCATTAGCACAACTGCGCCCTTGGGCTGTACGCCCGCCCGCACTGGGATGGCAGTGACATAAGGGCGGAAATCCCAGTTATCGAAGTAACCGGTCATAGCAGTGGTAAAGTTGGTTTTGGCGGGGACATTCCCCTGCTCCCATAAATATAATACTTGGATTTGAGTGGGGTCAACCGCTGTATTCAGCACCGTTTGCTCGCCCTGCGGTGCGGGGAACTTTTGCAGCATCCGCGTGCGGGAGTAATCCTCGATTTTGCCGCTGCCGTAGTTGTATGCGGCCGGGAAATCATCCGGCGTAGCAACGGTGTCTGCGGAAGTCCCTGCCCGCAGATTATCCGTACTTTGCACGGAATTATTTGTTTTGTTTGAAGTTGACATAGCATCCTCGATGGCTGATACGCCGTTTTCCAGTTCGTCGCTTGTGGTCGTCTGTCCGCAGGCGGTCAGCCCCGCCGCCAGCAGAACAGCCAGCAGTGCGGCAAATCGTTTTTGTCTTTTCACGTTGTGGCCTCGTTTCTGCTGCAACGCACTTATCAGGCCGCGTAATTTTCCAGCGTGCTGCTGAAATCACCGCCGTCCCACGCTTGGAACATCGTATCACTGTACGTCAGCGGCTTTGCAGGAAATATGATTTCCGTTTCGGTATCAGCACGGTATGCAGCCGGGATAGCCAACGGCTGGCAGCCGCCCCATGCTGCCGTGCGCATGGTTTGCACATCAATTTGGTTACCACACGCTTGGCAGCGCAGTGTTCCATCCTGATAGGTATAGCGGGCGTTTCCCCGCGCATAGCACTCCTGACAGGCGTTAAAGGCTGTGTAGATCGTACCATCCTCATCCCGCCAGAAAATCAAAGAATGCGCCCCACCATAGTCTACTTCCTGAAAATTCTCTGTCAAATCTGCTGTTGGCACAATAAGGGTCCCGTTTTCATTCGGGGTTATCGTAATGGCACCAGTATCCTGTTGTGTGTAGCTTTCGCCCCACGTAGTGACAATGACGGCAATCGCGCCATCTACCAGAAGCAGTAAAATCAGCACAACAGCTGCAATTTTCCAGACACGCTCCATAACGCTTTCTTGCTTTTTCTTTGTTTTGGGCACAGCTTGTTCCTCCGTTTATAATGCATTTTATTGGCTTGCCGGTTTCCGACACCACTTTATTGTATAGTATAGCAAGCCCCTGCCGCGCGGAGAAATTTCGCTTTGTTTGGCTGTATATACCTTTGGGTTGTGGTTTCTTGATTTGTTTATCCAAAATATGCCATAGCATCTGCTCGTTTTCCATTAACGCGCACTTCCAGATGCAAATGATTTCCCGTGACCCGCCCAGTGTGGCCGACGTAGCCGATGACCTGCCCGGCCTGCACCTGCTGACCGGTGGTGACGCAGATGGACGAACAGTGGGCGTACAGCGTTTCCAGCCCGCCGCCATGGTCGATTTGGATGTAATAGCCGTAGCTGCCGCCCCAACTGTCAAGACCATTGGCAACGGTGACGATGCCGTCTGCAGCGGCAAGGATCGGTGTGCCCTCGGCACAGGCAATGTCGGTGCCGGTGTGGGAGCTGACCTCGCCGGTGATGGGGTCTACGCGATGTCCGAACTGCGAGGTAATCGTACCCGCAACCGGCAGCGGCCATTGCAGTGTGCCTGTCGGGGCGCGTGTACCATCAGGAGACATGACTTCTCCCCCGCCCTGCTCAAAGCCGCCGAGCAGTTTCGCCCATAGTTCCTCGTACTGCGGGTCTTGCAGGAGTTGCAAATAGATGTTCTGGCGGGTGGTAAAGTGGTAGTCTACCGCCATCTCGTCGGGCGTTTTGTGGGTCAGTTCGATTACAAGGACGGTTTCGGTGATTTCTGCGGTAGTCGGGTTGCCGTCCTCATCGGTGGCGTCTATGGTAGTCGTCTCCGGGTGGGTGGAATAGTCCATTGCGTTCATTGCCCACATAGTTTCCCGCAGCTTGTCCACCTGTTCTTTCGTCAGTGCTGCAACGGGTGCGCCTTGTTCATTTCCCGATACATACGAAGAAAAGACCGCCAAGACATCCTGCCAACGAATGTAGTACACGTCATCGTTGGCTGTAATGTCTTGGCGGTCATGCTGTACGGTGTCGGAGATTTCTTCCAGCCTGTCGCGGTATTCTGCTGTCAGTGTTTCTACTGCCTGTTGCACGGTAATTGTGTCGGCGTTGGGCGCATTAGCGGCAAAAAAGATGCCATAGGCCGAACCGGAAACAAATGCCACGAGGCTGATAACGATTATAATACTAAGCGCCACGCTGATGCCTGTGGCGATGGCTACAACTAGGCTGTGCAAGCTGGTAAGAAAGTTCCGTATGACCGAGCGCACCGCCGTGATGGTCTTGCGGGCGTTGGCAGCGGCTTTCTGGATGGCAAGCTGCACTTGGCGGGTGCGGGTCTGCATTTGCGCTTGGGTTGTTATGTTCCGCACCGTTTCATTTGCGGCGGTGCGCAGTTGACGCTGGCCTTGGGTCACACCGCGAATGTCGCGCGGCGCGGTTTTGGCGGTGATAGCTTTTTCTTTTGCCCGCTGTCGGGGCAAATCTGCCCCACGGCGCGGGCGTTGCGCCGCATCGGGCAGCGTGCCGCACTCGGCTTGTTTCGGGCTGGCACCGCGCTCATTGGCGGCGTGGACGCGGGCAGCAGCTTCCTTTTGGCGGTGCTGTCGGGCTTGGGTTTCTGCCAATTTCCGCCCCTGATGCCACACAAACGTTGCCGACTGTTCCGCAGCCGAACCCGCAAGGTTTGTCGGTTCCTGCTGTCGGGTGTCGGTGTCATTTTCCCGTGCGGCGGTGCGGGACGGTTCCTTTGTTTTTAGCCACGCCGCTTTTAGGGCGGCTTTCGGTATCGTCCCCGCCGTACTTTTGGGGGTACGGTCTCGGAGCTTTTGTTTGTTTTCTTTTGGCGTTCTCATACTCTCACCTCGGTTCGGTTATACGCTTTGCCACAACGACCACCCTGCTGTTTTTGCCGGAATCGTCGCAGGTGGAAAGCGTGATCAGCTTGTCCCCATAAACAGCCGACACGCCGGTTTCGTACAGGGCGGCGCCCTTACAGGCGTTCACATAGGCGGCAAATTCCTGCGGTGTTTCGGCATCGGCAAATTGATAATAGGCAAACAGATCCTCCGCTTCGCCCCGAAATACAGCCATCACGGTATACTCTGCCTGCGCCGTCAGGGTATCAAATCGGATAATTCTGTGCTGCTCCCAAAAGAATTCGCGCTTGTATTGCAGCAAATCAGAGAACA
>UMLD01039475.1_pt1 | contig 14552 bp, 9 predicted proteins | sample 1966491 | NCBI WGS metagenome assembly UMLD01 (sample SAMEA4836191, study PRJEB28245) | human gut metagenome | biome: gut microbiome; material: fecal sample | place: Denmark | collected 2008
ATGACGCCGTAAGAACCGCAACACAAACAACGCAGAAAGCATCCTCGTCCATCACGTCCGCCGCGCATCAGGCCACGGAGCGTACTGTAAATGCCGAGCGGAAGGCGGCAAGTGTTGTTCATCAGACAAAGCAGACGCGCAGCGAAAGCGCTTCTCAAAAGTCGCAGATGGGCGTGACCCATCAGCAAGTCGCTTCCAATACCCGAACCGCCTCGGTTTCCTCACTTCACAGGGAGTCACAGCATTCTGTCGGGCTTGGTGGGCGTCTTTTTGCCAATTCCTTGCTGGAGGGTGGGCGTTTTGCCAACGATGTGATCGGTATGGTCGCAGCCGGAGACCTGCACTCTACCGGCTCCATCACCGGAGAGTTTGCGTCACAGGCGCTGTCCTCCTATATGGGCATTACCGCTCAGGGGGATGCCGCCCCGCAAATATCCTATTCCGATATTGAGATCGGCGGCGGGCGTATCACCGGCACAGAGTATTCTCCGGAGCATCCGGAGGGCATTTCCTTTGGGATGTACCACACCGGTCAGTACGCGGCGCCGGACGGTGAACACCAAAAGGTTTTCTCTGCCGATGGCGTCCAATGGTACAAGCAGTATGCCGCCGACACCGTGATAAAGACACCCTTTACCGCACCAGACGGCGAGATCGACTATCACAAGGAGATCGTCAAAAAAATGCCCGATCCGCCGAAACGGAAAGATCGGATGTAAGGGAGGCTGTCTATGAAACCGGAAGAATTTGAAGTTTACATAATTCCGCCGAACTTTATGGAGGGCGGTACGCTATTCGGCGGGCTTTTGAAAACCCGCAATACGATTGAGGCGGTCATCCTTGGCCTTGCGGTCGGCGTACCGGTTCTGCGCCTTCCGTTTTCCCTCACCGTCCGCGTCGTGATTTTATGCCTGACGGCTCTTCCGCTGGTGCTTCTCGCTTTGATCGGCGTATCCGGCATGAGTCTGTCCGCTTTCATCCGCCTGTTTTTTTGCTTTCTTCATAACCGCAGAATCCTGTCACGCGACGGGACGCAGGATGGCAAAAACGAAAAAACACTGTTGCCAAGTTGGGCGCAGCATCGAAAAACCGGCCGTGAAGCAGAAGATCCTCCGCTCCCCAAAAGCCGCAGCCGCTTTTCCGTCGATCTGAAGCAGCGCAGCGTGACACAGTTCAAGACCTTTTTACAGGAGGAAGAATCTGTTCAGCCGCTCAATGCCTTGGCGGACTATATCCCCATTGAAAAGATTGAGCACGGCGTCATTTACACAAGAGATCACCGCTACGTCAAGGTTGTAGAGGTGATTCCCGTCAACTTCCTGCTTCGCAGTGCGAGAGAGCAGCGGAGCATCATTTACTCCTTTATTTCCTATCTGAAAATTGCTCCGGTCAAGGTGCAATTCAAGGCGTTGACAAAGCGTGCGGATATTAACCGGCATCTGGATACCGTCCGCAAGGAGCTGGAACAGGAGCGGGACCCGCATTGCCGCGCCTTGCAAAAGGACTACCTGAAACTCATTCGAAAGCTCGGCTCCCGGGAGGCGATCACGAGACGCTTTTTCCTCATATTTGAGTACGAACCGCTGCCCGGCACCAAACGAGGTCACGAGGAAGAGGATGCAATCGCTTCTCTGCAAACCGCCGCACGCACGGCGGCAAATTATCTGCGGCAATGCGGCAATGAAGTCATTTCCCCCGAAAATGAGGACAACGCTGCGGCAGAGATCCTTTATAACATCCTCTGCCGCAGGGCCAGCAGTGAGCCATTCTACCAGCGGGTGAAGTCCGTTCTGGCGGACTACATGGCCTCCGGACGGAACATCAATACAATTCCCGTCAACGAGTTTTATGCGCCTGACCGGATCGACCTCAGCCACGGGAGTTATCTCTGTATAGACGGACTATACTATGCTTATCTTCTGGTCCCCTCGGACGGCTATAAAGCACGGGTGCCTGCTGGCTGGCTCAGTCTATTGGTCAACGCAGGTGACGGGATCGATCTGGACGTATTCCTGACGCGACAGCCAAAGGATCGCATGATCCGAAAGCTGGGGCAGCAGCTACGCATCAACCGCAGCAAAATCAAAGAGGCCAGCGATACCAATACAGACTTTGATGATCTGGACGGTGCCATTCGCAGCGGCTATTTTCTCAAAGACGGTCTTTCCAATAATGAGGATTTTTATTATCTAAACCTGCTCATCACTGTCACAGCCGACAGTGTGGATGACCTTGAATGGAAGGTCGCGGAAATGAAAAAGCTCCTGCTTTCGCAGGACATGGATGTTCAAACCTGTTCCTTTTGTCAGGAGCAGGCTTTTTTGTCCTCTCTGCCCTTGGTCTCACTGGAACGCCAGCTCTACGAGCGGTCTAAGCGCAATGTCCTTACCTCCGGCGCGGCCAGCTGCTATCCATTTACAAGCTATGAGATGTGTGATGACAACGGCATTCTTCTCGGCGTCAACAAGCACAACAATTCTCTCATCATTGTGGACATTTTCGATTCCCGCGTCTACAAAAACGCCAACATTTCCATTCTTGGGACCAGCGGCGCCGGCAAGACCTTTACGATGCAGCTCATGGCCCTGCGTATGAGGCGCAAAGGCATACAAGTATTTATCGTGGCTCCCTTGAAGGGCCACGAGTTTCACCGGGCCTGTTCCAACATCGGCGGACAGTTTATCTCCATATCTCCGGCTTCTCAAAACTGCATCAACATCATGGAGATCCGCAAGGCAGATAAGTCCGTGGACGATCTGCTGGACGGCCCCGGCGTAGAAAAATCTCTGCTGGCGGCCAAAATTCAGCGGCTGCATACATTTTTCAGTCTCTTGATCCCGGATATGTCCCATGAAGAGCGGCAGCTTTTAGATGATGCCATGATCTGTACCTACGGGACAAAGGGCATCACACATGACAATGCTTCTCTGGAACAGCCGAAAAATCCAGGGTGCTATAAAGAAATGCCGATCCTGGGAGACCTGTATGAAATTCTCGCCGCCTCTCCGGAAACAAAGCGCCTTGCCAACATCCTGAACCGGCTGGTCAACGGCTCTGCCCGCTCCTTCAATCAGCAAACCAATGTGGCGCTGGACAACAAGTACATCGTTCTCGATATTTCTGAGCTGACCGGAGACCTACTGACTGTGGGAATGTTCGTAGCCCTTGATTTCGTATGGGACAAGGCAAAAGAAAACCGCACAGCAGAAAAAGCTATCTTTGTAGACGAGTGCTGGCAGCTCATTGGTGCCAGCAGCAACCGGCAGGCCGCCGAATCCGTTCTGGAGCTTGCTAAGACGATCCGCGGCTATGGCGGCAGTCTCGTCTGCGCCACACAGGACCTCAATGACTTTTTCGCTCTGGATGACGGTAAATATGGCAAGGGCATCATCAATAACAGCAAAACGAAGATCCTGCTGAATTTGGAGGAGGAAGAAGCCCAGCGTGTCCAAGGCGTCCTGCACCTTTCCGAAGCTGAGCTGATGGAAATTACGCACTTCGAACGCGGCAGCGCCCTTATCAGCACCAATAACAATAATATCGCCGTGGAGATCAAATGCAGCCAAATGGAAAAGGATCTGATCACCACGGACCGCCGGGAATTGGCAGAGCTTGCTCAGCGTGCCGCGACAAAGCAAAATCCAAGCTAATCCGTACACAATACGGCTTTAAGACGCATAAGGCCCTAAGACGGCCAACAGTGCGGCAATTATACGGTTTTAATACGCATACGAGGAGATGTTGCGATGAAAACGAGGGAACAAATCTACGGTCAGGAAGCAGCCGGTATTTTGCGGGATGTTTCCATGTACCACGCTCTGACAGAAATGCAGCTCTTGAAGCTCTATCCGCATAAGGAAAGCAAAATCAGAAATTTGCTTTCCTATCTGCAAAAACAGGACCGTATGGTGCTGTGCGGCGAGTATTACCGCATCCCCTCCGAGATGGAGGATAGCATTGATCTCGGGCTTTCAAAGGCCGTTTGGGTCCTTGCCGATTTTATGGAGCAGGTGGAATATCATTCTGTCAGCGACTATCCCGCCAAAATCATCTTTTTTGCGGATGATGAGGTTTACGAGATCATTTATGTGGAACCGGGCAAAGAGCAGCTTATCAACCAAATGCTTTCCACTGTAAAGGAAGTTCCGCCCAAATATATCATTTTGGTAGAGCATCCGGAACAGATCGCAGCGATCCACACCCCAAACACCGGCGGATACTGCACGGTCTCCTCAAGCGGGGAGGTGCAGTATTATCAAATCGAATAAGGAGTTTTTTCTTGAATAGAGCCATTATATCACAGAGGATTACATCCATTCTGGCTGAGATTGAACGGTTAAATAACGCTCTCTATGCCATGAACACGACCGATATTCAGCGCTATCCCGACAACTACGAGGTGCTGTCTACGGACGCGGCGCTGCGAGCCGAGCGGATCACCTGTCGGCTGCGCCATCTGATTTACGCGACTACCAGCATCAAAAAAGAGGACTATCTGCGTTCTGCCGAAACCATGCAGGGCATCGAGATCCACGAGCATGGCGGTATTCTGGAGATCAAGCTGCCTTGCCTTTTGCCAAAGCGCAGGCAGCGCCAGAGTACGGAGTTTCTGTTGGACCCGTTCACCACCGCACTCTCCGATTATGCCGCTCACCACACAATGCCGCAATTCCGGCATTGTGTGGTCTGCTTTTCCCATATCTATGCGCAAGAGCTGCCGGAGCGCCGCATCCGTGATTATGACAATCTGGAGCTAAAGCAGTTTCTGGATGTCGCTGCCTCTTTTATCTTGACGGATGACAGCGGGCTGCTGTGTGACGCCTACAACACCACGGAGCTGGGGGATGAGGATTGCACAAGGCTCTTTCTCATGGACTGCGCACGATTCCCTGCCTGGCTTGCAGAGCGCCAGAACAGCGTAAAAACCATATCGGATTTTTAGCGGTTTTCAGGCCGATTTTTCCCGAGGTGTGAAAAGCTGGCCGCACATACTGGAAATCCTGCCTTTTTTCAAGTCATGCAGCTCCAAAAATTACCCAAGCTATAAAGCCCTACGGTAAAATTTCGTACAAGGAGACAGTGCGGCTCATGCCTCGAACCCCCCGCCGACTACCGGCGCAAAACACGCTCTCGTATCTGCTTTTGACATTGACCGCTCTCTGCGGCGAATACCCCATCAGCCAAATCAGCCGTCTGCCGGGTGGTCCCGCATATCTCGAAAGCATGGTCACTTCTCTCCGACAAAGCGGACTTCTTCACACCTTCTCCAAAGACGGCCTGCGCGGTCTTCGGCTCACCTCACCAGCCAAACGGCTGCTGTTGGCCGATGCCCCCCAATGGTTTTCAGACTATCTAACCGGCAGCTCTGAGCCGAACAAACTCAAAAGTGAGCTGTCAAGGCGGCTTCGGCTCCACCGGATGGCCGAAATTCTGACCATCATGCACAATGCCGACCTTCCTGCCTTTCCGTGGGAAAAGGCCCCTTTTTCCGCTATGGTCGGTCAGAACGCAGAGTCTCCCGCCTATTACACCTCCAGAGAGATCAAGGAGATCGGCCCGCAAGGGGCGAAAATCAGAAGTTCGCGCGCAACCGGCATCCTGCTGACGGATGGCGGTGTTTTTTTGACCTATAACACAGCCAAAGCGCAGATGAAATGGGAATATAAAGCCGAGCTGCGCTTCAAGGCTCTGCTGCAAACCGGATGGGTCATGCCGGACACGGAGATCTCCGGGATCGTGTTCGGCTCCGCTATGGAACAGCTACCCATTCTGATGCAGCCGGACGCACGCAGCTACTTTCTGCTGGATGGCAGCTTTCCGCATTTCTACTATCTGACCAATGACCGTTATGGCGAAGCGATCCTCCATCTCTTATGCGACGCACAGCAGCGCAGGACGCTCGATGCGATCCTTGCAGACGGCCTCTATGAGCGGATACCAAATTGGCTCGTGGGGAATGACGCCATCGATAGTGCCGGGAATCCCGTCCTGTTCGCCTACACCTGCGATTTCCCCCGTGTCCGACGCTTCGATACCGCGCTGGAGCTGCACGGAATGACGGGGACATTGATCTGTTTTGATTATCAGGAGGATGCCTTGCGGGAGATCTGTGGGCATCGTGTAACTCTGCAAAGTATTGATTTTCAACAGTTTGAAAGGAGTTTGCCTTATTCCTAAAAAGAAGCTGATCCAGCTTTTTATTATCATCCCAATCACCGTGCTGGCGCTGCTCTATGGAAGCGGCTACCTCTCGCAGCTTTTTTCCAATTACCATGCATGGCAGGCGGCCGGTGCCGTGTTCGGGACTTCTCCCGCATTTCCAGACGCCGGATTCTTCGCCTGTCTTGCAGCAGCCTTCCGCTTTCCGTATGGGCTGTATGGTCTTGGCCTCTGCATTGGAGGACTGGCGCTGTTGGTCCTCATGGTCATGCGAATGGGGTACAGTGAGGGCGGCGAATATGACCGGCGGCGCAATCTGGTCTATTCCGACAAGGGGACCTACGGCACCGCAGGCTTTATGTCCCGTAAGGAGCTGACCGAGGTGCTTGACCTTGTCCCGGATATTCGCAAGCATTCCGGTACGATCCTCGGCGAATTGGAGCATCAGGTCATTTGTATTCCCCCAAAGACTCGTTTTAATGGAAATCTCGCCGTTTACGGTGCCAGCGGTTCCAAAAAAACAAGAGCATTTTGTGTCAACATGATCCTTCAGTGCGCCGCGCGGAAGACAAGTCTTGTGATCTGCGACCCCAAATCCGAGCTTTATGAAAAGACCAGCGAATATCTGCGGGATCAGGGCTATACCGTCCGTGTGTTCAATCTGGTCACACCGTCAGCCTCCGATTCATGGAATTGTCTTGCGGAGGTCGGCGGTCAGGAATTGATGGCTCAGCTTTTCTGCGATGTCATCATCAAGAATACCGGCGGCGAAGAACGCGACCACTTCTGGGACAGCGCCGAGATGAATCTGCTCAAGGCGCTGGTTCTCTATGTTTCCATCAGCTACCCCAAGGAAAAGCAGAACATCGGCGAGGTGTACCAATTACTCACCGCCAGCTCCGAACAAGATCTGAAGGCGCTCTTTGATGTTCTTCCCCTCACGCACCCCGCCAAAGCACCCTACAACATTTTCAAGCAGGCGTCAGAGGGTGTGCGCGGCGGTGTCATCATTGGTCTCGGCTCCAGATTGCAGGTTTTCCAAAATAAAGATATTCGCAGCATCACGGCCTATAACGAGATCGATCTGGAGCTGCCGGGAAAACAGCCTTGTGCCTATTACTGCATCACCAGCGACCAGGACAGCACCTTTGATTTTCTCTCTTCCCTGTTCCTTTCCTTCGTGTTTATCCGTCTGGTTCGTTATGCGGATGAGCATTGTCCCGGCGGGGTGCTTCCGGTCCCTGTTCATGTACTCGGCGAGGAACTGTGTGCCTGCGGCGTCATTCCCGACCTGTCAAGAAAGATCTCGGTCATCCGCTCCCGAAACCTATCCATGTCTTGTGTGTTTCAGAATTTAGCCGGCCTTCAAAACCGCTATCCCTATAACCAATGGCAGGAAATTCTGGGCAACTGCGATGTGCAGCTTTTTCTTGGCTGTACAGATGCCCTGACCGCGGAATTCATTTCTGACCGAACCGGCGAGGTCAGTATCTCTGTCACCAGCAAAGCCAAACAGCTTGGAACATGGCGTGTATCCAACTACACGCCGGAATATCGGGAGACCAGCGGCGTCGGCCGGCGCAAGCTGATGACCATGGACGAGGTTCTGCGTATGGACGTCGATAAAGCCCTGATCATCATTCGTGGCAAAAATGTACTGGAGGTAGATAAATACGATTATTCCAAGCATCCCGAGGCAAAGAAGCTGCGGCCGAGCAAGGCCGCCTCCCATATCCCCGCATGGCAGACAAGGAAGCCGCGGAAAAAGCAAGCGTCACCGGCGCCGCCATCTCAGGCAGCGGCTAAGAAGCCGGCGCAAAAGAAAAAGCCTGCACCGACAGAAAAAGTCGTTACAGTAACCAAAGAATCCATTATGAAGAAAAAGGAGGGCACTTAATGCCTAAGAAAAAAACGCTCCCACCCCCTGATGATTTTTCTCCGGAGATTCCGGAAACCGCTCCTGCCGAGGAGCTTCCCGAGCAGCAGGCAGAAGCAGTCAGTGAGAACACCGCTGAGACATCGTCGGCAGATCTCCCGGAAGCAGACGTTGTCTCCGATGATCTGAACAGCGAAGCCGATATTGGAGAGAATGCACCGGATGCCGAATACGGCGCGGATACCGAAGACCCTGCTCTCATCCCTGATGAAGTGACAGCGGATTCGGAGTATGACAGCATTTTAAGGGAGCTGAACAGCAGCACGCCCATGCCTCTCGACGTCGGCGATAGCGGTGAGGCTCCTCTTGACGCGCTTTTACCGGAGAAAGACACAGAAAGCGCTCCCCTCATTGAAGAACATCCGGAAACCACGGACGATGAATCCGCTCCGCCGCCCGCTGAGCCCTCCGTATCTGCCGGACGCCGCGATTCTTATATTCTGACCGTTGACGCCAAAGATCGCATCGAAACGGAGGATGAACGCCGCGAGATCATCTGGCATGAGATCAAGACCTCGCATGTCACCGGGCGCATTTTGACCGGAATCCTGAGTGGCGTGGAGCAAACGCCCTCCGGCATCACCGTTGTTGTCCTTGACTACAAGGGCTTTCGTGTTGCGATCCCACTGAAAGAAATGATGCTCTATTCCGGGCCCGTTCCGCATGGCGCAAAATACAAGCCATTTATGGAGCGGATGAACGGTATTCTTTCGACCATGCTCACCGCTGAGATTGATTTCATTGTCCGCGGCCTAAATCATAACGAGCGCAGTGCTGTGGCAAGCCGTAAGGCAGCCATGCTTCGCAAGCGGCAGACCTTCTATCTGGACACCAATGAGGACGGCGAGCCCTTGGTCTATGAAGGACGGGTCGTACAAGCCCGTGTCATCGGTGTCGCGGAAAAGTCTCTGCGGGTAGATGTATTCGGCGTGGAGTGCACGATCTTTGCGAGAGATCTGTCTAACACATGGTTCGGCGACGCCCACGAATATTACAGCGTCGGCGACCGGGTCCTTGTCCGTGTACTTACCATTGACCGCAGCGACATCAACCGCATTTCCATCACAGCGGACATCCGCAGCGTTTTGTCTGATGCCAACCAGAGCAATCTGGATAAGTGTGTTCTGCAGGGCAAATATGCCGGCCGAGTGACCGATGTGCGCCACGGCGTTGTGTTCATCCGTCTTAATAACGGCGTCAACGCAATTGCCCACACCTGCTATGACCGGCGAATGCCCGGAAAAAAGGACACTGTCAGCTTTGCCGTCACCCGTCTGGACGAGGAACGCGGCATTGCCGTCGGCATCATCACCAGAATCATCAAACAGAATTTGTAAAAAAGGAGAGGCCGCCATGAAGAACTTATCAAAGCTGGCCCTTTGCCTGCTGCTTGCCATGTCGCTGACAGTCAGCGCCTTTGCCGCTCAGATCCCCGATTCGCTGGTAGTGGAAAATCTGAACGGGCAGCAGCGGCTTGTAAAAACCTACACGCTTTCCCCGGAGGTTGACCCAGATAAACTGAAGGAAGAGGACTTTTCCTACGACGGCTATCTTTATACCTGGGCTTACACCACCAAGGTGGAACACCCGTATCTGGAAAGCAAAACTGTAACGGAAACCATCACGGTCAACACCGCCAAAAATGACCTTGCGCAGATCCTCGCAGAGCTTTCGCCCAGTATGCCCTATGAAAAAGACGGCTTCTCCGGCGAGTTGGCGTTAGATCATACCACGCTTTCCACAGAGACGTCCGGCTACACCACCAAATACAGCAAAACCACCGAGACGAAGGTGATCGGTAATCTGGACCGAAACGATATGTCCTATGTGCCGCCCACAACCGTCAAAAACGGAAAAACCCTCTCCCTTGCCAATGTGGAGTGGCAGGTCACCGGCACGGCGCTTGTCGGCGAGTCCTTGGTTCCCGCTCAATATCAAGCGGTTGCCACTTATTCCGCCTCCGGCAGTTATCAGGCCGCCACGGGTTATGTCACCACGGCAGAATATCGTGGGACCGTTACCGCCGAAGGTGTAGGCAGTATCACCTATACCGTGGTTTACACCGGAAGTGAGATCGTCCCCGTAAAAACACATATCTGGGATAACGGAAGCCTTTCCGCTCCGCTGCTGATCATCGCTGCCGTGCTGCTCTGCGCGGACATCGCCGCCGTACTCATCCTGCTGCGCCGCCGCAAAAATGTCTATGTGTATGTTCCGGACAGCAAGCCCCGAGAGTACCGGCTGATTGCAAAGTTCCGTGTGGAGCCTGACAGCGAGGTTCCCGCTATCGATGCAGGCTCTCTCACACTGAATCCGGGAGATACCGTCGCGGTTGAGGTGAAAAAATCCCTTGCCAGGCATCTGGCTGGGCGCGAGTTCACCGTTTCTTTCCCGCAGAGTGACCATACTTACACGATCCAGGCCAGCAAGCGCAATGACTGGCATGAATTTACCGTTCCCGCCGAAGAAGAACAGGAGGCTCCCGTATGAAGAAGTTTTTCTCATTGACTTTGACTCTGGCTGCCATGCTTTCTGCGATGGCGGTCAGCGCCCAGGCTGCCGATTATTCCTTTGAAACCGATGGCACCCCGGAATACTATCCCTCCTCTTCCTATGAGGATGTCTACGGCTCCCGCTACAATTACGGTGGAAAAAATGTGGTGGACTACCAGATCCCCGAACTGGAATATGGGCAGCTCAGCACCACTCAAACCGGGGTGATGGAAAAGATCATGCTGCCCGGACTTCAGGGTACCGCCGCAACCGGCAGCGGCATTTACGGAATTTCTCCCGGCGGCGGAACTGTCGAGATCCCCGGTTTTCTGCAGGGCGGCTCCACAGCTACTCCTGCGACGCCCGCTTTCACAGAGCTGACACAAGATTTTTTGCTTTCCAACGGTGCCGTCGGAAAGATCTCCATTCCTGCAATCGGAGTCAAAAACTATTATCTCTGGGAAGGTGAAACGACTGCCAGCATGAAAAAGGGGCTGGGGCATTTCACCAGTACCAGCGTCTGGAACGGCAATGTGGCTGTCTGTGGTCATAATCGCGGCGCCAAATATGTGATCGGCAGCATCAAGGATCTGGATGTGGGCGACAAAATCACCTATACCACATCCATGGGTACCCGCACCTATCTGGTGGAGACTGTGACCAAAATCAGCAGCAGCGATTGGAGCTATTTGTCCTCTACCACGGATAACCGAATGACTCTCCTTACCTGCGTTGCCGGAGACCCCAGCCAGCGCTGGTGTGTGCAGGCAGTTCAGGCATCTTAAAATTTTCTGTTGAAAAAGTCACCTTATGATCGTAAAAGGGAGTAGATCAAAAAACAGGAGGACTTTTTATGAGGAAGCAAATTTTCACCATGCTTACAGGTCTTCTCATCGGCGCGGCGCTGACCGGCGGCTCTGCCGCGGTCGCGGCTGGGATCACGGCGGAGCGCAGTCACCATCGCGTTGTCGTAGACGGAAAAGAAGTGCAGATGGAAGCCTATGTCATCAACGGCAACAACTACGTCAAGCTGCGGGACATGGGCAAGGCAGTGGGATTTGAGGTCTATTGGGACAGCGTTAACGGCTGTGTGCAGGTGGTAAGCAACAAGCCCTACACCGGCGAAGCACCTGCAAAGGCAGAACCCGATAAACCGGAATCGCATCCAGAACCCGCAGTCCCTGCCAATGATGCCGATGTGGATGCCATGAAGCAAGATATCGTTGACCGCACCAACGCGCTCCGTAAGGAAAACGGCATCGCTGCCCTGGCTGCCAATGACAAGCTCATGCAGGCCGCACAGGTACGAGCCGATGAAATGGCTGCCAGCGGCGCATATTCCCACACACGCCCGGATGGGAGAAAATACACCACGGTCACAGACTGCAAATATGTCGGGGAGAACATCCAGTTGATCGGCGAATGGCAGATGCCCAATACATCCCTCCCGGCCGCTGCGGTCGATGGCTGGCAAAACAGTGCGGCGCATCTGGAAAATATGCTCAATACGAGATATGGAGAGATCGGCATCGGCCTTTCGCAAGGAACGGTCATGGGAGAGCCTTATTGGTACTGCGTCCAGCTATTCCTCTGTGACGGCTATACCATCGACTGGGTGGACGCTCCGGCAGTCAAGTGAGGATATCCCCGCGCTCAAGCAGTTTTGTGACGAACAGCTTACAGACAAATAAAGCATGGCATACCACACACGCAGACCGGAGAAATTCGGTCTGCTTTTCTATTACAAAAATTGAAAGGAAACCATTACTGTGAAAACATGGAAAACACGGATCATGTCAGCGATGTTGGCTCTCTTGACTTTGCTGACCCTGCTGCCCACCTCTGCATTGGCGGCCTCCGGCAGCGGAACGGGCATCAAAGCAACTACTGACCCCAATCTCTGGTCCACCCGCCTGACCTCCACCGGTCAGTCGTATTCTTACCGCCCGCCCACGGCAGCAGGCAAGCAGCTTTACTGCATGGATCTCGGCTATTCCTATCGCTATGGAACCGCTTCTTTCCTCAACAGCTATACCTACCAAAGCGCCACCGGCGCGGACAGTGAAGCCCTGTGGGATGCCGCTGTTGCAGGTACGGGTCTTGGCGAGATGGACGCCGCCACTAAGGAGAATGTAAAGTGGATGATGACCTATATTGCGGACTACAAGGGCGACATCCCCGGCAGCCTCTTCATGGCGCTCCAAACGTATATCTGGGATCATCAGAGCAACAAATCCGCAGGCGGCGATACCTCTGGTGACATTGATGCCGGTGGTTTTGCCAACGCCGACACCTATGAAACCTATCTTGGTTATGTGGATTGGCTCTTAGCGCAGAAGGCCAAGGAGGACGCGGAGTTCCATGAGCAGATCGAGAAATACACCGCACAGGGAGCGGTCGCTACGGTCGTTGAGGACGAGTCCGCAAAGTGGGCGGTCTACGCCAAATCCAGCGTGTCTGGCCGCCAGAGCTTTTTTGCCTACTATGCGCCAAGAAAGCTCTCTTTTGAGGTACAGCCGGGAAAACCGGATCGTCCGCCCGCCGGCGATGCGGACATCACCCTCAAAAAAGTCATTGCGGGTACGAATACCGGTCTGGATGGCGCTGTATTCAACATCTACCGGGACGGTCAGATCGTAGGCAGCGATGTGACCAAAAACGGCGGCATCATTGAGGTAAAGGACGTCACCAAGGGCCTGTGGACATTCGTGGAGGTGGAAGCTCCGGAGGGGTATGCCCTGGACCCCACCCCTCACAGCGTCTATGTTGACACGACCGATGGCGATAAGCAGTATACCGTGACCGCCGAAAACCACAAGCTGCCCGATATGAAGATCACCAAGCGGGACGCCATGAGCGGCAAACCCATCGCCGGTACGGTGTTTTCCATTAAGTCCGTTACCGGTAGCTATTCCACCTCTGTCACGACTGGCGTGGACGGCTCCGCCACACTCCCATCTATCCCCGCTGATGTTTATGTGGTGCGAGAGGAATCTGTGCCGGAACCGTACATCGTGTCCAATACCGAGCAGACCGTGGCGCTGCGCCCCGGCAAAACCAGCGAGGTTACCTTCGTTGACTATGTAAAACCCGGTTTGGAGATCCTGAAGAAAAACATTGCCACCGGGGAACCCATTGCCCATGTGACCTACAAAATTGAGCAGATCGACGGCAGCTACTCCACCACCGCGACCACAGACGGCGCGGGACGCATTTTTTTGGCGAATATCCCTGTGGGCAGCTACAAGGTCACGGAGGTCAATGCTCCCTCCGATGTGATCCTCTGCGATATTCCCCAGACGATTGCCCTCGGTCCCGGCGAGACCCGCACGGTGACATTCTTCAACGCCATGAAGCCTTCTTTGAAAATCATCAAGCGATGCGAAGTTACCAAAGACCCCATCCCCAACACCAAGTTCCACATCTGGTGGGCATCGGACAACACAAGCACCGGCGCCATGAATGACCTCGGCAGCTTTTACACGGATGACCATGGCGAGATCATCTTCACGGGCGATGCCCTCAAGAGCGGCTGGTATAAAGTGACAGAGGAAGCCCCGGCATCCGGATTCGCCCCCGCTGACGAACCGACGCAGGAGTTCTATCTGGCTGGCAACGAAAACGCGGTAAAAATCTGGGAGAATCGCCCCCTCAGCGCGCTGGTGGTATTCAAATATGATGAAAAAACCGGCGCGGCCTTACAGGGAGCGGAGTTCCAGATCCGCTATCTGGGCGGCACTTCCGGTACGGGCGGCACGGTCATCGGCACTTACACCACTTCGGAAAACGGCTCCATCATCCTCACCCGCCTGAAAGCGGGCACCTATATCGTGGAGGAAACCAAAGCCAGTCCGTTTTATTCCATCGACACGCCGCCCCAAACCGTGCTGCTGAGTGGTAAGGATCAGGATGTGGTGACGCTCCGGTTCAGCAACCAGCCTTACGGCTCCGTCCTCATCAAGAA
>UMLD01023205.1_pt1 | contig 14523 bp, 18 predicted proteins | sample 1966491 | NCBI WGS metagenome assembly UMLD01 (sample SAMEA4836191, study PRJEB28245) | human gut metagenome | biome: gut microbiome; material: fecal sample | place: Denmark | collected 2008
CAGGTCGAAAATTTTATGCTTTTCATATTGAAAAAATAAAAGGCTAACCAAGCGGTTAGCCTTTTATTTTTTCTTACTCGTTTAGTATGGAATCATTACTGTGATTCTGCAACCATAGAAAGCATATGGTTTTGCTACGTTTGCGTCATTGTACACAACCTCACCGTTTGTTTTTAATTTGAAATCACCGATTGCTAATGTTTCAACACCGCTACCATTTATTATAACGTTTCCTGTGAAATCAAAGTCTTTATCCGTACTAAAGTTTGGAATTGTGAAAAGCACTTTTCTATCGGTTGAACCTGTACCACCTGCAAGGTAATTAACAAATATTAGTCTCAATGCTCTATTAATTTTTGAATGGTCAGCACCCGATATATCTTCCCACGTTCTAACATTTGCAGACAAATTGCTAACACTCTGTTTAGCTTCTGCGGCACTGTCATTTGCCTTAGTTGCAGCACTCTGTGCTTTGCTGATATTGGCATCTCTTGTAACATTACTAGCGTTAATACTAGCAACGTTGGACTGTAGATTTTTAATGTCTGTTGCGTTTGTTTTTGTGTTTGCGAGTGCTGTCTGTGCAACAGTTTCGGCACTTCCGGCTGTCTGATTAGCCGTTGTGGCTGTCTCCTGTACGGCATGAATACCCGCATCAATTTTAGTCATGTCTGCGTTATAATCTCCTAAATATGTCGGCTTGTCAGTTCCAATATACTGACTTAATTTGTAATAGGTTGTTTTGTTTGTTGAACTCATTTTTTATTCCTCCTTAATTATAATTTTAATGCTGTTTTTCCATTACTGTCGAATGTGTAAGCAGTTAAGGCTTTAGCTTCAAAACCTGCTACAGTTAACAATAAAGCATCAAATTCACTTGCGGTGATTGGGTTATTAAAATGTAATTCTGCAAGTTTAGATATTACATCTTGATAAAATACATATTCACCCGTAAAAGGATCGTGCATATATAAGTTGCTGTCAACACGAAATCTTTTCGCACCGTATAAGTCAAAATCTGTACAACTGAGTAATAGGTTGTCAAATTCTGTGCAAGTTAAATTCAATGAATCAAACTCAAGACAGGTCAATGCATAATAACGTAGATTATCATAGATATCACCTAATGCTTGATTTAGGCTAGTGTAATATCCCTTAACAGGGTTTAGCACCTGCATATTATTAGGGATATAATTATTGATATAATCATAAAGCTTTTTAATTTCGCTGTCAATATACCCCCTTGTTTCGGCATTCAATTTATATATAAGAATGTTTAGAGTACTAATTTTGTCTAGTAAATCTCTTTGAACTTTATTAATTTTTTCATCTAGTTCATTATCCCTATTATCCATATCCTCCCGAATATTTTTTTCTACGTCTGCAATATGATTATAGATATCAGTGTTGAGTTTGTCAACATATTTTTTTAACTCTGACACTTTTTCATCCGTGTACTGCTTATAAGCGTCTGTAAAGCCGTTAATGGCTTTAATGCATTCATTGACTTTATAGCCGATATAACATAAACATTCGTAATAGCTTTGTTTATTGCTATAAACACTGGGCACATCACAACAAAGTAAAGGATATAAAGGCTTTATTTCTTCTTGCATTTATTTCACCTCCTTTTTACCACACTTTTATAAATAGATCACGACAATGATCTACAATTTCTTTATTGATGTTTTGTATTTGTTCACGATATTCTGCAATTGCTTCACTCGTTGATTTACCTCTTAGTCCGGTTTCTTTTGTATTCCTGTCTCTATTACTATCTTTGTTGTCATTTCCTGTGTGGTTATTATTTGCGCTTGTCGTAGTGTTATTGATAGTTTCACCCCTGCTCATAGTACTTGCGTAATCTTGTGTGGCTACTGTTACTTGTGGGTTATCACTATCAATATTCTGATAGTTTTGATTGTTTTTTACTTCGCTGTTTCCTGCATCTGTACTCCTAGTTGTTGTTTTTTCGTTTCCTTTTTCTGTTTCTGTGTAAGTTACATTTATATTTGTAAAAGGGTTATCGTTTTGAATTGCATCATACAATTTTGTATAATACGGTGTTAATTCATACATTTTTGACAAAAAAGCTGTTTTCCACATACCTAAGGTTTCAAAACCTATATAATTATTCCAGTATCTCAGTAAAAAATAAGTTTTAAATTCGTTCAAGTCTTTTTGATTTTTGGAATAAAAAGGAAAATCAAAGTCAAAAAATTTGTTCTGTGATTTATCAATTATTTTTTGCACTGATAAGTCAATATCCCATAATTCTTGTTGCGAGATAAAGCTTTCACAAATATCTTTAACGGTTGTAGTGTATTTACTCAATCTCGTCACCCTCTTTTCCTGATTGCATATATTTGTCAGGCACGTAACCATTTATCATAGTTGGCAGTTCACTATTAAAATCAACGGTTACATTTAGCCCCCATAATTTGTTGATAGCGTTTGCACATCTACGTCGTAAGGTTAAACCGGTATTTCTATTTGCTTCTATTTGTCCGTTATTACCTGCTGTTTCACCTGTGACAAGACGTTCGCCTTTTTCAACAGGGTTATTCTCGTAGCCTAAAGATGTTAACACCTGTGCCCATAAATCTCGTAATTCTTGTTCGCATTTATCGACAATATAAGGCGCACCTAAATTTAAAGCTTTAATATCTTTTAAGTTTAGCGAATCTGAAACTTTAATTATTGGCAAATAATTATTGTACATTTCCCCGAGTATCTCAAAACTCATTTTTTCATTGTCGGAAGAAGAAAGAGCAACAGGTGTACGTTGTGCGTACATATTTATATTTTTCGTTTTCCAACAATTTGCCATGCTATCTGCATACATTAAAGCCTTATAATAGTATGGCATGGTTGAATAATTACTCCATAAAATACAACTGTTTTCTTTGCCATATTCTTCTATATACCCATTCGCGGTGTATGCAATTCTGTCTTGTGGTATATTATAAATATCAGGCAAGCCCGACAATGAAACATTCATAAAAGCGTAGCCTGCAATATCATCTTTTATAAATACACCTAGCCCTCGCCAAAATAAAGTTTGTTCAATATACATTGGTAAAATCTCTTCCGGTAAATTATTCCATTTATACCTGTTAACAAAAATGTCAAAGATATCATAAAAAAATATAGTTTTTATTGTTTCAAAATCATCTTTACATGATTTATTGATATCTTTTTCAAAAACTCGTAAAGGGTTTTTCATGATCTCACCTCCTAATTATTAGATAAGCTATAATTACCTATATCATCAGTATGCCACAAAGTAACACCGTTGTCAAATATATTTCGCAATTTTTTCAACTGATCTAAATCGATATTACCTGTGAAACCGCAATGAGAAGTTTTCACATAATTCCAACGACTTCGTGAACGTAAGTTAGGCATTGTGATTTTGTTGATTGGGTAGCCGAATTGCTCAAAAAAACTGTCCGCCATTTCTGCAAATTGTCTTTTACATGACATTTCATAAAAATCGACCCCACATTCTTTTATTCCTGTCATTACGTTTTCCGATAAAGCTTTTCCATGCGTAACACCCGCATTTCTCGATCTGTCTGTTTGATTTGCTAACATACCCAAAGCGTCCCAAAAAGCAGAAGTTGTTTTACTTGCACCGTTAATTCCTCCTTGTAAACTTCCACCTGCTAAACCTGCTATAGATGTGCCTAGTCCTATTGTAGAATTAACAGCGGTCTGAACTTGAGACAATGCGATAGAACTTTTATTTTGTGCTAACCATGCTCGATATGTGTCAGAAGAGAATGAACACATTGGAAATGAGGAATTGATTAACGCTTCATTCATTAAGCCGTGCGCTAAATTTTCACGGGTTTTATAATTTTTAGGTGCTGTTAAAACTTGTGGTAATGTTGCGATAGTGCCGTAACTGTCAAATTCTATTGATTTGTCCTGATTATAACTATATTCATATCTATAGATATGCGTATTACCCTGATTATTATCAGCGAGACAATATAACCACGGGTATGAATATAATTTTTTATTTTTCGGTTTGTAACCCTCAAACGCATTACCTGATATTTGCATAGTCGTGGTTTTAGGTTTTATTTCTTTTCCGCCTAGTGCACCTATGCATAGCTTCGGTGACATAAATAACCCGATAACAGCATCTTGTGCACCCTGATCGTTATATTCTTTCAATAGTCCGTTAATTTTTTCCAGTCCATCATTGGTCGTCACATCATAATGACCGATACTACCCCAACAATATACACCGTTCTCAACACGACCATCAAACCAACTCTGTTCCACTGTACCTCTTGTCACAAAAATGCAACAATCAGTTGGTGTCAAATTTAATTTTTTATGCTGTGAAACGATTGTTTCTCCTGCTTCTAAATTAACAGGTACTAGATTAACACCGATACCGTCTTCACGTCTAGGGATATGATGATATTCAACAAAGCACGGCTTAATATTTGTGTTATAAAAATTGTTTTGAAAAACATCCAAAGAAAAATTTATTCTAGTTGTTTTTTCTGACAACCATTCGATCGAATCAATAAAACAAAAAACCCACTCATTAGAAATACCTGCATTTTGAAAAGCTAAATAATTTAAGTTTAAAGCTTTCATTTCTGTGAATGGTACTCGTATATCATAGTTACCAACTCTTATAGGAGCGAGATGCGATAAATCAACACCGGGGATATTTTTGCGATATGATTCTAAATGATCTAATAATTCTGCTTTTGAACTATATAATCTCACGTGTTCATATTCGTCTGACCATGGAACACCACTATATAATCTTAATTTTGTTTCGGGGTTGCGTGGCGCAACCCCTCCTTGTACAGGTAAATTTATCATAATAATACCCCTTTAAATTACAATGCTTTTGTGTAATTTGCTGTTTTTGTGATAGATTCATTCGGTCGATAAATAGCTTTTAATACGATTGTACCTGTTTCGTCTGCCCCTGTGTGCAATAAATGTGTACCCGGGATTACATATGTTTTTGCAGAAGTAGCACCGCTTTCGACTTCCAGTGTCACTAAATTCTGATGATATGTGCCTGTGTCACCTGAAACAGTTACTCCAACTTCCTGTGTCTGTCCGGCGGTGTAAGTACCTGTTGCAACTGCCAGTGTTGGATTTTCAACAACAGTGTCTGTTGTAAATACTCTAATAGGATAAAACGGGCTTGCGCTAACCATTTCAACCTGTGTATAGAAATAATTCCATGATAAAACATTCGCAAGTTTCTGATCTGTCATTTCTTTGAACTGGTCACGCACGTTAAAGAAACGAACATCACATAGTACACCCTGAATAGCAGGATTGCTAAATTTATCTACGATTACAGTCTGAACTTCTACGTCAGCTCTATCCATGTGGAACGCATATGCCAACGCATCAACACTCACGTGTGCGTTTACATTCGGAGTTGTTATCCATATAAGATTTGACGGCATAGCATGAGAAGTTGCGCCCGCTGTGTTATTTTCAGGAAGTGGAAAACCAAACTCTCCAACGGCTCTTTTAACTTCAACCAATAATTTTTTTGCTGTCTCTTCATTGGTAACAGCGTCAACTGTGACAGCCGGGAGTACTTCTTTTTCATATCCCACATTAATCAAGTCACGCATTGCAAGATATTCATCCCAGTTTGCGCCAGTGATAGCACTTTCCATTTTAGCCATAATCATATCACGAATACCATATTCAGTGGTAAAAGCTTTTCTCAGGTTATCGTAAGTAATGGTTACTGGGTACTGAATTTCAAGATTTACGTTGTGGAACATACTCATGATATAAGACTGGTACTGCTGAAAAGCGAATTTAAAATCTGCCTGTGAATCATATACACGACCCTTGCACATATTGACATAAGTTTCTTCGTGTGTTTCGCCATACCTCATAGGCTCTTTCTTGAATCGTGCCAACGGGTTTCTCCACGCAATACTGTCAACTGTCTGCATACCAATTCGGTTAACCATGGACGGTACAATCTCATTCCGAACAGGTGCAAAATTTAAGATAGTATCATACACTTTCTGTAAATTGTCGGAAACTTCTGTCGGTAAGTGGTTCTGTACTTCAAAAGATAATTCCTGTTTTAATGCCCTTAAAATATTTGCGTTTGTTGGATTTGCCATTTTTATACCTCCTTATTCTGTTTTTCCGTTAAAGTCTAAATCTTCAACAGAAATTTTTTCTTCTTTTTCATCTTTCACATTTCCATTTTCATCTGTGTTACTTGCGGATGCCTGCATCTTTTCTTTAAAGCGTTTTTTGTATTCGCTTTCCAGTTTAGTGTACTTATCTTTCCACGTAGTATCCGCCTCTCCGTCTCTTTCGCTATCATAATTCTGTAAGAACTCAATAGCGTCACCGTGTTCTTCAACGTCTGTCACAGCGTCAATTAACTCATTTAAAGCTTCTTTAAAATCCATTATAAAACCTCCTTTATATTTTTATCACCCTTTTACGCTTTTAATTATATCAGAACAGAGTATAAAAGTAAATGGGCATTTTTGATTTTTTCGTGTGGGGGTGCATTGGGTACGGTGACAATGTTTGTAAATACGCATACCATTTTAATGCATTCTGTTTTCTTTCTTCTTCTTTTTCTACACCGGCACGTTCAAAATTTTTAAGAAATGCCATAGCTAGATAGTCGGGTTCTTTTGTGGATTTTCGAAATTCTCCCCATGACATCGGGTATGCAGAAGTTGCTATCCATTGACCACTCTTTTCGGTTTCTTCGTCTAACCATACGCACTGGTAATACCCATCCGAGATATCGTATCCATGAGCGTTAGCCCAGTCTGTATAGTTAGTTGCAGGTGTCCACTGAACAAGCCCGTAACCACCGTTATAATTCCCCTCTTTTAACGATTGCCACAACCCGGGATTGATATTTGATTCTATCTCTATATTGCCTAGCATTCCTGCTATTGCGTTCAATGTAAAATCTTTAAAGAACAACGTGCTATAAAAAACGTAGGCATTATTTTTCATTTCTTCATTCGTCAAATAACGGTTTCCGTGTATCCATTCAAGTGTCATTCCTGCACTATCACCATATCGGAATATTTTTGTCCATGTTGATGGTTTAGAAACATGAGAATTAATACTAACTTGTTGAGGTAAAGGATAATGACCGCTGTGTGCGCCCATTGTTATACCGCCGTTCCCTGCGCCCGATCCTGAATATACCATTTCAGTGTGGCTACTTCTCCATACGATGTCACCTGCCTGCCATGCGCTGTTTATATCTATTTCTTTAAATCCTGCCTGTGTCATATAATTAATTTGTGTCATTGTAGTAAACCATGGGTTAACAGTAAAAAATCCTGCCTCTGTTAGTGCTTTAGAGATAAACGAACTACAATCATAATAAGTAATACCGTTCACGGTCTGCCCTCTTCTATACTGTTGAGAATAACCGATATTAGGTGCATTACACGCATTGACAGCCCATTGATAAGCTATATTTATATTCGGCATTTTGTGATAACCTCCTTAAAAATGTTTCACGTGAAACAATTGTTCCACGTGAATATAAATTAAACCATATATAACATATCTTTTGCGTAAATGATCCCGACACCACAGGCACGTGCCAAACCACTGCCGAATGTCCCCGGACATTCAACACCGTTCGGATCTTTTCCCTGTAATAAGCATAAGATTTCAAGAGCTGTGACAAGGTATTGTGTTTCCCCTCGCATTACATAGTGCCACCCTGCTTTAGCTTTTGTTTTTTTACCGACAATTCCGTCTTCTGCAATCGTGCGTCCATAGTCTAAGTTCATAGCTTTTTGTACTACACGTACTCCCATTCTTTTAGTATCTTTTCCGACAATTCCATCAACACCAATTTTTACACCTGTAAAATTAATAGCGTGTTGCTGTCCTAAAGCAATCAATTCTTTTCTTGTTTTTGTGGGGGTAGTTGGTTTCTGCGGTGTATTAGGTGTAATATTTGAATCTCCGTAATCTTTGTACACGTGGTTCACATCAAATCTGCCATTAATACCGTCAATACTTCCATTACTGGAATACTGCCATATATCTACGTTGTCAACACCTAACACATTTGCATAGCGGGCAATCCATAGATCATACCCCCATGTTTCATCGATATAATTTTCAAACCATGATTTACTAGCATAAATACCTGCTTTGTAGCCGTTTGTTATCATAGCGTCACAAAATCGTTTTGCGTTGTGCTTTGCTACAGCTTGCGTACCTTTTTCCTCGCTGTCAAAAAATACAGGTAAATTAGGTGTGTGTCCCTGTAACAATCTGAGACAATGTTTGATCTCACCCTCAATTCTTGCTGTTGTCTTAGCATAGGAATACAAATATACACCGTACGGAATGCCTAATCTTTCACATTCACGGACGTTTCGATTCCATTGTTTATCGTCTTGTGATGTCATATCCTGACCATACCCACACCGGATAATCACATAATCAACAGCATTTTTTAATATTTCAAAATCAATGATACCATTATGCTCCGAAATATCAACCGCTTTTTTCACGCTCATGTTTAATCCTCCTTTTTCTGCTCAAATGTGTCACAGATTCTTTGAAGTGCAAGTGTGTTATTATTCAAAGCTTCTGTGATATCTGTCATTTCTTTCTTATGCGCTTCGTTTAACTTGTCTATGCGTGAATCGTTTTTATCTTCCCTGTATTTCACATACCACATAGACGCAATAGCAACAACTGTGGGTAAACCCACCGCATTAATAGCGGTTAAAACGTCCTGTACCATATCACCACCTCCTTTTTTATATAATAACACAAATATAAATATTTGTAAATAAAAAATGTTTCACGTGAAACAATATCACGTGAAACATGATGTACGTTACAAAATAATCGAATCAAAGGGAACGCAAAACCAAAAATTGATATCAGACTGCCTGTCTATGTGCGTGTATATCAATTACAATGTTCGTATTATTTTGGGTACATTGTTATTATAGCAAATATAATTTAAAATGTCAATGTTTCACGTGAAACATTAAAAAGATATTACGTCAAAGATCATGTTCTTACACTCTAAATTTTCAAACATAAGCACCCCTCTGTTGAAATATTCACGTAACATTGTAACAATGTAATGCGTTGAATTTACACGAATAGCCGTGTTGTCTATAACATCGTTTTTTGTGAAGCATATCCGTGTGGGGAAACTATCGTCTGCACCCTCAGATACATACAAATAAACATCATATTTTCTTACATTATATAAACGATCATTATACTTAATCGTACAAATATAACGTGCCTGTCCTGTTGGTTTACCGATTAAACACTCATTGTCATTAAGGTATTTATTTTCAGTGGCATATTCATTATAAGAAGCCCCTTTAAAAGCCCGTGCAATTCCACTTTCTCTATATGCTGTCGAAGCATTTTCATTGTGTGTACGCTCAAATACCCAACCATCACCACGTAAAAATTTAGTGTCTCTTTTCAACATTTTATTGATTCCAAACACGCTATAATACGGGTTCAATAGCGAAACCGTATTCGATGCCATGTATAGCATAACTCTTCTATGCTGTTTTCCATGACCTGCACTAATTGTAGTAAGTAGTGATAACAACTTATTAACTTCATTCGGCAAATATACATTGTCTTCATCTTGATATTCATCAAAAAACACAGAGCGGATATTTACAAACAGCCCACGCATTTTTTTATATTTCCTTGCAATGGATAATGCTAGACAATAACCGCACGGTTCTTCATTAATAAATAATTGAACCAATGCACCGTTCATCAAACTTTTTTCTGTCATAACGTAACCGTCAAATTTTTCCGCTATATCACCAAAATACGTTTCAGCACAGTTTTTCATATCAACAACATTCCGGTATAAATAAATAAATTGATTTTCCGGTCTATATTTACCTTTTAAAAAATCAGAAACTTGCCTACATTTAATAGAATAACTTTTACCCGCTGTTCTATTTCCATCAACAATATAAATATCAGGTGTGTTCCCGAATTTATCTTTCATGGTCAACAATCTTTCGCAATGATAATATCCATCATCAATCACACTAAAACCTCCTTACGTTTCACGTGAAACATTTATTTTTTAAAAAAGAGGTGGCATAAAGCCACCCCCCTTTAGAAGAGAACATAAAAATGGTTTCTCACGTCGTTATATTTATAAACCTGCTACGTCCAAAGTGCAATTAATATAATCACGTCCGGCTTTAGTCTTTCCACTAATTTTAATGATAGAAAATTTTTCACCGTCCATTACATCTTCAATATCTTTCAATGACTGTCTAAAGGTTGCAGACTGTCCTGAATATACTTTTTTATCAGGTGTAATAATACTCACGATCGACTGTACATCTCCGTTATCTTTGATATCATCAAAGATAATATAGCCATCAACTGGGATAGATGAACCATCTTCAATATTTTTTAATGGCTCAATGTCCGGTGCCGTAGTCATAAGATACTTTTCTACCTTTGTGAATTCTCTACTCATTTCTTTAATTTCTACCATAATAATTTGCCTCCTGCTTTCCTGCTAATCTTCTTTTTTCATTTCCTGCTAATCTTCTTTTTTCATTTCCTGCAATTCTGCTTCGGTGACAATTTTTTCGCTCTTAACTTCTGAATTTAACAAAAACTGTTCATCAGTCATAACACGTTTTTCTAATTTAAACTTAATGTCTAAAATAGAAATGATATCACCTTTGTACTGCTTTTCAATGAGAATCTCTGCTTTTTCTCTAGTCCTGCAATTTGAGATTTTTTCATCGAAGCAGTCTTTTTTAATTTCACCTGTGTCCTTGTCTTTAAAAATTCTTTCCACAGATACGTCTGCTGTTACTAATGTCCTTGTAATCATCTTTTTTCCTCCTTTTTTCTTTTAATGTTATGTCTTATTTATTACAATATTATAATAACATAAAACGAATTAAAAATCAAGCATTATATTATTATTTTTTTATCTTTTTGCTCATGTATTTTAAAGTCTTTATTTCTTAATACAATACCACCTTTGACACGTTCCGCTTTTAAGTTACATGAATCCATGTTAAGACCAGTTGATAGTTCTGATATGTCTCTCCCATCTTCAATAAATTTACGTTTCGCTTGCTTACTCATACCGCAAGCTTTAATATCTAAATAAGGATCACAGGGTTTATGATTTTCTTCAACGATATGTTCAGCATACGTTTTTTGGCGCTCGTAATATGCAAAATCAAAGGTGCTTTCGCATTTCCAACAACAAAAATTAGTAGAATGCTCAACAACCTTTTTAGCCGGATCAAGCCCTATAAGATGTATGGAATCCGTATCGGCATAGCAGAACCTGTCATAATTAGCCATAGCATGACGTATCGTAAAATTCATGGCATAAGATGTGATAGCACTCCCTATCGGGATATATCCTACTTTCTTTTCATGTTCTTCGTGTAAAATAAACCTTATAATACCATCATCTAAATAAGGCTCTTTATAAGATGAATTATCAGACATAGCAAATTTTCCATATAAATTATTTAAAAAGAGTTTTGCCTTTTGTTTTTTAAAGCCTTTTGATGTTTTCTTTTCTTCACCGTATTTATCAATGTATTTATCGAAAAATCCTTGTCTTGCATAAAACCATACATAATCATACACAACTAAATCATAAATATCATATGTATCATTAAAAAGTTTCCAATCAGTGCAAGTCATTGTAAGTGTAACATTAGTGTCATGCATTTGACCATCAATATCCCTATAATATCTATAATATTCCCCTTTATACCTGACATTAGAAGAGTATAAATTTTCATTGGCTTTATATAAAGCACTTTGTCTTATATGCAACCATGGAAAAGCACCTGGCTTTAATTGGAATCGACAGTTAAATCTGATAAAAAAATATTTATTAGTAGCGTTAATGAGATCATTCGGTGGTGCCCCTCTGTGATATTCACCGTGCCCAAAGGGATATATATTACCACTCATACTATGCATCATAGACGGATACAAAGAGTTTACATCATACACTAAACCATCGCCAACGACCATGTGAGCATATCGTGGGTTTACATAACACCACCCACCATGGTAAGATTTATGAATATAGTCCCACTGATTCCATACACCCGCAATTGATTCGTCCAAACAATCATCACGAATATCGGGAAAAAGCTTATTATATTCTTTATTATCATAAAATCCTTTAAATTCTGATAAACAACAAGAACCTATAGTCAACTTATCATGTTTTTCATTAAACATCATTTCTAACGCTTCTTTTAACACTAGCACATCGTTTTCAATATATTTTTTCTCCTCCTCTGATATATCACAATAAGCACATCGTTCGCCCTCATAGTCCATATCTAATTTTTTATGCTTTGTGCCAAATGATTCACCTATATTTTTTAACGATGATGGCATAAGCTTTAACGAATTTCTAATCTCTAAAAAAGTTTTATTCCGTTTCAATTTTAACCAATACCACGCCCCCATATCTGATATACAGGTTTGAAACTGTTTTGACCTCATTTCTTTATCTTTACAATGTACCCATTCCCAGCCCTCTTCCAATAAAAAATTAACAATAAAAGAACCGTCAAAAGCTAAATTATGAAAATATAAAACATTATTTCCTTTCATTGTTAAAAATCTGTTTAAAAAATCTCTGATAGAATGTGTTATCGTCACAGTTTCAGTATCATCATATAATGCCACGTCAGCACCCGACCACACCTCCGTGATATCTTGTTTTTTGCCTTTTTCTTGTTCTAATTTTTCACCCCACACGGTTGTTTCAAAATCACAAGCCCAAAAAGTAATTTTTTTACGTGACATTATATTCACCTCTTTTATTCATCCTCAATATATACATCTTGCATTTGCATAAAATTTTTGAAATCTTCTGAACTTTCAAAAATGCCCATCTTTTGTAAAATTTTTGAAAAAACAGCGTCTACAGTTGGTTTGTCCATATATGGCTCTTTTGGGAATACTTCGGGTGCTTTTGAATAAGTATAAGCAAATAACGCACGATCATGCGCCGTTGCGTTTAATAAAAGAGCGTCTGTTTTCATTCTTAAATATTCCGCTGTTGTTCGTGCAAAACTTTCTAACGAAGCATACCATTCTTCTATAATAACTTCATAGTCTAACGCAGGTGTTGTTATATTAACTCTTATACCTTTATTTAATATTTTCTTTAATTCATCTGCTGTAGAATAGTTATGAGTTCTTGCATATTCTTGCTCTTCTGGTGTTAACCTGATAAACACTCTATTTGCTTCAAGTGCGTGTTTACGTCCGTATTCTTCGGGTGATATTAATTCCCCTGTCACCATATTAACAACAGACGCTTTTCTCCGAATTTCTTTAGCTGTCTGTTTTTTCAATCTTTCAATAGAAGCTTGAGTAGGTTTTTTCACACGTTTAATTATCTGTATCCGCACACCCTGTTTTTGTTGGTTTCTAACACGTGCAAGGTATTTGTTATATTCTTTAGAATATTGCTGTTGCAAAATAGACTCTTTTGTACGTTTCTTTTTTATACGCTTATTTGTCATTATTGTTCAGTCCTCTCTACTTTTTTCAATAATAAACCGTGTGGCACTCTAGTATATTCTATATAATCTCCGGCATGAATATCTAAATCTCGGATGGCTTCTTTTGGGATCATAACACGGGCTGTATAGCCACCTGTACCACTTTTTGTAAACATTACTTTATAACGTAATAATGCGTTTGTTAATTTTGCCATGTGTAAACCTCCTTATAATATATACAATAATTTCCAATCGAATGATGATAAATATTCAACTAAAAATGATATAATAGATAATAACAAATAAAATAAACCAATAGCCATCAACATTGTTAAAATTATGATGAATGCACATAATATTTTATCTGATAAAGTGAATCGGTTATTTTCTTCTGATTCTTCTTTAGCTTTCTCCGCTAACCATATATCTAATGTGGATTCTTGCGATATTTCACGTGAAACATTATCGTCCTCAGAATCATTGTAACCTATAAAGAATGGCTCTCCCGCAGGATAAGTTATCTCGTTAGTTTCTAAATTTTCCACCCAATACGGTGTATCTACAAATATTGCTATGTAGTTGTTTAGTCCTTTTTCAGTGTCAAAATCATGAATCTCTGTACCAAAATTTGTTATATTATGTAATCTATATTTTTTCATTGTATATCACCTCGTTATATCTTCTATCCCATTCTAAATATAATTCGTGTAACTTATCTTCTTCGTTATCACGTTCAATATCTGTGAAAACAGATAATTCTAAAAAAGCTAACAATCTACCATATTGTATGACAAATGCTATAAGCCCTTTATCATATAACCCTATTGAAAGGTCATATTTAAATCTTTCATACTCTGCTTTGTATTTTTCATTCATTTCCAATTCCTCCTTATTTTTAACAGTCTATTTTGTTTCTATAATCATTATAGCACACCGCCTATTTTTTGTCAAATATTTTTCGTGATTTTTT
>UMLD01088942.1_pt1 | contig 14425 bp, 7 predicted proteins | sample 1966491 | NCBI WGS metagenome assembly UMLD01 (sample SAMEA4836191, study PRJEB28245) | human gut metagenome | biome: gut microbiome; material: fecal sample | place: Denmark | collected 2008
TCCGAAATGATGGAACTGCTTTTCTGGCTGGATGAATTTAACCCATCTGCCCTGCATCTGTTTCTACCTCGGAAATTTCCTGGTGAAAAATGCAATGAAGTAGCTGACACTTCCGTTTACTATCACGACAATGATAGCTGGCCGGCTCATGCTCCTGTCTGTATGTGGTTTGATTATGGGGTTCTGAATGATTTTCTGAAAGAATGGGTAGTTCGAATGGATGAACTAAAATCCGGTGTGATTACCAGAGATGAGTATTTTGAGTGGAAAATCAACTGGCCACAGACTTGTGATGGATGTGGAAAATATGAGCCTAAGAAACAATGGCGGTCTGTAAAATCAGAACTCAGTGAAACTTAGCAAAACTTAAATTCACTGCTTTTTTTCTCTTTAGTTAAAAGAAAAAGCACTGTAAAACCAATAATCCAACGGTTTTCAGTGCTTTTTCATGTTTTTCCTATTAAATTTTCCTCAGACACCAATATAAGTGAAACTTAGCGAAACTTAAATTATGCCCAATATGGAATATACTTTTTATACCTTGGTGCAGTATCCGGATCCATTACTTTAATATAGCCTCCGTCAACAGCACTGGTAAGAAGTCGAGATGCCTTCGCTTTCTCTTTTTCTCCCAATCCAAATATTTTTCGAATATCTGAGTTAGAAATCCCCTCAAAATTGACATATGCCAGACATGCCTGCATATAACAAGTTCTCATTCGATCTTCTTTCGTGGTTAATTCAAACGGTACTTTCGCAAACAATATTGCTTTTGTAAATTGATTGTTTTGATTTTCAATCCTCGGTGCAAGTAATTCATTTTTACCGGTTGCTTCAACAATCTTATCATATCCACTGCCACGTTCCTCACAGATACCACATTTATGCATAAATCCGGCAATATTTTCATTTCTGGACACCGGCACCGAATCTACAATTCTTTCAATTGCTACCAGTGGTGCGCCAGCATTTGAAAACTCAATTCGATTTTTAAACACTTCCACCATCGGATTTGTTCCTCTTTGCTGCAGATCCTGATGTATCATAGCATTTGCCAACAACTCACGGATAGCAATTTCCGGGAAACTGACAACAGATTTCCTTGTTGCCTCTACAATAACCTCTTCCTGTGGAATAATTGTCATAATATACTGCACGATTTCCTCATGCGAAAATGCATAACCCGCACAGAACTCTTTTTCTCTGATGGCATCCAGTCTGGAATTCTCCTTATACCATATCACCCTCACAGTTCTTCTATGCAAAGCTTCAAATTTCTTCAAATCTTTTGCAATCATCAACGCTCCCATATTCGTGATATCCCATGTACCGGCATCATTTTTCTTAATAAATTTTTCATGTTGCAGGTCTTCTAGTACTTTATCTCGATTTCTTGGAATCGGCATTTCAAGTTTATCATAATATTTAGAATAATCTAATAAAGACACCATCTCATCTTCATCTAAGTTTCCTATTGCAATTCGAAGTTCATATGGTGTAGAATCGAATGTTCTCCATAATTCTCTTTCTTTATCAGGATACTCTTTTAAATTCTTTTTGTTCGTTCCAATTCTTATAAATTCCCCACCAGCGAACTGTACCGGCTGTTTTTCCGCACAAGGAATCTCCATCAGCACAACTATTCCTTCATCCATCGGAACCTCAAAAAATCGGAAATTAATTCTTGGTGAAAGCATTCTGGAAAGCCATGCTTCCAATTCCTCATTCCCTTTTTTCATTTTACGATACTGAAATTCAGTTCCTACAATTTTATGCGTTGCATCATCCACGCCCCAAACCAAATATGCTTTAGGTCGTTCGCATAGTGCTGCTGAATTGCTTAATGCCGAAATATATTCACCAATCATTTGAGGTTGCTTATTGTTACATTTAAATTCTACCCACTCAGTCTCGTCCGGAAGCTTTGCAAGCTCCCGAACAAGACTCTGCAGATACTCTACTGATCGTATTGCCATAACATCGCCCCTTTTTTACTTTATTATTTGAATAATCTTTTTATATAATCATCTTATCTAAATTACCTATAAGTTTTCATATGTCCATAATTCTTCTGAAAATCTACCACATGTTTTAATTCCTTTTGTATCAGGCATAGCCAACATAAGTAATCTTCTCGGTCTTGTCATTGCAACATATGCTAATCGCATTAATTCTTGTTCTAGTTCCCCCTCCATTAAAAGTTTAGGAGTAATTGTACTTCCTGTTCGACTTTTTACATGTAACAACACAGCCTCATAAGATTCTCCTTTGACACCATGAATTGAAGATCTAGTATACTTCTCCTCATTTTTCTTCTCAAAAAATTTTTTCAACGATATTTTTTTGAAATCCGGTGATTTGTTATCATTACGTTTTATTTTAAATGTATCTTTTATCTCTTTGTCAGGCGATATTTTATACTCACAATTTTTACAGACATCTACAAAAATTGTAGAAAATTCTTTTACCCATTCTGCGATTTCCATATCTACATCAGGCATATTAATCAAAATGTTGATAATAAAATCTTTCCAACTTTCTTCGGTAGTATGCTCTCGTATTTTCTGTTGCATCATGTATTTGTCTGTATCCTCATTAAAAATCATACAATATGTTGCTTTTTCTGTATTCTCATATGCTTTTTTTCTCGATCCATACTTCCATTCATATGCAGCCTTGGCATATAGTTCTATCTCTGCACTTTTCCACAATCCCTTAATATCTGTATCAGAATATATTCTTCCTCTCGTTAAAACAGCAACATTTTTAGGCGATATCCCAATCTGCATTTCCATACATTTTTTGATAAAATACTCAATAGTATCGTTTTCTGAATTATTCTTTGTTAGCAAAAGAATGGGTTTTTGTACTTCATCCTTCCAATATCCTATTGCATTATTACTCTTTGTCCCTCTTAAGCTAGCAGAAAAATAGGATGTAACATTACAGATATTTTGTGAACTTCTAAAATTCCCAGTCAATTCTATTGTCTGCCAACTTGTATCTTCTACTTTTTGTAAAAAACACTCCGGACTAGCATTTCTCCATTCATATATTGACTGATCTGCATCTCCCACCAAAAACATTGATTTTACCCCAGACTTACTTAGTAGATCAAAAACTGCCATTTGATTCACTGACGTATCCTGTGCTTCATCTATAATAATTACTGGGAATCTTTCTGCTATAGCAGATGCAACCATAGGATATTTTTTTAGTAATTGATATGCAAATAATGCAGTTTCATTTTGAAAGATAATCCCCTTATCCTGCAACATTTTCTTATATTGTTGACATGGTAGCGATCTGGCATTTCTTTTTTCACACTTGACCGGTTCATTTCCCTTATAAAACTTCTTATCAATGCCATAATAAAATTGTTCTATGTTATCTATGCAGCCTTTACTATGGCACTCTTTTCTCCAGAAGCCATATGGCATTTTCCATGTATCAGTAATTGTGATCCTTGGACGTACATTGCTAACTGTATCAAGATGTCCATACCGTAACACAATAAACTCATCAATAAAACTATCTACTGTTCCTATAAAATGCGGATATCCTAGTTCACCCAAACTGCCATGAATTGTTTGTGCTTTTTCTTGTATCTCATTACTTGCCACATTCGTAAATGACAGTACTGCCACACCGCTATGATAATCTTTCCAATTGTCTATATAAGACAATAATTTATGTGCAACCGAATAAGTTTTTCCACTTCCAGGACATGCTTTTACAACAACTTTTCCCTCAGCTGTTAAAAATTTTTTCTGTTCCTCCGTCAATTGTTCTTTCATAACTTTTTCTCCGTTACACTATAAATCGCATCTTTCAAGTACTCTGGAATAATAAATTCCTTTTCAATTGTTTCTTTATTATCCTTTTGTTTTTTCTGGTCACTAATAACTTGACTTATATATTGGGCAACTGCACCTTTACATTTATCCCTGGTTCTTATAAACAACCACACACACGCTGCTTTTTCACTCAATTCAGATAAAGTTGCAATCTTTTCTTCTAATTTAGGTCCGAGATCTACGTAACAATTTTTAATAGCTTCTACCATATGATAAATATTATTTTCACTACAGCATAATGCATACTCTAATGTTTTATAAGCAGAAAATATATTAATTTCTGTTCCTGAACACAATGTTTCTAATTCCTTATATCTATCTGATGGCTGTCCATTTTCTAAATTTGCAACGATTTCCGAACTAACATTATCAAAATCAAAATCTTTACTAATGTAGTCTTTTTCATTCTTTTTAGAACATCTATCATCATCGGTAATAATAGAAACTTTTTTAAAACAAGTCTTCACTTGTTCTGATGAAAAAAGATTAACAAAAGGCTTAAATGCAACACTATCCACGTTGACTAACTCTACCGCATATTTCTCCAACGGTCTATCTAAAGCTTTTGCCATTTCTGGAATTAAAATTGCTTCGCTAATTCCCTCTACAAATAAAATTCCCCTTGCAAAAAACATCTGAGATTTCGTAACATCCAAATATCTCTGTAAATATTTTTTATTGTCCTCATTTAACTTTGCTTCTGAAAAAGGCAGACAGAATTTTTCGTGTCCACATTCATATATTAAATTAATATTTTCTATATCAATTTTAGATGCTAATGTTGGAGAATGCGATGTATAAATAATCTGAATATTACTGTCATTTCTATTTGCATCTTCTAAAAAACTATGAACTAGCTCCTGTAACTGTGGATGTAAATGAGCTTCTGGTTCTTCAATTAACAAAAGATTATGATAAATTCCACCTTTTTCAATTGCCATATCTCCAAGCACAGCAGACATAAATAATAGATTATTATATCCCAAACCATTTTGATACAATTCAAAAGAACTATTGGCAAGTTCTTTAATCCTACTGCTTACTTCAGCATCAATATCCATCTGGTCTTCTAAAATAGAGCTTTCAAAATATATTCCCCTAGTATCTGCCTGCATTTTTTTAATTTCTTTATGATTTTGATAATATTCCGTAGCTTTTTCATACACAGAATCTGATTTATTTATCAATAACCACTTTGGCTTAAGCCATGCACGTAATGAAGACGCAATTGAATCAAACCTCGGTTCTACCAATCCAATATCGATCTGTTGATTTAAAAATTCTTGTTCAATCTTCGCAAGATTTTTATTTATAGTGGTCTTTGTCTTTATCAATTGATCTTTTTCCAAAAGACTATTATTCGCATCTGTCAAAATCTGTACTAATTCTTTTCTAATTTCCTCTTCTGGAACCATATTTCTAAGTAGTTGTGCCAGTTTGCTGTTTTTAGAAGGTTTCATCTCGTTTTCCGAATCACGTAATGCACCAAGAAAAACTACATCTGTTGCTTCGAATGTATCTGTAGTTAAAGAATTCCCTTCCGTTCCAAATCCCCAATAAACAGATCGTACCTTTTCCATTCCACTAGGAGCAATATATTTTTCGAATTTGATATGAAAATCACCCCCCTTTCCACTTTCGCTCTGCGGATTCCAAATTTCAACTAATCTCTTTGGAACATCTTCCAGAAATACATCAAATTGGGCATAATCAGCCGTTGTTCCGTCTTCATTAACATGAAAATCTGATTTTGAAAAAAATATATCTTTTTTGTATGTTACTGTGGAATAAGCAATTCTGATTGCATCTATCACTGAAGATTTTCCAGAATTATTTTCACCAATAATTGCATTTACACCTTGGTTAAATATTAATGATACTCCTTCTTCATCAAAAACTCTAAAATTTTTAATATCTAATCTTTTTAAATACATACATTTCCTCCTCCCTTAGTTTCTTAACATATTCTAATTCTTATTCCCCATATTTAACCGGTTCTTCCGCTACCATTTGCACTTGCTCGTCTCTCTCAATTTTCCGGTAATCCACAGTCTTTTTAGAACGCATTTCTCTGTAAATCACTCCCGCCAATGCACTCATTACAGCATCATACTTACTTTTGTCTTCGAATAGAGAACCATAGCTGTCCTGCGCTTCCATATAACTTTCCATTGCTGCATTTCCAAAAGCAGAAGGAAAAATGCTTTCCGTAAAAATTCTTGGATCTGAAGTACGTGCAGAACTTGCCAGTTTATCATCAGCAATCAGTTTATCGTGTAACGCACCAAGCATCACCCGATCTCCATCTGTGAACTGTCCTTTATACTTCTCGTTAATCTTATCCAAAATTTCATCCAATGTGCTTTTCTGTCGGATTCCCTGTGCCCCCTGCTTTTTAGATGGAACGTACTGCCCGTCAACTTTTTCCAGTTTTATTGCACCCTCAAAAGTCTTCTGCAATTTATAGTATTCCAGTTTCAGCTTTCCATCTAAATCAATTGGTTCTTCTTTTTCTTCCGGCAAAAGTCCAATTAAATAGCTAAGGAAAAGATATTCCTTGTGCATATCAGCGTCAAACATACGAACTACTTGTGTTATATAACTATACCATCGTAATAATTTTCTTACCTGCCTTCTAAACTGATAACGTTCTTCTGGGTTTTTCAAATTATATCTGTCTGCTACCGGTTTTAATACACTTGTCATTTTTCCCATCGCAGTTGCATCCTGCTTACCAGAATGATTCCATATATCAATAAATGCCTTGATATCATTCTCATTATAAATTGCATAATCCAGAAGTTCTTTTTCTGTCTGATAAATCAAATCCACATTTACTTCCTGCTCAAGGCTTGTCTCCTGATAAAATGGCTGAAATGCTTCCAGAATATCCTCTTTTTTGTTTGCAAAATCCAACACAAATGTGTCCACCTTTCCAGGACATGTTCGATTCAAACGAGATAATGTCTGCACTGCTTTCACATTTTTCAATTTTTTGTCAACAATCATTGTATGTAACAATGGTTCATCAAAACCAGTCTGATATTTTTCCGCTACTACCAGAACATTAAAATTATCGTGGAATTCTTCCTTTGTCTGACTTTCTGATATATGGCTTCCATCTTTCCTTACGTTCAGCCCGGCTTCTGTATACTCTTCATCTCCATCCTGCACCGTTCCGGAAAATGCAGCCAAAATATCCATATCTACATAATGCTGTTCTCTTATATATCTTTTGATTTCATGGAAATATCGAACTGCTGCCAGTCTCGAATCTGTGACAACCATCATTTTTCCTTTTCCACCGATTTTTTGTTTCGTAGTCTCTCTGAATGTTTCTACGATAATCTGTGATTTCTGGCTGATATTATATGGATGTAATTTTTCATATTTCTTTATGATCTTTGTTGCTCTGCTTTCTGGAAGCTCTGGATTTTCCGGTGTGTCTTTTGCAATTTTGAAATAGGTACTGTAAGTCATATAATTCTGCAAAACATCCAGAATGAAACCTTCCTCTATCGCCTGTCTCATGCTATAAATATGAAATGGATGGAAACTTCCATCTGTCCATTGACTTCCAAACATCTCCAGTGTTGCCGGTTTCGGAGTCGCAGTAAATGCAAAAAAGGATAAATTTGGATGTTTTCCATGTGTCAACATCTCCTGCACAAGTTTATCATTTCTGTCTATTTCATCTTCTGCTTTTCCTTCTATTTCCGCATATTCTCGCAATGCTGCTTCTGTATCAGCCAACGCCGCTTTCAGTTTCATTGCAGAACTTCCTGTCTGTGAAGAATGAGCTTCATCTACAATAATCGCAAAATTTCTTCCGGCAACCTTATCCACTTCCTGATAAATCACCGGAAATTTCTGCAATGTAGTCACAATAATTCTTGCACCGTTATTGATGGCGTCTCTCAAATCTTTTGAGTTCTTTTTATCATCAATCGTCTCTACCGCCCCTATCGTGTGGTCAAACCCCGAAATGGTTTCCTGCAACTGTTCATCTAACACGGTTCGGTCTGTAACTACAACCACACTGCTGAAAATAGATTCATCATTCGAATCATGTAAAGAGGCCAGTCTATACGCTGTCCAGGCAATAGAATTGGATTTTCCAGAACCTGCACTATGTTGAATCAGATAATTGCGACCTGCACCTTCTTTTTTCACATCTGCAATTAATTTACGTACAACATCCAATTGATGATATCTTGGGAAAATCAATCTTTTCTTCTTCGTGACCTGCTCTGATCCGTCAGGCATTTGTTTCTTTTCTTCCTTTACCTGCAGATGAATAAACTTTTGGATAATATCCATCATACTATCTTTCTGAAATACATACTCCCAGAAATATGATGTCGGATAACCGTCTGGATTCGCAGGATTTCCCTTACCGCCATCATTTCCTGCACCGTTCGATCCCTGATTGAATGGAAGAAAGTATGTATTTTTTTCTTCTAATCGGGTTGTCATCCAAACTTCCAACTGATCAATACAAAAATACCCTAAGATTCTCTTATTGAACTGAAAACATATTTCTCTTGGGTCACGATCATACATCCACTGACGCTTAGCATTATCAACGTTTTGTCCTGTATACTGATTCTTTAATTCAAGGGCAAATACCGGAATCCCATTTACCGCCAAAACCATATCAACAGAATTATGTGTATCATTGGAATAAAACCACTGTCTGTTGCAAGTAATTTCGTTCTTTTTATACAGTGCTTCCGCTGTTTGGTTTAGACCTGATTCTGGTTTAAAATAACATACTTTGAATGGAATGCCTCTATGTTTAAATCCATGTCGCAATACAGAAATAAGTCCATCCCTATCACAAGCATTGTTGAACGCAAGACAAAATTTGCGTTCTGGATCCACTTTATTCTGCAATAAAAAGCATTTCCATTTCTTTGGCTGTGTTCTCTGAATAAATCTCAATAGAGTATCTTTATAAACGCCAAGTTGTGGATCATACATATCGTTATTATGTGTGTATCCACCTGCCGGTGATAGAAAGAATTCTTCAATATCTGCTTCGAAACGTTTCTCTGTTGTAACATCTATACTCAAAATTCTGGCACCTCCTTTTTTCCTGTTACATACTCGTAAATCAGAGATCTTTTATAACTTTTTAATTCATCAACAAATTTCTCTTTTTTTATAATCAACTGATCAATTTGCGGTATTTTTTTATTTAAATATACTGCAATTTCCTGTTGTTCTTTTCTAGGTGGAACTGGAAATAATATTGAGAAAAATCCCTGTGGATATAATCTAAGTCTTGACGCAGTTATTCCAGTAGAATGTGCTGCATATGTAGCTACTAATTGCGGGATACGTAACAAATACTCAAGATAGTCAGCATCATATGTATCTGATTTTTGTCTATATGTATTATATGAAGGACTTATTACTCCATAATATTTTGATACACCTATCGCTCCTTGCCACATCCACATTGTATTGGCAGCAATATCTCCTTCATGGCATATTTTGTAATCAACCAAAGATTCTGACATAAACATATTTACATTTTTATTTTTTCTTGGCGTCACACCTGTTATATGGGATACCGTTAACAGCTCCTCTTCTCCAGTTGTAGAACGCTCATTTATTTCTATAAACAAGTTTTTTCCTCTTTGTACTTTCCAATCTTGTGGGATTTTTCCTATCCAATTAATGTCACACTCTTTCATTAATCTCTCTGGTACAATTCCTTTAGTTACCGCTTGTGTTATTATTGATTGCTTAAATTTTTTATATTCTACTATGGAACTTTTTGTTTTTTCTATAATATGGTCTATCTTTTGGCATTTCATTTCCAAATACTCTGTGATTTTTTCTTGTTCTTTATATTCCGGAAACGCAATATTGAAGTTTTGCAAATCTCCTAATTTGATAAATTGAATCACTGATCCAACTGAGCTTTGCTCTACTTCTCTTTTCAAATTATTTGAAACATAATATTTCAAAAACAAAGGATATATGTTGTGAAAATCACTCAAAACATAAGTTCGCTGATATGCATTAAATTTTCCTTTGTAATATTGAGTAAAACCTACCACTCCATTACCTGCTACCAACAATGCTTCACAATCGAATGCATACTGATTTATTTTTTTCGGAAACATAGAACATGTAAAAAAAGGATATATTCCCGTTGGTTCTTCTGCATTAGCATCCAATTTACCAGTTGTTATACTATATAATGCCTTTCCTTTTTTTACATTCCATCCTTTAGGAATTTCTCCCAACCATTCAACCCCTGAATCTTTCATCTCTCTACTCATATCAATCCTCCCCAAACAAAGCATCCAAACTGCTCTGAATATCCAGTTCCAGTTCATGTAAACGTACCGCAATTTCTTCCACTGGTTCCAGTGCCTGATATTCGTAGAAATACCTTGTCATTGGAATTTCATAGCCCTTTTTCGTTTTCTTTTCATCTATCCATGCTTCTGGTGCATATGGTAATACTTCTCTCTTAAAATATTCCGCAATATCTTCTGTCAGCGGTACATTTTCTGTATCTCGCAGAGACACATCAGCCACTGGCTTTCCCTTCTTTAATATAACTTCGCCATTTTCATCTTTCTGTGGCTGTTCTACTACAATCTTCTGATATCCAAATTCCTCTGTATCAAAAATCTTACTCTGACAGTAAATACCATCTTTCTCGCCATATATAGTTCCATTTTCAAATGCACCATATGCCTTTACAATCAGTTCACGGCATTTATCAGTAATGTCATTTCTTTTTGTTCCGATACTTTTTCTTCTTGCTTCAAAACAATGCGAAGCATCAATCAACTGTACTTTTCCAGCTCTGTGTATTGGTTTGTCTTTAGAACAAATCCAAATGTATGTGCTGATACCAGTATTCATAAACATATCTGTACCTAACTGCACAATCGCATCCAACCAGTCATTTTCCAGAATATATCTTCTAATCTCTGACGGTCCACTTCCTGCATCTCCTGAAAATAATGGTGATCCATTCTGAATGATAGCCATTTTCCCATTTTGAGCTAGCTTAGAAAGTCCGTTCAATACAAACAACTGCTGTCCATCTGATATCTTCGGAAGTCCAGGTGCAAATCTTCCCAATTCACCTTTTTTCGCTTCTGCTTCTACTGCTGCTTTTTCTCTTTTCCAGTCAATTCCGAATGGTGGATTTGAAATAATATACTGAAACTGATATCCGCTAAACTGATCTTCAGATAGGGTATCTCCAAATCTCATATTATTTGGATCACCCCCACGAATCATCATATCCGCTTTTGCAATCGCAAATGTAGAGGGATTAAACTCCTGACCAAAGCAGGTAACTCCAATCTCTGTGTTTAGCTCCTGAATTCTTTCTTCCATGCAGCTAAGCATCTGAGATGTTCCCATCGCCATATCATACACTGTTACATTTCCACCCTTACTCAGATCTGCATCTGATAAAAGTAAATCCGTCATTAAATAGATAATATCTCTACTGGTAAAATGTGCCCCGGCCTCTTCACCAAAAGATTCGGAGAATCGTTTTACTAAATCTTCAAAAATATATCCACAGTCTACTGCACTGATTTTATCTGGTCCCAGATATCCTTTTTGTGAATTAAATTCTTTTATGACAAGATACAAGGTATTACTTTCTACCATTCTGCGGATAATGTTATCAAAATCAAACTTTGCCAGCACATCCTGAACATTTGCTGAAAATCCATTCAGATAATCTCGAAAATTTGCTTCGATATTTTCCGGATCAGCTAATAAAGATTCAAATGTATATTTGCTAATGTTATAAAATTGATAACCGGAAGCTTTTGTCAGAAATCCATCAATTACAGCAAAATTCTTCACCTTTTCATACTGTTCCAATACTGCTTTATGTGTCGGTAATAAACAATCATGAAACCTTTTTACTACTGTCATTGGCAAAATTACCAATCCATATTCATGCGGTTTAAATGGGCCACGGAGCATATCTGCTACATTCCAGATCATTGTCGCTTTCTCTGCTATATTAGTTCCAACTACATCAAATTTATTGTTTTCGTCCATTTATTTTTCCTCCGTATAAATATGTTCTAATTCTGCTGTTGCCTTTTCCAATTTGTATTTCAATTCTTTTATTTCATTTATCTTGGCATAATATTTATCTGCAATTATCTTCTGACTTTTTAAGTCAGGCAATGGAATTGTTATTTTTTTCAATCCTTCAACCGGCAGATTTAATAATGTAGCTCCTACTGCTACTCTAGATAAGGCTGCTTTTCCATTTTCACTTTCCAAATATGCTTTCAAAAAGTAAGGATTTATCTTATCTTCATCTAACTCAATAACATAAAGATTACCATTCGCTAAAATCTTATTTCCTTCTTTTACGGATGCAATTGCCATTTTTACCGGAGATACATTTTTGGAAATTACGAGACTTCCATTTTTAATACAATATTTCTCGTATTTAGGATTCATTTCTTTCAAATAAGGAAGGTCATCACTAATAATACCATCCTGTATATTTGCCAACATCAAATACTGCATGTTCGTTGGTTCATCAGATACAATTTCATCTAAAATCGTTGCTTTAATCTGTGCTCCTCTTGTTATGTTCTTTATCACAGATTCAAAAGCTACACCTTTTTTTATGAGCATCTCTTTTTGAAGATATCTTGACGGATTAAGAGTGTATTCATTTTTTGCCACCTCTTCACCTAAAACTAGCTTTGAGTTATCGTCATCTGTATTCAGCAATTCAATAATTTTAGAAATATTTTCATCACTAAGAACATTCTGTCTTCGTCCAACAGATGCCATCTCCGTTGCATCTATCATTCTTATATTTTTATTGTTTCTGCTTAATACCAGTAATGAACAGGCAATTCCTGTATTCGAATACAAATTGGATGGAAGTGCTATCACCGCCTCGACAAATCCTTTTTTTACAAATTTTTCGCGGATTACTGTATTGATTCCTCTGTTCCAAGTCACTCCATTACTCACCGAAACAACCGCTTTTCCATGTTTGTTGAGATGATTCATGACATTTATAATAAATACCCAGTCTCCCGCAGCTGCTTTCTGTACTTCCGGTATAATATTATATATCGACTCTAATTCCTCGTTGTTTCCAATGCTCTCTTTCACCCTTATCCCCCAAGGATAATCACAGAATATTTTATCAAACATAAAATTGTCATCTATGTCCAGAACTGATTTTTGCTCAATTTTCACCCGATCAGAAATTAATTCCGTTCTGATTTCTGCTACTTCTTTAACCTCGGTTACAAGCTCTACACCATAAAACTGTGATTCTGGATTTCTTTCTATAGCATTCACTAGAAATGTTCCAATTCCACTACAGAAATCTGCTGTTTTATCATTTGAAATTTGAAGTATCTCATTTGCCAACTTTACAACACTCTGTGGGGTTTCGCATTCTCCCATGAATTTATTTCCTTGCAATGGCCACCACAATACTACTGCTAAAAGTGTTTCTTCCGAATATGCTTCTCCTATTTCTATTGCTATATTCCATAAATTTTCAATATTTCCTTTTATGAAACTGACTCTTTCCGGTGAAAAAGTCAGTTCCATATATTCTACTAACTGATATACATCGTTTATCTTATTTTTTAAAGATAAATACGCTACATACGATAAGCAAAAGCCTCCATATACGGATGTATTTCCAAGTTCTCTCATCCTATTTAAAATATTCCAACTAATCTCTTCAACTTTCGAGCCTTCTTTTTCTTTTAACTCTTTAACTGAAATATTCAACCCTGTTTCCTCCTTTGGTTATTCACAATCAATTTCCTTGTGTTCACTATAGCATTTGTTTATTTGATTGTCAATAATCAAATTTGGTTTTTCATAACCATGGATATATTCCTAATATAATTCCCCTTTATTATGACAGTAGATTTTTATTTCCATAGCAGCAATATTTATAATTCCCAAGAGTAATATAAGATTTATCGGAAAATATTTTCTCACTACATCACCTATTACAGCAATTGATGACACGCTGATAAGCAGAATCCATATAGAATATTTATCCGATGCTTTTCGATACTGCTCTATCTTCCTCAACACAAATATCTCACTACTTATTCCTAGTCCAAGAAAAATAAGAATAGCCATAATTCTCAAAAACCACGACCATCCTGCTGAAAAATACTCTCGCTCACCTAAAATATTTAATTCTGATGGATGGATTAACCACTCTATATATCTATACCAAAACCTCAATGGAACAGTTATGCAAGCAAATAGATCTTTTTGAAATACTGTATTTTTTATTACTGCCAACAAAACCAAGATCATATAAGCTATCATCCAGAATGTTTCCTTTTCTTTCGCTTCATTTTTCAACTTTTTTATTTCACAATCTGTTTTTTTCTTCACAATCTTTACTTCTTCTTGTGCCTTATTAAACTGGTATTCTATTGTTCTAGCCTTTTTCTCCGCTTCTTCTTGTTTCTTCTGTGCTTCATCCACAGCCTCAACAGATGATTTATTAACTTTGTCCTGTAATTTAGAGTTCTGGTCCCGAACGTCTTTTATTT
>UMLD01048998.1_pt1 | contig 14331 bp, 10 predicted proteins | sample 1966491 | NCBI WGS metagenome assembly UMLD01 (sample SAMEA4836191, study PRJEB28245) | human gut metagenome | biome: gut microbiome; material: fecal sample | place: Denmark | collected 2008
CTTGTTCCAGGTAAAGAGTCCCGCGTTCCGGGAATATTCCCGCAGGGCCTTTTTGGTGACGCTGCAGATCCGCAGGGGAGAAAGGACCCGGAGCTCCCGCAGGGCCCGCATCCCGGGCCGGTCCCCGGCATCGTCGGAGGCGTTGGTGCCGTCCATGATCTCCAGGAAGCCGTCCTTTTCTGCCGCCTCCAGGATCCTTGAAAAGATGGCGTTTTTACAGTGATAGCAGCGGTCGGAGGGGTTTTCCCGGACTGCGGACAGCTCCAGGACGTTTAAGGGGAGTATGGTCATCTCGGCTTTCAGGGAAACGGCCAGTTTTTTTGCGTCCTCCAGTTCAAAGGCCGGCTGGAAGGGGGAAGCTGCATAATAAGCCCGGACATGACAGCCGCAGGCCCTGGCCGCGTATAGGAGATAGGCGGAGTCAGTCCCGCCGGAAAAAGCCAGAGCCATTTTCGGGTGGTCCTGGAAAAATTCCCGGAGAGCGTCGGGAATGGTCTGTCCGAAGGTCTCCATGTACAGGTCCACCGTTCCCAGAGCTTCGTGGACCAGGGCTCTGGCAGCAGGGTTCTTAAAATCCGTCCGTTCAAAGGGCTTTCTATAATACCCCTGCTCCTTTACAATCTGGATGCTTTCCCGGTAGTTTAAGTCGAATATAAAGCATAAAAAGCCGATCCACTGGTCCAGATGGGTCTTCCTGGCACGCCGGTCCACGGAAACATGGTCCCGGAGAGCTTCCATGACCGTTGGTGTAATGGTTTCCCGGGATATCTCTTCCTCGGAGGCCCCCACCACATCGGTCATGTCGTCGGTGGCGAAGACGCGGAAGATGTCACATTTATCGGCGTCCCGGATGAGGCGACACAGCTCCAGGACCTCTCCGGCGGAGCAGCAGGGCCCCGGCGCTCTTAAACTCTGGGCGTCATCGGGACAGGAAGAGGCTGCGGCCGTCACGGTGGGATCGATCCTCAGCTTGTTATGGTTTTCGATGGCAGTGAGAACGGCTTTCCTGTCTGTCTCAGGCAGCCGGTCCAGCACATGGTTTTCCCGCAGGACCCGGCAGCTTAAGGATGCGTGGTCCACGCTTTTATGGTCCAGGAAGGTGTCGTACTGTTTTAACTGCTCAAACCGGCCGATATCATGAAAAAGGGCGCATAAAAGGGCCAGTCCGGCGGTGTGGGGCGGCAGAAGGCGCTTCTGGCACAGATTTTCCATGACGGAGACAACGGCATAGGTATGGACGATCTTAAGGGCAACTCGGCCGTCTGTGTGATCATAGCGGGCCGCATAATCGTCAAAGTATTTTTTATATTCATTGAAATCGATCATTGGCAGAAAATTCCTTTCTTGGGGGATCCGTATCCCTCCGGGAGAATGAAGTGCCGGATTTTGGCGGCGATCGGATCTGTTTGTAACGCATTATATCATGACCGGTCTGGTTTCACAATATGGGGGCTGGCGGACTTCCTGGGGATTTTCACATTTGGATTTTCTGAGAGGAAACCCTTGGAAGAATCCGGTCCAGAGTGCTATAATGAAACGGTCAGGCTCCTGGCCAGGCTCTGGCATCAGCCAGAAAAAACAGATAGAAAGAGTGGAAAACCATGCCGGCAAATCAGACAGCAAAAAAGAAGAGATACGACATGCTGACAGATCATCCAGGGAAAGCGCTTTTATTTTTTGCCCTCCCCATGATCTTCGGTAACCTGTTCCAACAGCTTTACAATATCACAGACTCGGTGATCGTGGGCCGCTTCGTTGGGGAAAATGCCCTGGCGGCCGTGGGCGCGTCCTACGCCATCACCAACGTGTTCATCGCCATTGCCATCGGCGGCGGAATCGGGAGCTCGGTGATCATCTCCCAGTTTCTGGGAGCGGGAAAGATAGGGAAAATGAAGACAGCCGTATTTACGACCATGATCAATTTCCTGGTGATCTCTGTGATCCTGGGGACCGTTGGTGCTGTTTTTAACCATCAGATCCTTTCGTGGGTCAATACGCCGGAGGACATTTTTTCCGATGCAGCCCTGTATCTGGCCATTTATTTTCTGGGTCTTCCGTTTTTGTTCATGTACAATGTCCAGGCATCCATTTTTAATTCCCTGGGAGATTCCAAAAGACCGCTGTATCTTCTGATCTTCTCCTCCCTGTTAAACATTGCGCTGGATATGGTGTTCGTGATCTGCTTCCATCAGGGAGTCCGTGGAGTGGCGGTGGCAACGCTGATCGCCCAGGGCGTCTCGGCGGTACTCTCCTTTTTCCTTCTGATGCGGAAGCTGAAGGGGTATGAGGAAGAGGAAAAATATGGCTGTTATGATTTCGGGATGATGCGGTCCATGGTGAAGATCGCCGTTCCCTCCACGCTCCAGCAGTCCATCGTCCACATGGGCATCCTTCTGGTCCAGTCCGTGGTCAACAGCTTCGGTTCTGCGGCCCTGGCAGGCTATTCGGCAGGAAGCCGGATCGAGTCCTTAAGCATCGTTCCCATGCTGGCCATGGGAAATGCCATGTCCACCTTTACGGCCCAGAATATTGGCGCTGGAAAGCTGGACCGGGTGAAGGAGGGCTATAAGATGTGCTATGTGACCGTGCTCACTGTGGGCGCGGGCCTGTGCATCATGTACCAGCTGTTCGGCGGCGCGTTTGTGTCCATGTTTTTGGAGAGCGGCGGCAGCACTGCCTATTCTGTGGGCGTTTCTTACGTGAAATTTCTTTCCTTTTTCTATGCCTTCATCGGCCTTAAGGCCACTACCGATGGTCTTCTCCGGGGAGCTGGGGATGTGGCGGCATTTACGGCGGCCAATCTGGTGAATTTGTCCATCCGGGTCATCGTCACCAACGTGTTTGCCCCTGTTTACGGGATCCAGGTGGCATGGATGGCCGTTCCCATGGGCTGGGCGGCCAACTATATCATTTCCTTTGGCTGGTATCTGACGGGAAAATGGAAGCGGGTGAAGGTAATATCTGCAGACCAGGGAGAAAAGCGTAAAAATTAAATATATAGGGAGGGATCCATATGGAGGAGAGACTTTTAAAGTATTTCAGGGATCACGAGGCGGAGATCTTTGGGGATCTGGAGCGGCTGGTGAAGGCAGAGGCCAGCACATCGGATCTGGAGGCTCTGGCCGAAACCAGGAAGGTCCTGGAGGCTTTGATCCGGGAGCGGACGGGAGAGGAGCCGCTGGTCTATGAGCGGGAGGGAGGACATGATCTGGTGCGGTTTGAGCTCGGACAGGGAGAGGAAAAACTCCTGATCATTGGCCATTATGATACCGTACATCTGATCGGCGCCATTCAGTACCGCACAGAGGGAGACCGGCTGTATGGCCCTGGTGTTTCGGATATGAAAAGTGGTCTTATCTCGGCCATATGGACGGCCAGAGCCTATAAGGAGCTGGGGATCGATCCGGGGAGAAAGCTGGTCTTTATTTTCAATGGAGACGAGGAGACGGGAAGCCATGAATCCTCGGACATTATCTGCGGACTGGCAGAAAACGCCCGGGCGGCCCTGGTCTGCGAGCCCTGTGTGGGAAACGGGGATCTTAAGACAGGAAGAAAGGGAAATATAAAATTCAATGTGACGATCCATGGGAAGGCCTCCCATGCGGGAAATGCCCATAAGGAAGGAATCAACGCCATCCAGGAGATGGCTGCGGAGATCCTGAAGATCCAGGCACTGACGGATTATGAGGCCGGCACTACGGTCAATGTGGGCATATGCCAGGGAGGAACGAAGGTCAATGTGGTACCGGCTGCGGCCAGCTTTTCCGTGGACTGCCGCTATAAATCTATGGAGGAGGGCCAGAGGATCCGACGGGAGATCCTGGAATTGCCGATATCTGTTCCTGGTGCGTCCAGGGAGGTGGAGATCGTGGAAGGGAAGCTTCCCATGGAGGAGACCCAGGGGAACATGGAGCTGTTTGCGGCTGCGAAGGAATGCGGCAGGAAGCTGGGACTTTCGTTTTCCCACCAGTTCGTAGGCGGGGGCAGCGACGGAAACGCTGTGTCAGCCATGGGGATCCCCACCCTGGACGGCCTGGGAGGCTGGGGGGACGGGGCTCATTCCGAAAGCGAATACCTGCGGATCAGCCAGTATATTCCGCGGATCGCGCTGCTGGCTTCGCTGATTCTGGATATCCGGTAGAACAATATAGAAGAAAGCTGCTGCGGCAGGGGGATTTTGAAGATCCTCTGCTGGCAGCAGCTCTTTTTTTGAAATACAGATACAGATCCGGCTAGTTTTTAATGGCAAATGTCAGCTCTGCCTTAAACAGATCCCCGTCAATGGTGATCTCGAACCGGCCGCCCTGGAGCTGGGTCAGGTCCTTGGCAATGGAAAGGCCCAGTCCGCTTCCCTCGGTGGTACGGGACGTATCGCCGCGGACGAAGCGCTCGGTCAGCTCGTCGGGGCTGATGTTTAACGGCGTGGCAGAAACGTTTTTAATGGAGAATACGACCTCGGAATCCCGGTCCTCGATGCCCACGTAGACGCGGGTGCCTTCCATGGCGTATTTAAAGGCGTTGTTGTACAGATTTTCCAGTACGCGCCACAGCCGTCTGCCGTCGGCCTCAATGAGGATCACCTCATTGGGGAGGGTCGTAACGATGTCCAGATGACGGATGGCGTATTTTTCCTCAAATTCACCATTGGTCTGCTGGACCAGCTCCACGATGTCGATATTGGCCATATCCAGCTTGATATTTCCGGAGCTGGCCCTGGAGGCCTCCACCAGATCCTCGGTCAGCGTCTTAAGACGCTGGGATTTCTGGTCCAGGACCTCAAGATATTTCTGGATCGTGGGATCCTGGGGCTTTTCGCGCTTGATGAGATCCACATAGTTGATGATGGAGGTCAGCGGCGTCTTAATATCGTGGGATACGTTGGTGATCAGGTCTGCCTTTAAGCGCTCGCTTTTTACCTGCTCGGCCAGAGCCGTTTCCAGACCGTCGCTGATGCGGTTTAAGCCCTCAGCCAGCTGCGCCTCCAGGCTGGAAAACTGGGAAACGTCCACCTTGTAGCTGGTCTCTCCGGAAGCCAGCTTGTCGATGGCCTGGTGGAGCTTATCGGTCTGGACTGCGTTGCGGTACAGGAAATAGAATACGACCAGATTGCCCACCACCCAGAAGGAGAGACCGGCCAGGAAGGGAACAGAGGTAAACCCGCTCCCATCGCTCTGGATGAGGTAAAATGCCCCCAGGGTGATCGTAAACACATTGGCCGCCAGATAAAGCGCAAAGCTTAAGGTCAGACGGTATTTGAAGGTGCTTTCGGAAAGGGTCTCCGTCAGATCATGGAGGAGGCTGTTGGTCCAGAGGCTTTCTGCCTTATAACGGCGGACCAGGCTGAAAAAGGTCAGGATCCCAACCATATACAGGCTTCCGAACATCATGAGACGGCTGGCGCGGTCCCAGTAGCCTTCCGTCACCAGAAGGTGAAGGAGCTTTGATGCCAGAGGGGCCAGAAAGGCGGCGCTTATGTAAGCGGCAAAGGCCATTAACAGAAGCATCAGATCCGTTTTGATCTTATCAAAGGGATAAAGGACCACGGACCGGTCCCCAAGAGCCGGATGGCCCGAGGCAAACATAAGGAAAACAAAGGTCAGAAGGCAGCCGGCCAGGCCGATGGAGGCCAGGTAGAGCCCGTTTACGAAGGTCTTCCTGGAGCTGTTGTACTGGGTATATGCATGGGCATAGTCGTCCAGGGCCTTGTAGGTGGTGTCCAGGCCGATGACCACATAGTTGTTGGAGCTGTTGTAGGGATTGGCCTTGGCCATGAGGGCCGGAACACTGGGGAAGGTGGAATTAAAGTTCGTCCTTACGGCCAGGTCATTGGAATCCCCGGAATAATAGATATATTTTCCCATGGCCATCATGTCGTCGATGGTCATTTCCGGCGCATTGGTGTGGATTTCATAGATGGCGTCATTTTTGGAATAAAAAGCCACACGGAAATAAAAGTTGGTGAAATCCGACATGAGCCGGGAATATATGGAGTAATAGGAAGAGAACCGCTTCAGGATCTCATAGGTCAGCTCCGGCAGGGTGGCAAAGGACTGGTCGGGTCCCGTCAGCTCCTCCTCGGACTGATAGCAGCGCCAGCGCACATAATACTGCTCCTCATCCTCTGCGCTGAGGTTTTCGGGCCCGCCCTTTAAGGCATAGTTGTCGGCCTCATCCATATAATAGCCCAGGGACTTTCCGTATAGGATGATGTCGTTGAGGGTATAGCTCTTGTCTCCGCCGGGGCCGGAAGAGACGTCCAGGACCATTTTATTGTAGTCCACCTCTCCATTGGTCTCAAAAAGCTCCTGGTACTGGATATAGTCGAAAATACTGGCGATGTCGGCCTGCACCTTCTTATTAAAATCCGGAGACTGGTCGAAGGTCTCATCCTCGATCCAGTCCAGTCCGCGGCCGTAGTTGCTGTTCAGATACATGAACCCGACTCCGGTGAGCGCGATCAGGGCAAAGATAAAGTGCAGAAAACCGGAAAAACGCTTCAGAAAAAAACTCGGTGTATTCTGGTTCATCTGGATTCTCCTTACTGTTTCTCGATCTTATAGCCCACGCCCCAGACCACCTTTAAGTAGCGGGGTTCCTTGGGGTTGATCTCAATTTTTTCGCGGATATGGCGGATGTGGACGGCTACGGTATTGTCGGCGCCGATGGCATCCTCATTCCAGATCTTTTCGTAGATCTGGTCAATGGAGAATACCTTTCCGGCATTCTTTACAAGGAGCAGCAGGATGTTATACTCAATGGGCGTGAGCTTGATGGGCTCGCCGTCCACCGTCACCTCTTTATTTTCATCATTGATCATGAGACCGCCGCACTTATAGACCTGGGAGCTGTTCTGCTGGTTCAGGTTTCCAAGCTGGGTGTAGCGGCGGAGCTGGGATTTGACCCGGGCCACCAGCTCCAGGGGATTAAAGGGCTTTGTGATATAGTCGTCCGCCCCGATGTTTAAGCCCAGGATCTTATCGGTATCCTCGGATTTGGCCGACAGGATGATAATGGGGATGCTGCTGGTCTCGCGTACCTTTAAGGTGGTGCGGATCCCGTCCAATCCCGGCATCATCACATCCACGATCATCAGGTTCACCTCGTGGTCCTCCAGGTATTCCAGGGCCTCGTAGCCGTCATAGGCCTTGATGACCTCAAAGCCCTCTCCCGTAAGATAAATATTAATAGCTTCAACAATCTGTTTATCGTCATCGCATACAAGAATCGTCTGCATAAGTTCCCTCCTTTAAAGTTTTATCCAGGTAAAAATACGTTCACCACATCCAGTATAACATAAAAATGCGGTGAACGTATTAAAAATTCCTGTCAATTAATTAAAACGGAAAACAGCGGTTCCGTAAGCCGGAAGCGGGTAGGCAAAGGAATAGGGCTGGCCGTCGCATTCAGATTTTACGGAGCGTTTTGAGAAGGCATGCTCCCCGCGCTTATAGAGGCCGTGCTCATTGTCCAGGATCAGCGTATAGGTTCCTGATTTGGGAACGCCCACCCGGTAATCGTCCCGGGCCATGGGAGTGAAGTTGATGACGAACAGGAGGTTCTTTTTCCCTGTTTCATCCCGGCGGATGAAACTGAAGATGCTCCGGTCGCCGTCGTTGGCGTTGATCCACTGGAAGCCGTTCCAATCGCTGTCCAGCCGGTAAAGGGCCGGATATTTCTGGTAGATATGGAGCAGGTCGCTGTAATATTTTAGCAGGTCCCTGTGCTGGGGCTCCTCTGCCAGATACCAGTCCAGGGCTGTTTTTTCGTCCCACTCATGGTACTGGCCGAAATCCTGGCCCATGAATAAGAGCTTTTTGCCCGGATGGCCCATCATGAAGGTATAGCCGGCCTTCAGGTTCGCAAATTTATCGTCCGGGAAGCCGGGCATTTTATTGATCATGGAGCATTTTAAATGGACCACCTCGTCATGGGACAGGGTCAGGATGTAGTTTTCACTGGTGGCATAGGTGATCCCGAAGGTCATCTTGTTATGGTTGAATTTTCGGAAATATGGATCCAATTTCATATATTCCAGAAAGTCATGCATCCATCCCATATTCCACTTGAAGGTAAAGCCCAGGCCGCCCTCCTCCGGTGCCTTTGTGACGCCGGGCCATGCGGTGGATTCCTCGGCGATCATGATGGCTCCGGTCATATGGCCTGTAAGGACGCTGTTCAAATGGCGGAAGAATTCGATGGCCTCCAGATTTTTATTTTCTCCGTACTGGTTGGGGACCCAGTTCCCGTCGCTGCGCCCGTAGTCCAGATACAGCATGGAGGCCACGGCGTCCACCCGGAGCCCGTCCACATGGAAATTCTCTACCCAGTAAAGGGCGTTGGCGATCAGGAAGTTTTTCACCTCGTTTTTCCCGTAATCAAAGACCTTTGTTCCCCAGTCGGGATGCTCGCCTTTTCTGGGATCTGCGTACTCATAAAGCGGTTCCCCGTCAAAATCCGCCAGGCCATGGGCGTCTTTTGGAAAATGGGCCGGGACCCAGTCTAAGATCACGCCGATCCCCTTTTTGTGGAGATAATTGACGAAGTACATGAAATCCCTGGGACCTCCATAGCGGGAGGTGGGAGCGTAGTAGCCGGTCACCTGGTAGCCCCAGGAGCCGTCGTAGGGATGCTCCGCGATGCCCATGAGCTCCACATGGGTGTAGCCCATTTTTACCACATAGTCGGCCAGCTCGTGGGCCGCCTCCTTATATGTATAATAGCCCTCCTTTTCCGGCCGGCTGGCCTTTCTCCAGGAGCCCAGATGGACCTCATAAATGGCCATGGGAGCTTTTTCCGGCTCTGTGTGCTTCCGCTTCTCCATCCATTTCTCATCGCTCCAGGAAAAGCCGGAGATATCGGTGGTGATGGAGGCGGTTCCTGGCCGGAACTCGGCGCTGAATGCATAGGGATCCGCTTTAAAAAGGATCTTGTCATCCTTTGTGGTGATGGCAAATTTATAAAGCTCGCCAGTTCCAAGGTCTGGTATGAAGGCTTCGTAGATGCCGGAATCCTCCAGGGGCTTCATGGGAGACGCCTCCGGATCCCATCCATTGAAGTCCCCAACGACGCCCACAGACTTCGCATGGGGCGCCCAGACGGCAAAGTACATACCCGGCTTTCCGCCATAGGTGCGGGGATGGGCCCCCAGCTTTTCAAAGATCTTATAGTGGGTACCCTGACCGAACAGGTAGCGGTCCAGTTCTGTAATGAAGCCGGTACCGGCCGGTCTTCCGGCCTTTTTTGCTGTGGTTTTACTGCTTTTTCCTGAATTTTTCATACTCTTATGCCTCCCGAAGTTTAAAGATCGCGCCGCCTGACGGCGGAAGGGTCACAGAAAGCCTTCCGTTTTCCACCGGTATAGAAGGAGCTTCCCCGTCCAGAAGGTTTATGGCCTGGGACGCCGGGAACGGGACCGGTATGGAAAGGGCTGCGGGCTGGCTGTCATTGTTGACTGCCGAAAGGATCATTGTATTTTCTCCCAGCCGGCCAAACGCATACTGGCGGTTGGTCAGAAGAAGTTCTTTATACGTTCCGTCATGGAGCTCCGGATTATCCCGGTGGATCCGGGCCAGGGCGGCGATATGGTCCGTGATGGGGCCGGTCTTCTGTTCCATATCCTTTAAGGAAAGGGCAGGGCGGAGCGCCTCGTCAGATTCCCGGGTGCGCGCTCCCTGGATCCCCCATTCGCTTCCGTAGTACACGGACGGGATCCCGGGAAGGGTGAATAAAAGCTGGTATACGGGGAACAGGTGGTCTGGTTCCCGCAGCTTGCTGGCGATCCTGTCCTCGTCGTGGTTATCCGTAAAGGTATACAGAGCCCTTCCCACAGATTCCAGCCGCTTCACATTGTGGGCGATCTCAAAATAGTTATGGTCGTTGTGACCGGAGTAAAGAGCCTTATGGAGCTCATAATTGGTAACAGAGTGAAGCATTTCTCCATTGACCCATCTGCCGTATTCTCCGTGGATCACCTCGCCCATGAGCCAGAAATCTTCCTTCATGGAGGCGGTGCGGCTGCGCAGCTCCTTCATGAAGGCAAAATCTAAAACATTGGCGCAGTCCAGGCGGAGGCCATCAATGTGGAAGGTATCGATCCAGAATTTTACGGTATCCATCAGATACTCTCTGACCGCCGGGTTCTGCAGGTTCAGGCACGGGAGCTCATAGTGGCCCTGCCATGCCTCGTATCCGAAGGAATCGCCCATGGGGCTTCCCCAGCCGAAGTTTACTCCGCGGTACCAGTCCTTATAGGGAGAGGCTTCTTTCTTTTCCTGGATATCGCGGAAGGCGGGAAATTCCCGTCCAGTGTGATTGAACACGGCGTCAACTGCCACACGGATCCCATGCTGGTGGCACTGGTCCACGAAATTTTTAAAATCCTCATTTGTCCCCAGCCTCCGGTCCACCAGGTGCAGATCCCTGGTGTCATAGCCGTGGCCTGTGGATTCAAAGACCGGACCGATATAAAGGGCAGTGCAGCCCAGATCCCGTATGTGGGGGATCCATTGGAGCAGCTCATCAAAACGGCGGGCTGCAGAGGCTTCATGATTCGTCTTAGGAGCTCCCAGGAGCCCCAAAGGGTAGATGTGATAAAAAACTGCTTTCTGATACCAGGGCTTCATAGCCGGTCAGACCTCCTGTAATTCCCGCTTTTTAAGGCTCTGGAGAAGGAACTGGTAGCGGAGCTGAGCTGCGTTCAGTTCATAGATGTAGCAGTCGATCAGCGCAGGGTCCACCACCTGCTCAAACTGGTTCTGGGCGGAAAGGATCGCAGTCTGGCTGGCCATGATCTGCTTTTTCAGCTCCAGAAGCTCCTTCGTCCGTTCCTTGTTTGGCGCGGATTTTTTATTTATGAATCGCATACTTCCATTTTCCTTTCTTCTGGCATTGGTCTTTTCCAGTATCCGGCCTCCCGGCAGCCTGCAGCTTCGTTTGCTGGAGGTCGTTTTTTCAGGTGTCCGGAGGCTTCGGAGCTCCCGGCTCCTGACTGGTCTGACTTCCTGTGCTACGCGGCGCGTTCCGGAGCAATACAAAGGTCAATGGTAGTATTGTCTTTTTATGGGGGAGATATTCATTTACTGGAATTCTGCTGCAGCGCCTCGTTTAATCTGAGAAGCCGGTCGATGGCGGACTGGCTGGTCAGATGGTAATAATTGCAGACGCCGCGTTTTTCCACAGCGATCAGCCCCGAATCCTTCAGGATCTTCAGATGATGGGAGACAGCCGGACGGGAAAGACTGGTTTTTTCTGTGATCTCTTTCACGTTGAGACCCGGAGCGCGGCGTTTTTCGGATACGCTGCGGCCGCCTTTCTGTTCCGTCTCCAGGGATCTGCGGTCCTCCTCCACCTCATAAAGCTGCTGGATGATGGCTAGGCGGGGACTGTCGCCCAGGGCGATGAAAAGGGGGATACACTCCCTGAATGAAGTTTTTAACCGGCTTTCATCCGGCGTATATTCTCTGTCGTCCGGTTCCTGCGGCATAGGATGGCCCTCCTGTCTGTGTGTTCTGATTCCATTGGTTTAAAAATATAAACTAAATATATTCTAGCATTTTTTGAAAGGTACGTCAATGTTTTGGATAAAACTTAGTAAAGTTATTATTTTGTATGAAATTTTTTTGTAGAATATTGCTGAAAATATAGAGGGCGATTTTACGGTTTTGAAATTGACTTTTTTTCCTGTTTGGCCGATAATAGGAGCACATTCAGAAATGAGCTTCTTCATTTCCAGATCATTTCCAACCGGGCGTCCGCCCGGGACAGGACCGGCAGTTTCGCCGGAAGCCCCAGGATCGGGGCAGGATTCCAGAAAACAACAAAAATAAAGATGGGAGGTGTCTGCCCTTGGCAGTTTTATTTGTCGTACTGCTTTCAGCCGCTGTGACGGACTGAAGGTATGGGAAGGTGTTCCACTGGCAGATCCTTCTGGGGCTGGCAGGCGGGATTGTGGGAGCCATATGGGGAGCCGGGACCGGCGGAGATGTGTTTATATTGCTGGCGGGACTGGCGGCCCGGGTCATTGGTACATGTGCTGTATTTTATACCCTGTTTTTATGCAGGATGCTGGGAGCCGGGGACATTAAGCTGATGGCTCTCTGTACAGGTCTTCTGGGTATGGGGCCGGGGCTCCTGGTGATCTTCACCGGGCTTTTTCTGGCCGCCCTCCGGGCGGCGGGGATGATCTGGCAGCAGGGCTCGCTGTGGATGCGGATGGAGCGGATCGGAACCTTTATCATCCGCTCCGGAAGGGAGGGGAAGCTCCTGGAATATCCGGGAAGGGAGGATAAACGGAATATCCTGCGGCTGGGTCCCTGGCTGTTCCTGGGATATTGTATATGGCTGGCTGGAAGATATCTCTGAGGAGGTGAGGGAAGATGAAAAAGATCATGGCAGTTTACGACGAGGATCCGTTTTATGCGGAACGGCTTTCTGATTATATCAACCGGAGGGAGGACGGGATCTTTTCCGCCCGGGCCTTTACATCCAGGAAGCGGCTGGAGGAGTTTGCCAGGGACCATGGGATCGATGTGCTCCTTACGGGAACGCTGTCCGAAGGAGGCTTTCCAGGCCTCCCGTCGGTCCAGCGGATCCTTCTCACAGAGGAGGAAGTCCGGGCAGGGGAGGGAGGCGGGCATGGGATCTATAAATACCAGTCCGGCGACGATATCCTGCGGGAGGTGATGGCGGCCTACTGTGAAACGCCGGAAGGGAAAACGGATTTTCCGGGGCTTCCGGCTTCGGGGAAACGGATCATCGGCGTGTATTCCCCGGTGGGAAGATGCGGAAAAACGTCATTGGCCCTGGCAATGGGCCAGCTTCTGGCCAGAGAGGAAAAGCTGCTGTTCATTACGCTGGATACGTTTACCGGTTTTTCCGGTCTTCTGGACGAGCAGTGGAAGCGGGATCTTTCAGATCTGATCTATTATTATAAGCAGGGCCGGTTCCACGGCCTTCAGCTTAATTCGGTCATTTACTATCTGGGAGATATGGCCTGGCTTCCTCCGATCCGTTTTCCGGATGATTATAACCAGATCACTTCAGAGGAAATGGCGGATTTCCTGTTAAAGATCCTGGAGGAGGGAGGATATGGGACCCTGGTCCTGGATATTGGGAACTATGGGAGACAGGTCATGCCGCTTCTGGAGATCTGCCAGGCGGTCTATATGCCCATCCGGGAAGATGCCGTTTCCAGGGCCAAGCTCCAGGAGTTTGAGCAGTATGTGGAAAAAAGCGGGAAAAAGACGGTGGCGGGAAAATTCCATAAGATCCATGTTCCCATGGTCACAGGAATGAAGCGGATGGAGCATTTTCCGCAGGAGCTTTTGTGGGGGGATCTGGGAGATTTCGTCCGAGGGATGTTAAAGGGGCAGAGAGGGATATGGGAGAGCTGATACAGGATCTGAAACGGGAGCTGCGGGAGGAGATCCTCCAGGGAATGTCCTATGAGCGCCAGATGACGGATGAGGAGCTGGCCCAGGTCATTGACGGGAAGATCCTGGAGCAGATGGAGCGGGAACCCATGGCTCTCAGGGACAGGCTGAGACTTCAGAAGGAGCTGTTCGATTCCTTCCGGAGGCTGGATATCCTGCAGGAGCTGGTGGATGACCCGGGAATCACGGAGATCATGGTCAACGGCCCGGAGGAGGTGTTTGTGGAGACAGAAGGGAGGATCCGGAGATGGGAAAAATCCTTTGAATCCCGGGAACAGCTTCTGGAGCTGATCCGGCAGATCGTCAGCCGGGTCAACCGGACGGTCAATACGGCGTCCCCCATTGTGGATGCCAGGCTGGAGGACGGTTCGAGGGTCCATGTGGTGCTGGAGCCGGTGGCACTAAACGGACCGATCCTCACAATCCGGAAATTCCCGGATCCGATCACCATGGACCGGCTTCTGGAATACGGGAGCGTCACAAGGGAGGCGGCGGACCTTTTAAAAATACTGGCGGCGGCCCGATACAATATTTTTGTCAGCGGAGGCACGGGGGCGGGAAAGACGACCTTTTTAAACGCTCTTTCGGAGTTTATTCCTCCAGAAGAGCGGGTGATCACCATTGAGGATTCCGCGGAATTGAAGCTGGCCCACATTGAGAACCTGGTACGGCTGGAAACAAGAAACGCCAACGGGGAGGGCCAGGGAGCCATTGGGATCGGAATGCTGATACGGGCGGCTTTGCGTATGAGACCGGACCGTATAGTGATCGGGGAGGTCCGGGGACAGGAGGCCGTGGACCTGCTCCAGGCCATGAACACCGGCCATGACGGGAGCTTTTGTACTGGCCATGCCAATAGCTGCCGGGATATGCTGGCCAGGCTGGAGACTATGGTCCTTAT
>UMLD01072868.1_pt1 | contig 14314 bp, 19 predicted proteins | sample 1966491 | NCBI WGS metagenome assembly UMLD01 (sample SAMEA4836191, study PRJEB28245) | human gut metagenome | biome: gut microbiome; material: fecal sample | place: Denmark | collected 2008
CACCAACAACGGCAACAACGACGGCAAGTACGCCAACCCCGCGTTTGACAAGCTCATCGAGGAGTCCCGCGTTGCCGACAAGGCTACCCACTTTGAGAAGCTGCACGAGGCCGAGGACATGCTGATGGCCGACGCCGCCTGCATCCCCGTTGCGTATTACAACGACTTCTGGCTGCAGAGCCCCTCTCTGAAGGGCACCTGGCACAGCCCCTACGGCTACTGGTACCTGCAGTATGGGTATGTTGAGGAGTAATTTCCTTTATAAATGAAAAGGCACGTCCTGCGTTGGACGTGCCTTTTTCTGTGTCTGGCTTCCCCTTTGAGGGAAGCTGTCAGCGGGCGGGGCCACCTTCCCCCACAGGGGAAGGCTTGGGACTCACGCCCCCAGCGTTGCCGCCATGACTGCCTTGATCGTGTGCATGCGGTTCTCGGCCTCCTGGAACACGATGGACTGCGGGCTGTTAAAGACCTCATCGGTCACTTCCATGGCGTCGCGGTCAAACTTTTCGCCCATCTCCCTGCCGACGGCGGTCTTGTGGTCGTGGTAGGCGGGCAGGCAGTGCATGAACACGGCGGTGCCCTTGGCCTTCGCCATCAGCTCGGCGTTGACCTGATAGGGGGACAGGGCGTTGATGCGCTCCTCCCAGACCTCGACAGGCTCACCCATGCTGACCCAGACGTCGGTGTAGACGACATCCGCACCGGCCACGGCGTCGGTGTCCTCGCTCAGCGTGATGCTGCCGCCGCTGACGCGGGCGAACTCTTTGCACTTTTCCACCAGCGCGGGGTCCGGCCAGTAGGCTTTGGGGGCGCAGGCCACAAAATGCAGGCCCATCTTGGCGCAGCCGATCATCAGGCTGTTGCCCATGTTGTAGCGGGCGTCGCCCATGTAGGCGAATTTCAGCCCCTGCAGCTTGCCGAAATGCTCACGCAGCGTTAAAAAATCGGCCAGGATCTGGGTGGGATGGTACTCGTTCGTCAGGCCGTTCCAGACGGGCACGCTGGCGTATTTGGCCAGCTCCTCAACGATGGCCTGGCCGTAGCCGCGGTACTCGATGCCCTCAAACATGCCGGACAGCACCTGCGCGGTGTCCGCGATGGACTCTTTCTTGCCGATCTGGCTGCCCGTGGGGTCCAGATAGGTCGTGCCCATGCCAAGGTCGTGCGCGGCGACCTCGAACGAGCAGCGGGTGCGGGTAGAAGTTTTCTCAAAGATCAGCGCCACATTCTTGCCGCGCAGCGTGTCGTGCGGGATGCCCGCCCTTTTCTTGGCCTTCAGCTCGGCTGCCAGATCCAGCAGATAACCGATTTCCGCGGGGGTAAAGTCCAACAGCGTCAAAAAATCATGCCCTACGAGGTCCATAGTAAAGCTCCTTTTTAAATATACGGTTTATTTGTATAAATATACATACATTATAGCACGCTTGGGGATGATATGCAAGTGCGGGTTTTTGTGGTATAATTAAAAAAACGGGGCTTGCCGCGCTTGCCCATTTGCCGTTGAACGGCTTTGTAGGGGCCGGGCATGCCCGGCCCGGAGGTGCAGGGCGGGCGGTAGTCCATGGAAAAGCCGCGGGCCGGACATGTCCGGCCCCTACAGGGCGGAAATCCCCGGCCGGGCATCTATGGCGGGCTTTGCCCTCATCCGGCCCTGCGGGGCCGCCTTCCCCCGAGGGGGAAGGCAAGGGCGGAAAGGAGGTCCCCATGCCCAAAATCTACTTCCATGTGGACGTCAACTCGGCGTTTTTGTCCTGGTCGGCGCTCAAGGCGCTGCAAGGCGGCAGCACTGTCGATCTGCGCACGATCCCCGCCGTCGTCGGCGGCGATGAGGCCAAGCGCCACGGCGTTGTGCTGGCAAAAAGCACCCCGGCGAAAAAATTCGGCATCCAGACGGGGGAGAGCCTCTTTGCCGCCCGCGTCAAGTGCCCGGGGCTGACAGTCGTGCCGCCGGACTTTGATTTTTATGTAAAGAACAGCAAGGCGCTGATTCAAATTTTGAACGATTACACCCCGGATGTTGAACAATACAGCATCGACGAGGCGTTTCTCGACATGACCGGCACCGAGGCACTGTTCGGCCCGCCGCTGACCGCCGCGCACACGATCCGCCGCCGCGTGTGCCGGGAGCTGGGCTTCACGGTCAACGTCGGCATTGCGCCCAACCGCCTGCTGGCCAAGATGGCCTCCGACTTTGAAAAGCCCGACAGGGTGCATACCTTATATAAATACGAGGTCGAGACTAAGATGTGGCCGCTGCCGGTGGGCGACCTGTTCGGCGTCGGCCCCAGCGCGGCCAAGCGCCTGAACAGCTGCGGCATCTACACCATAGGGGATCTGGCCCGGCTTGAGCGGGATACGGCGGTCAAGCTGTTCGGCAGCCGCGGCGATACGCTGTGGAACTACGCCAATGGCCGCGAGGCCGACCCCGTGACCAAGCAGCGCACCCGCGACAACAGCTACGGCAACAGCGTAACGATGCCCAGGGACCTGGCCCGCCCCGAGGACGCCGACGCCACGATGCTGGCACTCTGCGATTCCGTCGGGCGGCGTCTGCGCGCCGACGGCAAGACGGCCCGTGTCGTCACGGTACAGCTGGTGGACAACGCATTCCGCCGCACGAGCCACCAGACGACGCTGCCCAACCCGACGAACTCCACGGACCGCCTCTACCATGTGGCAATCGAGCTGATGCGCCAGATGTGGCCGCAGCGCCCCGTGCGGCTGGTGGGTGTCAGCGCCGAAAAGACCGGCGAGGACAACTTTGAGCAGATGGACCTTTTCACCGATGCCGCCCGCATCGACAAGCAGGAGAAGCTGGACCGCGCCGCAGACGCCCTGCGGAAAAAGTTCGGCGGTGCCGCCGTGACCCGCGCTAAACTGCTGACCCCCGAGACCCGCAAACCCGAAGCCCTGAGCGCCGCCAAAGAGCGGGATAAAAAATGACCCATGGAGACGGTGGCTGCCTCTCATGGGTCATTTGTACTTTGTATGAGCATGGCTTCCCCCGAGGGGGAAGCTGTCAGCGGCCCCGACCGCTGACTGATGAGGGGCTGCCTTGCCGTTGCCGTCCGCTATCGGGGCGCCACGGTACACGCGCCCCTCATCCGGCCCTGCGGGGCCACCTTCCCCCAAAGGGGAAGGCGAGTAGAACCATCAATTCGCCATAAACTCCCAATACGCCCCGTCCATCTCCACGATGACAACGCCGTCCCCGGTCACCCAGTAGGAATACCCGGTACCAAAGTTCGAGCACCCGTCCGTCTCCGGGAAGGCGTCCCGGTCAACGCTTGTCTCAATGACCCCGTCAGCCCCGCGGTCCGGGGGGCAGTCCACTGCGCTGCCCGTATCAAAATACAGCACGCCGTCGATCTGTACGCACTGCGCCAGGCCCAGAGCGATGCCGGAAACGGCGCTGTCCTTTTCGACAGCAGCTCCCTCGTCGGCGTCCGCTGCCTGGGGCGCGGCGGCATCCAGCATCGGCATGTCCGGCGCGGGGGCGGTCTCGGCGGCGGCCTCCGGGACGTCGGCGGCCATGGCGGCTTCACTGGCTATGCTGCTCTTGCGCAGCGTGCCGCTCCGCCACACGGCTGCGCCGCCCAAAACTATACAGGCGCACGCGGCCACGGACACGACCTGCTGCCACTGCAGATGCACCACCCGGCGGCGTTTTTTCACCGGGGCGTCGGCAGCCAGGATCAGGTCGTCGTCCACATGGCCGATGGCCTCAAATAATTCGCGTTCTGTCACAGTGCAGCACCCCTTTCCTGTAAGTAGGCGGCCAGCTTGCCGCGCGTGCGGTGCAGCGTCACCCGCACCTTGCTCTCGGTCAGGCCGTACCGCGCGGCAATGTCCGCCGTCGCGTCGCAGTACCAGTACCGACGCAAAAATATGCTGCGCGTTTCCTCCGGCAGCGTGCGCAGAAACGCGCTGATGAGCCGCCCGGTCTCGGCAGCGTCAAAGCTGTCCTCCACGCTGCCCGGCGCGGCGACGCATTCGGCCAGCTCGTCCAGCGGCGCACAGGTCTGCCCGCTGCCGCGCTTCTGCGCCGCCGCCCGGTCAAAGCGGTCCAGCGCGAGATTCCGCGTGATGCGCCCCAGATACGGAGCCAGCCGCGCAGGCCGATTGGTGGGCATGCTGTTCCAAGCGGCCAGCCAGGTGTCGTTCTCGCATTCCTCCGCGTCATGGGCGCTGTGCAGAATGTTGTCGGCGATCTTGCGGCAGTACGCGCCGAATTTCGCCGCCGTCTCGGCCAGCGCCTGCTCGTCCCGCGCCCAGTACAGGGCCACGATTGCGGCGTCCTCCATGGTTTCAGCCTCCTTTATTATATAAGGTAGGAATTTTTTTGCGGATGTTACAGAAAAAGTCTGCCGACGGGGCAGACTTCATGTAGGGGCGGGCATTGCTCGCCCAGTATAGCTCACAACATGTGCTTCTTGTGCAGCACCCACGCCGCAAATACACAGAGCGCCAGCGTCAGGCCCAGCACAATGGCGAACCCGGCGGTGGTGTTGGCAAAGGGCATGCCGTCGGACTGCACGTTCATGCCGTACAGACCGCTGATGACGGTGGGCACGGCCATCAGCAGGGTGATGCTGGTCAGGTACTTCATGGCGTTGTTCAGGCGGTTGTCCAGAATCGAGCTGAACAGCTCCCGCGTGCCCTTTATATCGTCGCGGTAGATGCTGGTCATCTCGATGGCCTGACGGATCTCAACGATGACGTCGTCGAGCAGTTCGCGGTCATCGGGGTACTGCTCCAGCCGCTTATAGCGGGTCAGGCGGTCCAGCACCGTAGCGTTGGCGCGCAGACTCGTGGCAAAGTAGACCAGCGTCGATTCCAGGCCGTGCAGCTCCATCAGGTCGCTGTCCTTCAGCTCGCCGGCCAGATTTTTCTCAATGGCCTGGCGGCGGCGGTCGATCAGGCGCAGCTCCTGCTGGTACATCGTGGCTGCGCGGTAGAGCAGCTGGTAGACGAACCGCATTTTCTTGCGGGTCGAGAACCCCTTGACCCGGCAGGCGGCAAAATCCCCGATAACGGCGGTATCGGTGGAGCAGACCGTGACGATCAGCTCCTGCGTCAGCAGAATGCCCAAGGGGATAGTCGTATAGATGCCCTCGCCGGCACCGTCCACCTTGACGGGGATGTCCACGATGATGACCGTGTAGCCGTCCTCCAGGCTGATACGCGCCGATTCCTCGGGGTCCGTCGCGGCCACGATGTCCGCGGGCTCGATGTCCAGCGTTGCCGCTACCCGGCGGACCTCGTCGTCGGTGGGGTTGGTCAGGCAGATCCAGGCCCCTTCGTTCATATCGTCAACGCGCGTCAGCTGCTTATCCTGTGTGCGGTAAATCTTCATCATGGCTATTCCACCTAATATACTATTATAATAGTAGTATACGGCTTTTGCAGAGGATACGCAAGGAGATTTTCTTCGTATGCGGCAGCAAACGCAGCAATGTCCCGTCACCACTCCGCTTTCCCCCTCCACCAGCACCTACTCCCCCTTCCGCCACCCCGTAGGGGCCGGGCATGCCCGGCCCGCAACCTTCCCGCCGCCTGCCGTCAATCTTCCACCGCTCACCCATTCCCCCAAACCACCTAACCCCGCAACTCGCTTGCCGCCCACCCCATAATTTGTGCCCGCCAACCATCGTCACCCCAATATACACCTTGCCCAAACTTCTCCCTCAAACTTTGTCGAAAAAATCAAAAAAACTTCCTAAAGTCAACACCCAAACGGATAATTCAGCAAAGCGCACAAAGGCGGTAGCGGAAAGCGGGCAAAGTGGCGAGGAAAACTGTGCAACTTGCACAACGCGAATAGACCGATAAAACAGACGCTTGAAAAACTGGGCATCTGTTCTATCAGTCTCTTTCGCTCACATTGCGACTAGGTAAAGTTTGTTTTTCTGTTGGTGAGCGTCTTTTGGGTATCGCCGCGCCAGCGCGGTGATACTCTGTCTTTTTGGTTGCTCTCCACCAGAAAAACTAATAAGGTGTCTCCGACGGATTTAAACGCGCCTAATGCCATGCGCAATGCGTCCGCGTTCGCGGAACTTACGATTAAGGAGGACAGCGGTAAACCGCTGTCTTTTTTAAATTTTAAAGAAATTATAAATTCTATGTTTATCGCTCAAGTTTATTTGTTCTAACTGTTCTCTAAACAGGTCGTTACTACATCTACCGTTGAACATTTCGCGCGGGTAGCCGTTTATGAAGTGTTGCGCTTGTGTGGCGTGGTACTGTGTTTTGTGTTTCATGCTCTGACCCTTGGGAAAATGGCGGCGCAGTAGTTTATTGTTGTTTTCGTTACTGCCGCGCTCGTATGGGTGTCCGGGATGGCAGTAGAACGCGGGAACGCCCAGCGCATCAAAGGCGTTTTGATTTGCAAATTCTGAACCGTTGTCTAGGGTGATGGTGAAGAAAATTTTGTTAAAGTCATCTCCGAATGTTTGCTTTAACTGTTGCATTGCTTTTGTAGTGGCATCGGCAGTTTTATCTTCTACCTTAATTACTATTTCTTCTCTAGTCTGGCGTTCTGTCATTACTAGGCAAGATTCGTTTTTACCCTCGGATGTTCCTATAATGCTATCTATTTCCCAATGTCCAAAGCTGTCGCGGGTCAATATAACTTTTGAGCGGCGGTCAATACTGCGATGGTTTAAACTCTTTGAACGCATAGTTGATTGTACTTGTTTTTTGCGCTTTTTGCGGTGTCCTACTGGAAGATTTTTATAGGTTGTATGTGGGATTAGACCCTCAGCAATGTAGCGGTACATGGTTTGCTTGGTGACCTTTACGCCGTAGGTGTTGCCGACTTTTTCTATTGCGGCGTAGGGGCTATATCCCATTGATATACACTCGGCTATTGCATTTACATAGTTGTGGTTATTGCCGATTTTCAGACCGTTACTGTGCGCAGTATACTGGTATTCTGCATATCTTTGGGCGGTGCTAGCATCGTAGGTATAATAGAAAATATAGGTTGCACCGTCTAATTGCTGTACTTTTCCCTTTTTCAATTCTCTACTGATGGAAGATTGAGAACAACCTATTTCTTTTGCAATTTCTCTTTGAGAATGTCCAGCTTTATACAGGGCTTGTATTGCTATTCTATCATCTGGTCTAAAATGTCGTCCTTTTGGTCGTGGTTCTACATACATCCTTTTTGTTCTCCTCTCGGTTGGTTCTACTAAAATTTTATTTTTTTTGGTATAAAAGTAAAGGTCGGGGTAGTATTTTTTCAGCGCAGACTTGCTCCGCTGCGTCTGTGCTGAAAAAATCTCCACCCCTACCCTTGACTTTTACACCAAAAAAGCGCCGTGCTAGCACGGCGCAAGGAACGATATGCAACTAAAGGGCAAACAAGATATAGCGATAACCGCAACTAGGGGAACTTCTCGCACTCTCTTGCCATGCAATGTTGGCAACAAGGCAAAGTAGTGCGGACGGCGCAAAAGCAAATAGAGAGAAAAATAGCAGCTGCCGTAAAGCTCTACTCTTGCCTTTGCGCGATAAAAGTTTCTACTATGGAAAAGTTGCACCCGCGCAGGCGCTGTAATTAACTCGGTCGGGGCCGTCGTTCTCACAAGATGCAAGGTCTGCACAGTTTTTACAAATCTATAAAATAAAGCAAACGGGCAAGCGCAAGCAGGGCGGGGGCAATAGCCCCGCGCCCCGCTTTTGCGCTTGCCGCTTTTTTACTTTTTAACCGTAGTTTGCATACGGCGTTTTGCTTTTGCAGTAGGATTAGTAGTTACTTCCAGACCGAGAGGACCGGCAGGAGCTTGGTTATTGATGATTTCGGCATCCGTCAGAATGTCGCCATCTTCAAATTTTTTCTTGAGGTTGTCCACGATTGCTAAAGTATCGTAGGCGTGGTAATCTTCATCATGGACGAACCACAGACCACGGCGCAGAGGTTTAATCATTTCGGCGTTGGTTGCGTTCTCCATTTCCCACGCATCGTAGCTAGACCAAAGCTGAAAACGCCATACTTTCTTGCACTGAATTACAGTATGGGTAACGTCGCGCATAAGTTTATCGACGTGCTGGAAACGTTGGGCAGAACCGTAGATGCTAATATAGCTATGCCGGCACGTTAGCAGTGTGTTGAGGAAATAGGCGTTAAAGTTGTCTTTAAAACTGCGGCTGTTCATCTGCACCGACAGTTCATCCATTGCGACAATCGTTACTGTAAGGGTGTCGTTTGCATCGTCAAAACTGCGATTGATTTTTGCCGCGTTGACTACTTGTGCGAGACTATCTAAGTGTTCGTAGGGAATCGACAGGTCTACATTTGACAGCACCTTAATTTTCTGAGTGACAAACTTTTTACGGCGTTCACACCATACGATTTTATCATCATACCGATTATACAGGCCAATCACCTTATGAACGAGAGACAAGGTTTTACCGGAGCCGAAGTAACCGCAGTAAATATCGAGCGCACCAACAGGGCACTTATTCCAGCCCTTATGCAGAATATACCAGTACAAATCTTTAATGCAGTAATAGATATTCTTAACAGGGTGGAACACGATGCAACGCACAATGCGGGAAAGTGCCAGCGCGAAGCAGAACGCGATAATGAGCAAGTACACCATTAGAATTTACCTCGTCCAAACGTATGTACAAAATCCTTAATCATGCCGAACACGAACAGGAACAGGGTCAGCGCGACAAGGATAGAAAGCAACCACGGAAACAGTTCACCGAGGCTTTGCGGGGCGGTGGTGCTGATGCCGAAGAACGTCAGCAGGTCGTAAAATAAAGATGCCATGTTTTCACCTCAAAAAATGTAGCCTTTAACAACAAACAGGAAAAAGAGCAGAAGAACGAAAACAGCAGTAGCAAGATTTAATGCTTCACTTGTACTATAATCCTCGAACGGCTTTTCAAATGCGGTAGGCTCGGCAGTTTCTGCGGTAGCCTGTTGCGTAAGTATTTCAAGCTGATTGGAAATGCCCGAAATCTGGGTAGTGTAGTCGGGAACAGGGTCTTGTGCTGGTACTTCATCGTCTGCACCATTGGAGCCGTCAGAGGGCGAGACAGCCGCCGTCAGAGCGTCCACGGATTCTTGCAGCTTATCCAGCTTGTCATAAAGAGTAGGGTCGTAGGTCTGAACGCCTTGCACCTGTGTTACCGGGTGTTCTTCCGCAGCAGGAACATCTTGCGATGATCCTGCTGCATCCTCGGGAGCAGTGTATTCTTCTGCACTGGCCCGAATGGTAAAGAGCATCGAGAGCAGCACCAGCAGTGCGATAACAGCCAAGCAGAATTTGTTGAAATTATCCTTTAACATGAGCGTACCTCAAAACAGCAGTTGTTTTACAATCCAGATAACCAGCGTTGCGAACAGATACCAGATTGCAAAGTCGAAGATGCTAAACGAAGCACCATAGAAGTTGATTTTTAAGGAGAGCAATTCTCCAATTTTCTGCATAAATTCCATAAACATAGGCACATCACTCCGTAAGAACTTTAATGATAGCCGAAACAGCGATACACAAGCACAGCATCACGATATACACGGTATAGCTTGCGGGCAAAATACCGAAGATGCCGCCGATGGTGTCGGCGAGAAACTTTAGAACGCCAGCTGAACCGGAAAATACTTCTTCCCATCCTTGTTTTACCTCGTCTATAATGCCGGGGAGTTTACCGCCGTACTCGTTGAAAGCGTCTTTCATGTCGTCGCCGGATTGTGCGGTTTCGGCGGTGCTGAAATCTCCGTTTAGTACATCGTCACGACCAACGCCACCGGGGGCGGCATCTGCGAACACAGGCACGGCAGAGCATACCATACAGCAGAGCAGAGCCAGCAGGACTATTACTTTTTTCATGGTATCACCTACCTGTAATAAATTTGATAATACGAATGACGGTAACGACAACCACACCGGCACACAGCGCGAGAATACCGCTATTAGGCATCCACGGGAACAGCTTGAACAGCAGCGACAACAGCCAGAGGATAAAGCCGAAAATACTGGTTAGGAGTTTCCACAGACCTTTTAGTATAGTTTCTATTATGTCTTTCAGTAGGTCGGTTAGCCACTTAAAGGGATTCCAGCCGGAATCACTACTACCAGAGTTACCGCCGCCAGAATCACCGCCCGGCGTGGGTACTGTACCACCACCGGGGTTAGGTGTTGCGGTAGGCGTGGGGGGTTCTGTGGGCGAGGGTGTTTCCGTAGGCTCAGGACTGGGCGAGGGTGTGGGTTCTTCGACGATTGTACCGCCGTCCTCGTAATCGGTGATTTTGTCGTTTTTCAATTTTAAGGTTACATCTTTGGCAGTGTCGAAGTTGCTACCGTCTGCCTTGCAGAACTCGAAAATGTACTCACCTGTTGCGTTAAACAGGAAGTTGTTTATGGTGCTGTGCCAGTTGGAACTATTCACGCCGGTTAGGGTTTGGCTTGCTTCATCCCACGACCAGACACGCCAGTATACACCATCCGGCACGGATACGGTATACTGTCCGTTGGCTATGGGTATCTGTGTAGTAGAAATATACTTCTTGTTGTCTACCCACGGTAATTTAGTTTCAGTGTCTACTTCGGTTTTCTTCAAAGCGTAGTAGGCATCATAGCGGCGATTGTTGAGGATGTAATAGTGAAGTGTCCAGTCTGCCGCATCGGTGTCGGACGGATGACGACCAACACCACCGCCGCGCGTAGCACCGCCGCCCGGTGTCCATGTGGGGGCAGGAGTAGGAGAGGGTGACGGCGTAGGCGTCGGGGTGGTTTCGTATGTGATGTAGTAATAATTGTTAGTTACGGAATCGTAGGTGTAATATTGCTTGGTTTCGTTATTGTAGATGATGGGGTTTGTGCTGATATTGGTAACGGTTTCGTTTTTCTCGTTGATTGTAGTGTACTGGGGGTAGATGTAAGTTAAGTTGGTACTGTTGTCGGTGTAGATGTTGCCGTTCCAAGTGTTGTTGTTGATGGTGATGTTGGTTTGCTTGTTGATTGTGGCAATCGAACCAATGTCCGTTACTGTGATTGTAGGAGCAGGGAAATCTATAGAAACACTATAATATGAGGGGAAAGATGACGAACTATTACTAAGCTGATAAAACGTTTCAAGATAAAAATTAAAGAAGTAGCGTTGCCCTTTAACAATGTACACCTTACCAGACTTGAAATTTCCCGATTCACCATTTTTCATGCTGTCATAAAAGCGTGACGGCAAAGAAGGTTCGCTATATGTAAAATCATAAGACATCTGCACCATGCCAGCGTAATTATCGTCAGAAAAAGTATTATCGTAATAGTTCTTTGACAATATCTCAACTGAACAAGGAGCATCCGTTACCTGATAGTAACCGGTATAAGGAGCATCAAAATAGTATGAAACGCATCCGCTAGGGTAGTTGGTAGCGTTATCTGTTGCATAAAAGCCTGTGAAATTGTATATAGACGAAACAGAGTAAGTACCATTGGAATATGAACCGATAGGAGACCCATACAAAAAAGTACCGCCGAACTTAGTGGAGAACCCATTTAACAACATTTTAAAGGTGAGCGTTGGAAAACCGTCTGCACCAATAGTTGGCGTACCGTTGTCGTCGTTATAGCCGGGTAGGTCTTTACGACCAATGCCGGAGGGGGCTTTTTCGGCGGGAATTAAATGACCGTTGTTGAACGCAAAATTCAGAATTGCGTTTGCATCAGCTGCGTTTATAATAGCTTGGTCACCAGCAGATAAAAGTTTAAGACCGGCAACACCGCTTAAATATGCCCATTTGCCGCAAGTATTACATTTGTAGAAATCCCAATAGTTACCGACCAAGTGATACTGCTTTTTTGTGACTTCACCACCACAGGCAGGGCAAACAATGGCGTTATCAGCGAAAGCCGCAAAAGGCATCATTGACAAAACCAAAAATACAGTTAAAATTATAGATACAAGACGCTTTTTCATAGACACCACCGAAAGGAGAAGTTGAGGATGACGGACGAAAACAGAGAACGCCTAAAAATTGCTTTGTTGCTTATTATAGGCGCCCTAGGCGATATAGTTTTTATGCCGATTGGATTGGTTATCAATATCGGCTTGATAGTTTGGCTACTATTTAAAATCTTCCACTAAACCCGCCGCCGCTGGCGGCATTTTTATTTTCTGGGAATGTAGAACGCTTGCGCGTACAGTTGCGAGAGCCGACCGCAAGCAATGCGGGAGCAGAAGCGACGAATTGCAATAAGGCGATAGTTTTTAATCATATATAAAACCCCCGAGGGTAGAAACAAAAAAGGGCGGGAGCGGGTAAAACCCGCCCCCGCAGGGCCATTAGCCGCGAGCGACATTCATGAGAGAACGGAAAATGCCGATGCCGACAGGCACCAGACTTGCCGCCAGACAGAACAGCAGGATAGGCTGACCGGTAATCTGGGTGATGATGTTGCCGGACAGGGTAAACACATCACTCATAGCAGTGATAACAGCGTCCACAGCAGTCTTTGCAACCTCAACACCGTCACCAGCGAGAAGAACAGTGTTCATAAAGTTGCTACTCCTTTCTTCAAAAATTATATGTAATCGCAGCTTGGGGGGCTTGCGTTACAACTTGTAATCGTGAGGAACAATTTCGACTTTAATTGACTTGTCCTCAAAAACAGAAACGAGCAAAGAATAGTTGGCAGCGAGACGGCCAAACAGCATATTCATATCTTGCTTCATGTTGAAAAGCTGTGCAGCGGTATTGCGTTCTCCGACAAACTTTTGAACTTGAATATAGCCGTCAATCTGGTTATAGTCGATAAGTGTTTTTTGCGTGATACGCATATTGCACCTCAAAAGGGTAAATCTTCTACAACTTCTTTAAAGGGGCGAACCTCGCAGATATTGTAGTATTCATGCTTTAGGCGAAAGATGCACCCTGCACAGCGCGTGTAGACCTGCGGTATATGTAGGTAATGTACGGTATCCAGCAGTTCAAAGCGGAACGGTGTAGGAATGTTCTTCTTTTTGTAGCTGTCGTACACACAATACTGTTTGCCCATCTTGCAATCTAGTGTTGCGTTCGGGCAATCATTGCAGTAGTAGCAGGGGCAAGGGCGGGTGTGGGTAACGCCGTCTATAACCTCGGTCGGTTGGTGACAAGCATCAATCCATATCGGCATAATCTGCACAACCTTTCACGGTTTCCTGCCAAATATCTTTCCAGAGGTTATAGTTTTTGCGGAACGTAGACCAACAACCATTATCGTATGCCCAGCGTGCCAACTCCTTGACGGAGTGGCACTTGGGCATATCGAACATAGTGGCAACCTGTTCTTCCTCGCTCACGCCCTCATTTTGTGCGGGCGGGTCGAAGTCGTGCAAGCCTACTATGTCGGGGTCGTACTTGTATTTATCATCTTCGTTTTCATGCCAGAGATACACATAGGATTTATAGAGATTGAAGCATCTGCGAATTGCCGTGTTGCTCACACTACAAAAGGCTTTATTTCGCAGTTCCTTCGCAACGCCGCTTGCATAGCGTTGATTTTTGAAGCGTACAACAAAATGAACGTGGGGCTTTTTGAGGTCTCCCACATTCCACGGCGGGCAATCGCCGCCGTGGTCTTTTGCGTACTCTTTCAAGTCCTCGGCATCGTAGGTATCTTTATCGTGCAAAGCCCATGCGCACGACCAGTGTTCTTTTACATAGTCGATTGCATATTGCTGGCTTTCGGGGTATAGCGTGAAAATGAATTGATAAGCTTTTGGGGAGTCTGCCACTTTAACCACCTCTGTTTTCGTTTTGGCTTGGCTTTTGGCTCTCCACGGACGTAGCGCCGTGGAGAGCCAAACCGACGTTCACAGTTTGGCGGTTATGGTGGGGGTCGTGGTAGTGGCGGGTGCATCTCCATAGGGCTGTACCTCGTTACTCCACGACCTCGAAATCCTTGAGGATGTAATTCTCGTAGACTTTCAGAACCTCAAAATCAAGTTTGCGGTTCAGAATGTCAGTTTCCTTGCCGCCGCACTCGGCGACCAGCTGGGCGTAAATGTCGGGAGTGGCACGAACCTGCAACACCTCAACGCCGCCGACGTTCTCACGGTTTTTCTTCACGCAATGCAGACGGAAGAAATTGTAGTTTTTGACCTGTCCGGCATCTTTGCCAGACTTAGCGGTAAAAGAACCTTCGCGGTGTTCGGTTGCCAATACAGTGTACTTCATTTTGTAGACCTCACTTTTTTACTTTAGAGACTGCTTTTCTTATGTCTCTGTGTATTTAAATCACCTCGGTTAGGTGATGCGTTTAGTCTACAACGGAACTAAATCAAAAAAACTTGCAAAAACCTGTTGACAAAGGTCATA
>UMLD01013471.1_pt1 | contig 14137 bp, 11 predicted proteins | sample 1966491 | NCBI WGS metagenome assembly UMLD01 (sample SAMEA4836191, study PRJEB28245) | human gut metagenome | biome: gut microbiome; material: fecal sample | place: Denmark | collected 2008
CGCTGCCTGCTGGACATCCTCGATCTGTCCAAAGAAGTTTGGGCTCTGGATGTACAGGCAGGCGCTGGTCTTTTTGTCCAGCTGGGGAACGATGGAATTCCAGTCGGTTTTGCCGTCCTTGGCAGGCACCAGAACAAACTCGTGGCCGGAGGCCCAGCAGTAGGTCTTGATGACCTCGATGGTGTCGGGGTGGGCGGCGGCGGAGCAGAAGACGACGTTGCGGCTGCGCTCGCAGCACATGTTGACCGCTTCGGCCGCGGCGGTAGCGCCGTCATAAACCGAGGCGTTGGAGACGTCCATGCCGGTCAGCTCGCAGATCATGGTCTGGTACTCAAAGATGGATTGCAGCACGCCCTGGCTGATCTCAGCCTGATAGGGGGTGTAGGCGGTGACAAATTCTTCCTTGCCGGTTACGCTTTTGACGATGGCCGGGATGTAGTGGTCGTAAGCGCCGGCGCCGCGGAAGATCGAATCAAAGACGATGTTCTGCGCGGCGATGTGTTCCATGGTGCGGCAGACTTCCAGTTCGGATTTGCCGGAGGGGAGGTTGAGCTCCCCTTTGAGCTTGAGCGAATCCGGAATGTGGGAGAACAGCTCGTCGATGGAGCAAAGCCCGATCGACGCCAGCATCTCCTGCCGCTCCTGCGCAGTGGAAGGAACGTAAGATCCCATAGATTAAGCCTCCTTGCTCAGCAGCTCCTCGTAGTCGGAGACGGACAGCAGCTCTTCCTTGTCGGAAATGTCGCCCACCTGAATCATCCAGGTTCCGTAAGCGTCCTGGTTAATCAGCTCCGGGTGGTCCAGCAGCTCCTCGTTGATGGCGCAGACGGTGCCGGTGACCGGGCTGTAGACGTCGGAGACAGCTTTGACCGATTCGACGTCGCCGAAGGCCGCGCCGACCTCAACGCTGTCGCCCTCCTGCGGCAGGTTGACAAAGACAAGGTCGCCCAGCTGGTCCTGCGCATAGTCGGTCAGACCGACGCGGTAGCTGCCGTCGCCCATTTCCTGTACCCATTCGTGCGATTTTGTGTAGAGCAGATTGCTTGGATTTGCCATGATAAAGTCCTCCTTAGATTTGAAAAATGAGTTAATCATCAATTAGTAAAAACGGTCGGTTGTCCGTTATGCTCGTTTATAAAACTGGGATTTGACCACCTCGGCGGCGACGCGCTTGCCGCGGATCTCCACCTCGACCTGTGCGCCTAAGGGGGCCGGTTCCTTCTCCACGATCGCCATGGCGTAAGCGCCGCCAAGGTACGGGCAGTGGGTGCCGGAGGTGGTGTGGCCGATCAGCTTGTCGCCGGCGTAAACCGGGCAGTTTTCCCGTGCGATGCCGCGTCCGATCATCTTGAGGCCACAGCGTTTGACAGTCGGGGTGCCCATCTCCTCCATCGCCTTTTTGCCGATGAAGTCCGCTTTGTCCATCTTGACAAAGATGCCAAGACCGGTCTGCTTGGGGGTGATGTCGTCGGTCATCTCGTGGCCGTACAGCGGCATGCCCGCCTCCAGGCGCAGGGTGTCGCGGGCGCCCAGTCCGCAGGGAATCAGGCCATTTTCCTTGCCGGCTTCCAGCAGCGCGTTCCAGAGCTTGACGGCGTCCTTCGGCGCGCAGTACAGCTCAAAGCCGTCCTCGCCGGTGTAGCCGGTGCGGGAGAGCAGGCAGGTGCAGCCCGCCACCTCGACGTTGTTGGTGAAGGTGTAGTATTTGGCGGGGTGGTTCTCAACTGGGCACAGCTTGCTCAGGATGGCCTCGGACTGCGGGCCCTGCAGGGCGATCTGCGCGACCTGGTCGGAGATGTCCTCAAACTGGACGTCGCCGCTCAGGTGGGCGCGGACCCAGTCGGCGTCCTTTTGATGGTTGGCCGCGTTGACGACCATCATGTAGCAGTCGTCGTGGAAGCGGTAAACCACCATGTCGTCCACAACGCCGCCCCGCTCGTTGCACATCGGGCTGTAGCGGACCTGGCCGTCTGCCATGTCGGAAAGGTCGTTGGTCAGCAGCATCTGGGCGTTTGCCAGCGCGTCGGGACCTTTGAGCACCAGCTCCGCCATGTGGGAGACGTCAAACAGGCCAGCCTGTTTGCGGACCGCCATGTGTTCGGCGATGACGCCGGTGGGGTACTGCACCGGCAGGCTGTAGCCGCCAAACGGCACCATCTTGCCGCCCAGCGCGACGTGGCAATCGTATAAAGGGGTTTTTAATTCCATGAGAGACACACTCCTTTTTGATTTTCTGAAGAAAGGGAAGAAAAAAGCAGAGGCGCAGAAAATTCCTTTCCACGCCTCTGCGTACATGACCTGATAAGATTCCGCAAAAGAAAGCGCGGCCTTCTTCTGCGTTGCCTACTCGGTGCTGCCATAGCAGCTTCACAGAGTTTCGTCCAAAACCGGTTCTTTTGCCAGAGAGATTTTGCGTTGTTTCCCCGTAGGCGCCGCGGCGGTTTGGCCCCGGTCTCTCCCGGTTTCTTCATCCGATGTTCTTTATCTCGATTATAAGCGCGCCGATGGCCTTTGTCAACGAAGTTATTTGTTTAACAAGCATAAAAAATAATCGTTAAAAGAAAAACATTGCACAAAATGCACAACAAACTTCCGCCTCCTTTAAGGGAATGAAATAAAAAAGAAAGGCGCAATCAAGGACGAAGGGCTGAGCATTTGTGGCAAAGGACAAATTTTTGTGCGCAGGTTTGTTGGGGCGCTTTTTTCAAGTTGACTTTGTGCAGGGGCTGTGTTATATTCTTTTTAGTTTACAGTCTGCCGTCGGGCGGCGCCTGGCTCTGTTTTATTAGGCCGTAGTGAGGAACAGAGCAAAGGCGCTTTTTGTTTGCAGAGGAGTGTTACTTACATGTTTCGCCAGATGAGAAGAAACCGCCAGCAGCTCAGCCGGGAGCGATGCGAGGAAATTTTGAGCCGCGCCACCTCCGGCGTCCTTGCTGTGCTGGGGGATGAAGGCTACCCCTACGCGGTGCCGCTGAGCTATGTGTACAGCGAGGGAAAGTTCTATTTTCACTGCGCCCGACAGGGCCACAAGCTGGACGCCATCCGCCGGGAGCCAAAGGCATCCTTCTGCGTCATCGATGAGGACCGGGTGGTGGCGCAGGAATACACCACCCATTTTCGCAGCGTCATCGCCTTCGGGCAGGTGCGGGAGCTGACCGATGAGCAGGAAAAGCGCGCGGCCATCGAGAAGCTGGCGCTTCGCTATGCGCCGCAGGACAGTGAAGACAACCGCCAGCGAGCCATTGAGCAGGACTGGAAGCCGCTGTGTATGCTGGAGATGACGGTTGAGCACCTGAGCGGCAAGGAGGCTATCGAGCTAATAAGAGAAGAAGCAAGCAGGGAGGAATAGAAAAGATGATGAGACTGAACACACTGGGGATTGCCCATAAAATCATCGCCGAGCACGTTAAGCCGGGGGACTTGTGCATCGACGCCACCGCCGGCCGCGGGCACGACACCGCCTTTTTGTGCGAGCTGGTGGGGAAGGAGGGAAAGGTGCTCGCCTTCGATATCCAGCAGGCAGCGGTGGATTCCACCCGCGCGCTGCTGGCGGAGAAGGGCTTTTCGGATATCGCGCAGGTCTATCTGGACAGCCACAGCAACATGGCTCAGTATGCGCAGGAGGGCAGCGTGGACTGCATCACCTTTAACTTCGGCTATCTGCCCGGCGGCGACCACAAGGTCTTTACCACGCCGGCCACCAGCATCCCGGCCATCGAGCAGGGGCTGCGGCTGCTCAAACCAAACGGCCTGATGAGCCTGTGCGTCTATTACGGCGGGGACAGCGGCTTTGAGGAGAAGGACGCGCTGATGGAATATTTTCGCACCATCGATTCAAAGCAGTACACCGTCCTCATCACCGAGTTTGCCAACCGCCCCAACAATCCGCCCATCCCGGTTTTTATTTTAAAGAGGATCTAGCGGGGAAGACCTGGAAAGGGAATTTCCCTCTTGACAAAACCGCAAAATTTTATTATAATCATCTCACAAGTGAAGATGACCCGCGCTTAAAAAGGGAGTAGTTCAAGACATATTCGCAACAATCTCGTTGGCCTTGCCCAAAACGGCAAACGCCTTCTGCGATATGTGCCAAGGCATTTTGGTAACAAGACTTTTCATGCGGTTTCCACACAGAAATGGGAAACGGCTGAAAAGTCTTTTTTTATGCCTGTCAGGATAGACGACCGGCAGCCGGGCATCCTCTTGGGGCCAAGGGCTCTGCAAAAGGCAGGGCAGCAGACCCGCAGATTTGAAGGAGGAGTCAAAACAAATGGAACAAATGTTTCGCCGTACCGCCCAGCAGGTTCTGGACCAGTTTGGCGTAACCAGACAGGGCCTGACCACCGAGCAGGTTGAGAAGCAGCGCGCCACTTATGGAGAGAATGCGCTGACAGAGGGACAAAAGAAAGGCCCGCTGGTTGTGTTTCTGGAGCAGTTTAAGGATCTGCTGGTTATTATCCTGATCATCGCTGCGCTGATCTCCGCAGTCTCCGGCAACGGGGAGAGCACCATCGTCATCGTGGCGGTCATCACCCTCAACGCCATCCTCGGCACCGTCCAGCACTTCAAGGCGGAAAAATCGCTGGAGAGCCTGAAGGCGCTTTCTTCGCCCAACGCCAAGGTCATGCGCAACGGCCGAAAGATCGAGATCCCTTCCAAAGAGGTTGTCCCCGGCGATATCCTGACGCTGGAGGCCGGAGACCTGGTCGTCGCGGACGGACGCATCATCGAGAACTACTCGCTGCAGGTCAATGAAAGCTCGCTGACCGGTGAGTCTGAGGGCGTCAACAAGATCAGCGACGTCATCGACGAGGAGAACGTCGCGCTGGGCGACCAGAAGAACATGGTCTTTTCCGGGTCGCTGGTCACCTACGGCCGCGCCAGCGTGGTTGTCACCGCCACCGGCATGCAGACCGAGATCGGCAAGATTGCGACCCTGATGAACCAGACCCAGCAGAAAAAGACCCCGCTGCAGGAGAGCATGGACAACTTCAGCCAGAAGCTGGCCATCGCCATCATGGTCATCTGCGTGGTTGTCTTTGGCCTGAGCATCTACCGCGACATGGGCATCCTGGACTCTTTGATGTTCGCTGTCGCGCTGGCAGTGGCCGCCATTCCGGAGGCGCTCAGCTCGATTGTCACCATCGTTCTGGCGATGGGCACCCAGAAGATGGCAAAGGAAAACGCCATCATCAAAAACCTGAACGCGGTGGAAAGCTTGGGTTCGGTCTCGGTTATCTGCTCGGATAAAACCGGCACCCTGACCCAGAACAAGATGACCACCAAGAAGGTCTACGCCGACTTCCAGCTGTTCGACGGCGAGAAGCTCGACTTTGCAAATCAGGCGCACCACTGGCTGCTCAAGACCGCCATCCTGGCCAACGACTCCACCTCGGTGGACGGCAAGGAGATCGGCGACCCGACCGAGGTTGCGCTGATCAACCTGTCCCACAACTTCTGGGTGGAGGAGACCGTTTACCGTTCCCAGCACCCGCGTCTGGCGGAGCTTGCCTTTGATTCCGACCGCAAACTGATGAGCACCATGCACAAGCTGGACGGCGTCTACACCCTGTGCACCAAGGGCGCGATGGACGTCCTGCTGGCCCGCAGCGTGGCGGTGATGACCGGCGACGGCCCCCGCCCGATCACCGAGGAGGATAAGCAGAAGATTGCCGACACCAACCTCCACCTCTCGGAAAACGGCCTGCGCGTGCTGGCCTTTGCCATCAAGCAGTATCCGGACGCCACCGAGTGCCCGGGCATCACCCTCAAGGACGAAAACGACTATACCTTCGTGGGCCTGATCTCGATGATCGACCCACCGCGCGAGGAATCCAAGAAGGCGGTCGCCGACGCCAAACGCGGCGGTATCCGCACCGTGATGATTACCGGCGACCACAAGGTTACTGCGACCGCCATCGCCAAGGAGATCGGCATCTTCCAGGAGGGCGACATCGCCGTCAGCGGCGTCGAGCTCGACAAGATGAGCGACGAGGAGCTGGACAAAAAGCTGGAGCACATCTCGGTCTACGCCCGCGTATCGCCGGAGCATAAGATCCGTATCGTCGATGCATGGCAGAAGAAGGGCAAGATCGTCTCGATGACCGGCGACGGCGTCAACGACGCGCCTGCGCTCAAGAAGGCGGACATCGGCGTCGCGATGGGCATCACCGGCACCGAGGTTTCCAAGGATGCGGCCTCGATGATCCTGACCGACGACAACTTTGCCACCATCGTCAAGGCGGTCACCAACGGACGAAATGTCTACGCCAACATCAAAAACGCCATCAAGTTCCTGCTGTCCGGCAACATGTCGGCCATCCTCAGCGTTCTGTACACCTCGCTGTTTGGCCTGGCGGTGCCGTTCCAGCCGGTACACCTGCTGTTTATTAACCTGCTGACCGACTCGCTGCCGGCCATCGCCATCGGCATGGAGCCGGCGCGCGAGGACCTGCTCAACCAGAAGCCGAGAAACCCGAAGGAATCGATCATGACCAAGGACTTCATGCTGACCCTGCTGGTACAGGGCGCGCTGATCGGCGTCTTTGTCATGACCGCCTACCACATCGGCCTGAGCGAGGGCGGTGCGGCGCTGGCCAGCACCATGGCCTTTGCAACCCTGACCCTGGCAAGGCTGTTCCACGGCTTCAACTGCCGCGCCGACGCCTCGATCTTCAAGCTCGGCCTGCGCTCGAACATCTACTCGATTCTGGCCTTCCTGGCCGGTCTGGTGCTGCTCAACGCGGTGCTGTTCATCCCGGCTTTCCACGGCCTGTTCCTGGTTGCCGACCTGACACTCATCGACATCGGCTGGATCTATTTGCTGGCCTTTATCCCGACCGTGCTGATTCAGATCTACAAGGTTATCAAAGAGCGCGTCAAGTAAGGCAAGTGCAAAATTTGTCTGCGCGATCATAAAAGAAAGCGGCCCGTACAGGATTTCCCTTGTACGGGCCGCTTTGGTTTTGCGCTTGAGCAGCCGCCAGCTTGGAAGCGCGGACGGGCAGGGCGCACATCTGGCTGACAGGGCTGCACGAGGCAACCAAAGCAACGAAAGCACAGAACTTTCCTAACTCTCTTTATATATACTATTTTAAAATATCTTTTTATAAAAATACTGTGCTTTCGTTGTCTGTCGCCGATTTTTGGCTTAATCAAGCCATTTCTTCAGGCACAAAACCGGCACAGAACTGACACAGCAGACAACGAACTCCCTTTGCCGGCGGCAGCTCTCTGTTTGAGCAGGGGCTTTGTTGCTGTCAGGGCGCAGAACACAGGGCGCTTGCCAAGAGCGCAAAGGCGCGCTATAATGAGATTACACGTTTGATTTTTAAGATCAGAACAGGGAGGACAAGATGATGAAAACGGCAATCACCAGGGAGCAGGCTTATGCGCTGCTCAGAAAATACAATCAGGACCCCTTCCATCTGCGCCACGGCAGGACGGTGGAGGAGGTGATGCGCCACTTTGCCAGGGAGCTTGGCTACGGCGAGGAGGAGGAATTCTGGGGCATTGTGGGGCTGCTGCACGATCTGGATTTTGAGATGTACCCCGAGCAGCACTGCATCAAGAGTCAGGAGCTGATGCGGGAGGCGGGACTGGAGGAGGAGCTCATCCACGCCACCGCCAGCCACGGCTATGGGCAGGTCTGCGACATCAAGCCCGAGCATCAGATGGAGAAGGTGCTGTTTGCCTGCGACGAGCTGACCGGGCTGATCTGGGCGGCGGCTCTGATGCGCCCGTCCAAGAGCACCCAGGATATGGAGCTGAAATCGCTGAAGAAAAAGTTTAAGGACAAGCGCTTTGCTGCCGGATGCTCCCGCGAGACCATCCAGCAGGGCGCGGACATGCTGGGCTGGACACTGGACGAGCTGCTGGAGCGCACGCTGCAGGCCATGCAGCAGAGCGAGGAAGCCCTCAACGCCGAATTTGGCCAGCGGTAAGGAGGGAAGCTATGGCTCTGCGCGCAATCCGAATCAACAACGACCCCATCTTAAAGCGTCCCTGCCGCGAGGTGCCGCAGGTGGACGACCGCGTTCGCCAGCTGCTGGACGATATGCTGGAGACGCTGCACGCCACCGCCAACGGGGCGGCCATCGCCGCGCCGCAGGTGGGCATTCTGCGCCGCCTCATCGTCATCGATATGGGAGAGCTCAGCGGCGGCCCGCTCAAGCTGGTGAATCCCCGCATCATCTTCCAGGAGGGCCAGCAGGAATGTGAGGAGGAGGGCTGTCTGAGCTTTCCTGACTGCTGGCTGACCACCCTTCGCCCGCAGCGGGTGATTGTGGAGGCGATGAACGAGGAGGGCAAAACCATCCTCTTGACTGGCAGCGGCCCGCTGGCCCAGTGCTTCAGCCACGAGATCGACCATCTGGACGGCATCACCTTCCAGCAGCGCGCTGTCGACAGGCCGCAGGGAAGGGCAAAATCCCGCCGCAGAAGGAGACGGTAGCATGGAGTGGATTCAGCTGCTGCTGCCGCAGGAGAGAATGCGGGAGGCGCTGCTGCGCTGTCTGACCGGATGCAGCCTGGGCGGATGCCATCTGGACAGGGAAGCGATTGAACAGGACTTTTCCGGCTGGCTGCAGCAAAGACGGGATGAGGCGCTCGGCCTTTCGGGCGCGCAGCGCTGGCTGTACCTGGCGGTGACACCGGAGGATGAGGTGATCGGCGGCGCTGCTGTGATGACCGGAGAGGGCGGCTTTGTCCGTTCAATCTGGCTGCACCCCGATTGTGACCAACCCGCCTATCGGGAACAGATTGAGCAGCAGTTAGCGGATATGGGATTTTGAGATTTTGTTTAAAAAAGCAGGTGGACAGGTTTTGTCTGCCTGTTTTTTTATCCTGCAATCCTGAGTATGGGGCGTCCTGCGTTCATTTTATGTGGAGCTGTTTTTGCTCGTAGCGGAGAACTATCTGCGGCCTTCCAACTGGTTAAATATTTTTTTGGAATAGAGGGAAATCAAAAGTGCTGCCACTGCACCGCCAATCAAAACCACCCAGGTATGCGCTGCAAAAATGTCAAACAGGGCACCGTAAATTGCCTGTCCAATCGGCTGCCCGCACATGGCAATGGAAATCAGCGCTGCCATGATCTTGCCGACTAATTGAGGCGGGGTCTGCGTCTGTACCAGTGTGTAGATCTGAACCATAAAGAGTGTAGAGGCTCCCATAACGGTGAAGCCCATGAGCGTGATTACCCAATAGGAGACAATGGCAGGCATTTTCAAGAACAGGGAAATCCCCATCACCGCCACAGCAATCGAACAAATCAGAAGCAGCGCATGGGACTTTGGAGTTTTTTTCTTTTTAGATATCATTGCAGTCAAAACTCCGCCGCAAAGACCGCCCAGCGCCAGCGCCCCCTGTGTGAAGCCGTACATGGTGTCGGACATCCCCAACACCTGCGTGATTAGAATGGGAGTTCCGACAATCATCACCGCGCTTAAAACCAAATTGAAGATGGACACCAGAAAGACCACCGAAAAGAAAATGGGCTTTTCTGTCTTTACAAACTGACAGCTTTCTTTCAAGTCCATTCCGACGACCCGGAACACGCCGGCTTCACGAGGGCGTTTTTCATGCGGAATGTGGATAAAGATTTCCATGATGGCGGAGAAGGTAAAACAGGCCGCGCTCAAAAGCAAAATCGGATCGATGCCCCAGAGAGTGAACATCACGCCGCCGATCACCGGTCCCAACAGGCCGGAAAGGGTATTGACCTGATTGATGACCGCATTCCCGGCCATCAGCTTCTCTTTCGCCACCAGGAGCGGAACGCTTGCCTGTACTGCCGGCTGGTATGTGCCGGAAATCCCATAGAGCAACATCAGGATAACGATAAAAAGCGGAACCGTTGGGAGCTTTCCCAGCAAAAAGTAAAACAGCATGATGATGGCTGCCGTAGAGAAGTCCAGCCCTACCATAATGTTACGCTTGTTCACACGGTCAGCCAGCACGCCGCCGACCATCGAAAGAATAACCATCGGGGCAAAGGAGCAGGCAGTCACAACGCCAAACAACGTAGATGAACCTGTTTCCCGCAGCAGATACAGCGGCAGGGCAAATCGCAAGATGGCGTTGCCAAAAAGGGAAATGATCTGACCGATTACAACGAGAGTAAAATCTCGCCGGAAAAGTTTTGTCTTCATAAAGAACCTCCATCATTCATTTATTAAACCGACCGTCGGTTTGATATGCTGCTAAAATAAACTGCCCATTGTGAGCAGCTCATTTTAGGAAGTCAGGCCGTGTGCTGGGACTTGCAGTAGCTGATGTAGCCCTCTATCATTTCGTCGTCCAAAAGCTGGTTGATGCCAACGCCTTGCAGCAGGTTGTTGAATGTTTTGCAACGATTGCGCATCCCGGCTTCATTCGTCATGCTGACCAGCGGATTGAGCCATACATTGGACAAGACCATGATGGCCTCTGCCAGCTCACCGGGATTGGCCGCTTGAATGGAGCCGTCGTCAATCCCCTGCTGCAAGATCGGCTGGATAAATTTTGGAGCAACAATCTGATAGAGTTGGGCAATCTGCATCGCCAAAAAGCGCGGGTTGTCCAACAGGCAGGGCGTTACGGTCAGCATTAGGCTCTGGTTTGCGTTGAACAGAGCGGCCTTAAAGATCGCCCGCAGCTTTTCCAGCCCATTCAGAGATGGATTGTCCCGCACTTTTGCCAAAGCGTTTGTGTTTTCCTCCCCGATGCGATGAAAGATCGCCTCAAAGATTTCTTCTTTGGACGAAAAGTGATGGTAGATTGCGCCTTTTGAAAGCTTGGTTTCGTTGATGATGTCCTGCAAGGATGTTGCGTCGTATCCTTTTTCGACAAACAGATGGGTGGCAACATCCAAAATCAGCTTCACGGTCTCCTCCGGGTATTTGTTTCTTGCCATCCCGCACCTCCATACAGACCGATGGTCTGTATAAAATATAGCAGAGAACCATCTTTTTGTCAACCGTTAGGAGAGAAAAATAAACAAATTTACGCTTTTTATAGTGAAAGCAGGGCGAAAAAGAGCACTTTCGAGCGTTAAATTGTGAATATTTCTTGTTCATCAAAGATAAAAAATACGTTACAAAATATTCAATTTATCCATTCTATTAACAAAAAAGTCAAAATTTTCGCGCTTTAACCTGTTGAAACATATTCAAAACAGAGGAAGTGGCGCGGGGCTATTGACTTTGCTTTATCGCTTTGATATACTAAAGCCCATAATAAAACACACGAAAAGCTGTACAGAAAAAACGATGTTTTATTTGCAAGAATAGAGGATTGAACCCGAAAGAAAAAAGTAGCAAAAAGCTCAAAGGAGGAAGAAAGATGAAACGGGTAGAAATGAAATTGATTGCGTTGGCATTGGCGGCTTCTTCTGTGCTGAGCGGTTGCGGAATTATGGGCAGCGCTTCCAACGAACAGACAAGCGCTTCCAATGAACAAAACGCGAGTGCAGCAGAGAACGAAGGGTCCACACAGGCAGGTGAGAATGAGATTACAGATCTGGTTCTGACCCACCTAGCATCGACTGAGATTTCTACCTTTAATCTACTCAATTCGCAGGCACAGAGAGATGTCCAGTACCTGACCAACATGGTGGACGGTTTGGTAGAGGTCGATACCAACGGCCAGCCAGTTCCGTGCATTGCCACCGATTGGGGCAGCGAGGACGGCGGCCAGACTTGGACCTTCCATCTGCGCGATGATGTCACTTGGGTAGACGTCAACGGCGAAGAAAAAGCGAAATGTACTGCTCAGGATTTCCTGACCGGCATGGAGTGGATCCTCAACTTCCATAAGAACGACTCGGCAAACGTCTCGATGCCAAGCGAGATGATCGAGGGAGCAAAAGAATACTATGAATATACAAAGACCCTGAGCAAGGAAGAGGCATATGCGCTCAACGCTGGCGAAGGATCTAAGTTCCGTGAGATGGTCAAGATCGATACCCCAGATGATTACACCCTGGTTTATCACTGCACCGCTCCGAAGCCATATTTCTACACAGTAGCAGCTTATATCTGCATGTACCCAATGCCGCAGGGCATGGTCGATGAACTCGGCGTAGAGGGCGTACAGGGCATGGACAACACCACCATGTGGTACAACGGCGCTTACCTGATGACCTCTTATGTACAGGGCAATGAAAAGACCTTGGTTCCAAACCCGGCATATTGGGATAAAGAGTGCACCCGCTTTAACACCGTCACCATCAAGATGGTAGAGTCCAACGAGATCGCATACCAGATGTATCAGTCCGGTGAGACCGATTACGTTGAGCTCTCCGAGAGCAACATCAAGACCATCTCTGGCGACGAGAGCAATCCGTACCATGATCAGCTGGTGGAGTGGCAGAAGACCTTCACCTCCGCACAGATGAAGTTTAACTACGACAAGAAGCTGGAAGATGGCAGCCCGGACACCAATTGGAACACCGCAGTTGCAAACGAAAACTTCCGCAAAGCGCTGTACTACGGCATCGACTTTACTCCATATTTCAGCCGCGTAAATGCCATCAACCCGATGAGCTGTGAGAACAACACCTACACCATGGATGGCCTGTGCTATACCTCTGACAGTACAGACTATACCCAGCTTGTAAAACAGGAACTTGGCATCACTGAAAATGGCGAGACCCCAGCACGTGTAGACGCAACCAAGGCAGAAGAATATAAACAGAAAGCAAAAGAGGAACTGACCGCTGCAGGCGTCACCTTCCCGATTCAGATGGATTACTATATCGCTGGCTCTAACCAGACCGCTCTGGATACTGCAACCGTACTGGCTCAGTGCATCTCGGACAGCATGGGTGATGACTTTGTTGTACTGAACATCAAGACCTACATCTCCAGCGTTCAGCAGGAAGTTTATGATCCAAAGCTTGAGTCGATTGCAGTTACCGGCTGGATTCCGGACTACGGCGATCCACAGAACTACCTCAGCCAGGAAACCATCAACAACGACAACGCATTCTACACCAACCTCGTCTCCAACGTCAACGATTTGGAAGAAACTGAAGTCACCAAGCCTGTACTGGATATGTACAACGAGTTCACCAACATGGTAAACGAAGCTGATACCATCACCGACCTGGATGAGCGCTATGCAGCCTACGCAAAGGCGGAAGCTTACATGCTCGACCACGCGATGAACATCCCGATCTACCACGACATCGGTTGGGTGCTGACCAAGATCAATCCGTACAGCAAGATGAATGCGGTTTATGGCATCCAGAACTGGAAGATGAAAAACTGGGAGACCAATTCCAACGGATACACCGAGGCTGACCTTGCCGAGGATGTTGCCGCTCACGCAAGTTCCAAATAGACTAAAAAAACAGACGGCAATGCCGTCTGTTTTTTTTTAGTAATTACTGATATTTTCTCTTGAAAGAAAGCAGATACTGTCACAATGGAAAAGAATTTAATGATGTAAATTAAAATTTTTAATCACAAATTCGCTTAAAAAGGTAAAAAGATATTATACATTTAAACTGAAATTCAGCTTTTACATGGATGATTTCATGACAATTTCCATAAAAAACTTGACAGCGGAACTTTAATCTGATACTATTAGGAAGTAAAGTAAAAACATACAATTTTTTGACGTTCTTTTGCTTGGATCATCTGCCTGGGAGGATTTTTTACTGGGGCAGATTTTATGATCTTTGACTCTTATACTTAAGGAGGAACATTATGAAAAAAACAGCATCAAGACTGCTTGCTCTGGCGCTGACTGCTTCCCTGGTTTTGAGCGGATGCTCCAGCAGCAGCGGAACGCAGGAGCAGACCGGAACAGAAAGCGAAACCGGCAGCAGCACTGAGACGATAGAAACCACCGACTCTGCCGAGACTGAGACCGCGCAGACAGAGCACGAGCAGATCACCGACCTTGTGCTTGCGAAGGTATCTTCCTCTGAGCTGGCTACCTTTAACCTGCTCAACTCGGAAACTTCTGCGGACACCCAGTATCTGACCAACATCTGGGACGGTCTGCTGGAGGTCAACAACTACGGCGAGCTGGTTCCTTGCATCGCAGAGGAGTGGAGCACCGGGGACGGCGGTCTGACCTGGACCTTCAACCTGCGCGACAACGCGACATGGGTAGATGTCAATGGAAACGAGATGGCTCAGGTTACCGC
>UMLD01012014.1_pt1 | contig 14000 bp, 8 predicted proteins | sample 1966491 | NCBI WGS metagenome assembly UMLD01 (sample SAMEA4836191, study PRJEB28245) | human gut metagenome | biome: gut microbiome; material: fecal sample | place: Denmark | collected 2008
ACCGCCATTCGCGGCACGATCTCGTCGCCCGCCGACCTGTAAATACTGCACATTGGCTCCCGCTGGCAGCAGCTGTCAGTCGAAGACTGACTGAGGGTGGGGCGGAGTGTCGCGCACTGGCGCCACCCCCCCCCAGTCAGCAAAGCCGACAGCCCCCGCCAGCGGGGGCAAGAATTGAAAGCCTGATATCCATGGAAAAACTCACCACATTGACCGGCGTGGGCGTGCCGCTGCGCCGCTCCAACGTCGACACCGACCAGATCATCCCCGCGGTGTTCCTGAAGCGCGTGACCAAGTCCGGTTTCGATGACGCGCTGTTCTACGCCTGGCGCCGCGACCCGAATTTCGTGCTGAACCAGCCAGAATATGCCGGCAAGGGGCAGATTCTCGTGGCCGGCCCCGAATTCGGCATCGGCTCATCGCGCGAGCACGCGGTGTGGGCGCTGCACGATTACGGTTTCCGCGTGGTGATCGCGCCGAGCTTCGCCGACATCTTCTACGGCAACACCGCCAAGAACGGCGTGCTGGCGGCCATCATGCCGCAGGAGTCCGTCGAACTCCTGTGGAAGCTGCTGGACGAGGAGCCCGGTCGTCAGATGACCGTCGACCTTGAGCAGCGCACCGTCACCTGCGGCGACGTGACGTTGCCGTTCGAGGTTGGCGATTACGTGCGCTGGCGCCTGATGAACGGCTACGACGACATCGACCTGACGTTGCAGCATGAGGACGACATCGCCGCCTACGAGAAGATGCGCGCCGAGAAGTTCCCGTTCAAGCCCAAGACCATCCCCGCCAAGCATTGGGCCGAGGAACCCATCCAGTCCGCCCGCGAGCCCGAAGAGAGCGACTGGGCGGGCCCGCTGAGCGACCGCGGCATCATCTGACCGATCTGGCCAGCCTCAGCCAGCGATGCCTTTGCGCCGGTGTTGGTTGAGCGGAGTGAAACCTGTTAATGTCGTATCCGTATATCGACCGGGATGTTGGCCGGTCATGATGGCATGCACGGGCGTGATTGTCGCCCGCTGCAACGGAAGGGGCATTGATGGATTGGCATGCGTCCGTGTATGGTTCCCGCTCCGGCGGCGGCCAGTACCGCGACTTCTCCGACGGTGATGCCGACGATGACGGCGTCACGTACGGCGCTCGCGGCTCGTACGCCGACATGGCAGACGACACTGCCGGTGCCGCGCCGCTGACGCCCTCCGTCGACGCCGCCGAACTGCGCCGGCTCGGCGGCAACGCCGTGTATTTTCGTGCGAAGGACGTGCTGAAATCCGGGCGTATGCACGACATGGCCGTATCGTTCAACGTGCCGGATTCGCCACGTACCTCGGGCACCATGCTGACGGGTGCGCGGGCCAATGTACGCCTGACAGCGCTGGTCAAAGGCGCCGACCGGTACGCGGACGATTACCGCGTCTCCGCCGCGATCGACACCGACGCGGGCAAGGTCGGCCAGTCATCGTGCACATGCCCCGCATACGGCCGGTTCCGGGGCGTGTGCAAGCATGTCATCGCGCTGGTCATGGCGTACAACGAACATCCGGATGACTTCGCCGCGGCCGACGACGGTAACGGCTCCACGAACGGTATCGGTCGCGGAGCCGCAGGCTTGGTTCCCCGGCAACCTGCCGTGCGCACGACCCGCGCGCTTGACCTGTTCATGCGGCAGCAGGACGATGAGCGCACCCGCAGATCGCAGAGCCGGCAGCTCGACCTGTTGAAGGAAATCGGCGGACTGGCTGATTCCGGAGGTGTCGCCGGCGCAGCCCAGACGGCGCGGTTCATGCCCATCGCCAGCGTGTCGCTGCGGCTCTCCTTGAGTTTCTCGCTGAACAGCTGCGTGGCGAAATTCCGCATCGAAGTGCCGTCGCGCGGCATCTCCTATGTGGTCAAGGACATCGCCTCGCTGCTGCAATCCGTGAAAAACCGCGAGTTCGTCGCATACGGCAAGAAGCTCGCGTTCGTGCACTCGCGCGACGCCTTTGACGAGCGCTCGCGGAACCTGCTCGACGTGCTCTCCCGCGCGCAGGACATCCGCGCCGTCATCAACAACGACAACAGCGCATACTCCTACTATTACCGGCGTCAGTCGGATGACGCGACGCTGACGTTGTCGGACGGTGAGGTCGCCGAACTGCTCGATACGTACGTCGGCACCGAAGACACGGTGGAATACACGGCTCCGGCACGGTTCTACGCGCCGACGATGCGCGTATCAGTCGTGGACGGCAATCCCGATCTCGGCCTTGCGGTGGAACGCGGCGACGATCCCGAGGCCTCGAACGGCAGTACGGCGGCGGCCGGTTACGTGATACGGCATGCGCAGCGCGTGGAACGATTCATTGAAGGACAGCGCTCGCATTACGTGATCGCGCGGCCGTTTTCCCAAGCCGAATCGGGCGCGGGCGTGGGGTCGGGCGGTCGGGCGCTGCTGAGCGTCGATCGTGCGACGATATACCGGTGCGATGCCGATTTTGCGCAGAAACGGGCACTGCTGAGCCTGCTGTGCGGTGAAAACGATCGCGAGGCGATGTATCTGAGCGAAAGTGATGTGGATCGTTTCGTGCGCACGGTACTGCCGCAACTGGTCTCCCGCCAGGAGAACGAGGCCGGGCGGTCGGTCGACGCCATTGGCGCATCCGACGGTCCGAACGCGGAATACGGTTCCGCCGCGTCATCGGTCTTTGACCGGCTCGTGCCGCCAGCTGGGCGTGAAACCGGAGTTCCGGCGCACGGCGGCTTGATCATCGACGTGCCGCCCGAGCTGCTGGCGAAAATGCGTGTGCCCTGCAGGCTCGCGTTTTACCTCGACCGCGACCGCGCCGGGGTGACATGCGACGCGCAGGCTCATTATGGCGACAAGCATTACCACGTGTTCGACGGCGTCGGCGTCGACGCGTCCATGCGCGACAAGGAGATGGAGCGACTCGCAGTCGAGGCGATGCTCCACTATTTCCCGCGCCCGTCCGGTGCCGTGGCCGCCATCCCCGAGTCCGACGACGAGGCGATATACCGTCTGCTGACCGAAGGATTGGCGGTGTTGCGCGGTTTGGGCGACGTGATGGCGACGCCCGCGTTCGACGGACTGACCGCCATGCCGCGCCCGACGATCTCCATAGGCCTTTCGGTGAAATCCGGGCTCGTGGAGATATCGCCGATCGCCGACGAAATCGACCCGGACGACGTGCCGGGCCTGCTGGCGAGCTACCGTCGGCGCCGCAGATTCCACCGGCTGCGCAACGGCTCCTTCGTCGACATGCGCAACGTGGATATGTCCGACGTCGACGAGATCGCGGATGACCTGGGACTGCGGGCCGCCGATCTGGAATCCGGCTCGATCACGGTGCCCGCCTATGAGGCGTACTATCTGGACCATCAGGTCGACGACGACGCGAAGGACGCAAGCTTCACCGCATACCTGGACGGCCTGCGCGTGATCGATCCGTCCGCGTACCGCGTTCCCGCTGCGCTGGCCTCCGTGCTGAGGCCGTATCAGGCCGAGGGGTTCCGCTGGCTCAATGCCGTGTGCGACAAGGGATTCGGGGGTATCCTCGCCGACGAGATGGGTTTGGGCAAGAGCGTGCAGCTGCTGTCGCTGCTGCTTGCGCGGCATAAGGAGTCCCGGGCCGAGCACCGTCCGAATCTGATCGTCTGCCCGGCCTCGCTGGTGTACAACTGGGTAGCCGAGGTGGCGAAGCACACTCCCGAGCTGCGCGTGGAGGCCATCGCCGGCACCAAACCGGAACGTCGCGCGATGCTTGACGGCGTGCGCGCCGCACAGCAGGACACCGGTGTGTCTCCGACGCGGGAATCCGCAAGGCCGGCATCGGCCGCGGCCGCGTCCGACGACGTTCCCGACGTGCTCGTCACCTCGTATGACCTGCTGCGGCGCGACATCGACGACTATGCGGGACTTGAGTTCTACTGCATGACGCTCGACGAGGCACAGTACATCAAGAACGCCGCTACCAAGGTGTCGAAAGCCGTGCGCTCCGTCACCGCAGTGCATCGTTTCGCCCTGACCGGCACTCCGATCGAGAATCGGCTGAGCGAGCTGTGGAGCATCTTCGATTTCCTGATGCCCGGCATGCTCGGCTCGTACGCGCATTTCCGCGAACGGTTCGAGATGCCGGTGCTGAGCGGCGACGAGACCGCGCAGAAGAAACTGCAATCGTTCGTGGGGCCGTTCATTCTGCGCCGTCTTAAGTCGCAGGTGCTCAAGGATCTGCCCGACAAGATCGAGAACGTCATCACAGTGCAGCTGCAGGGGGAGCAGCGCAAGCTGTATGCGGCACTGGAGCAGCAGCTGCGCTCGGTCATCCTGAGGCAGCGTCCGGCCGATTTCAACACCGGCAAAATCCAGATTCTGGCGCAGCTGACCCGACTGCGGCAAGTATGCTGCGACCCGCGGCTGATATACGAGAACGCCGACGGGCATGCCAGTGCCTTGAGCGCAGGGGTGCAATCCGCCGCGAAAGACCCACAGCAGTCCGTGAAACAGCCTGTGAAACAGTCGAAGGCGCGCAAGACCGTAAGCTCCGCGAAACTGGACGCCATCATCGAACTGGTGGACTCCTGCCGTGATGCCGGCCGCAAGATGCTGATCTTCTCGCAGTTCACCAGCTACCTCGACCTGATCGCGCAACGGTTGCGGGCCGACGGCGTGGAATACGACATGATCACCGGAGCGACGCCGAAGAAACGCCGTCTGGAGCTGGTGGACCGGTTCAACGCCGACGCGACGCCGGTGTTCCTGATCTCGCTCAAGGCGGGAAACACGGGCCTGAACCTGACCGGCGCATGCGTGGTCGTGCACGCCGATCCGTGGTGGAACGCGGCCGCGCAGGATCAGGCCACCGATCGCGCCCACCGCATAGGCCAGACACAGGACGTCAACGTGTATCAGATCGTGGCGAAGGACACGATCGAGGAGCGCATCCTCAACCTCCAGCGCAGCAAGACAGACCTCGCGCAACGGTTCGTGGATTCCGCGTCCTCCGCCACCGGACGGTCGATGGCCGCGCTCACCAAGGACGACCTGCTCGCCCTGCTGGGCTGAAGGTTTTTCCCCACGCAACAGTCAATTCGTCGCGATACCATCGGTGCTTGGATGTTCGTAAAGGAAAGGACGTGATGAGCGTGCGTAAGAAGCTGATGAGCGTGGTCGCCGCGGTGGCGACGGCCGCTGCCATGGGCGCGACCGGTGTCGCTGCCAATGCCGCTGATGTTGTTGCCGTGCCGCAGGAGGGGCTGTCCGACACGGGTGCGTCGATCGCCATCGTCGTGGTGCTTGTCGTGGTGCTGGCCGCGATTGGCGTGGGCGTCACCGTGGCCCGGAAGCGTCAGAGCGCTACGGGCGCACACGTGCAGGGCGAGGGCGAGGGCGCCGACGAGAGCGGACTGTTGGCCGATGGTGCTGATACGGCTGATACGCAGACCGTGCAGTTCGATGATGCCGCTCCGGCCGCGGATGACTCTGACGCCGGTTCGGGGGAATCCCGCGACTCCGAGTGATTCCGGAATAACCGCAATGTGCAAAAGGCCCTCTTCGGAGGGCCTTTTGCGTTGACATGGTGTTTTGCCGGTGTCCCCCCCCCAGTCGGCCTTACGGCCGGTGGTGCCGTCCGTAGGCGAAGGCGAGCCGGCCGGCGAGCGAATAAGGTCGCGCCCGCAGGACGGGCGTCCTTGACTGCAGGGCCCGAAGGGCTGTCGCGAAGCGACTGGGGGTGGTCCCACATCGTGAGTGTGATTCGAGGTCTACGATCCGACGCTATCTGCATTTCGAGGGGTTGATTCGACGGCTGCGAAACATCTATCTACGTTTCGAGGGGGTGCCGAAACGTGATACCTGGAGTATTGAGCGCCAATCGCCATTGGAACCATGCCGTTCTGGAGGCGTTCATACTTGGCCACCAACCCCCTGAAACGCAGATAGATGTCCCATGGGACTCGAATCAACCCCTTGAAAGCGAGATATCGCCAATCAAGGCTTGAAAATGTCGCCCACAGGCATATCGGGCCCACATGAGATGTCGACACTGACGTTGATGGGCGATACACGGCGTACTGTTGAACCATGAGCATGAACGATCGGCAACAGGCCCATGGGCAACCTGATGATGAGATGGAACCGGAAGGCCAGCGGCAGCCGGCTGCTGGAGACGGAAACCCCGAAAAACTCCAGATGCCTGCCGGTGACGCCCCGCAGCAAGTTGGGCAGCCGATGCAATGGACGGCCGGCGAAACGCCGCAGCCTTTGCCGTATTCACGGCCTGTGAATCCGCCGCAATCCGTGAACCGGCCTCAGCCGGTCGGCCACTCGCAGCCGCCGGTGGCGGGACAATGGGCACCGGCTTCTGAGCCACGTCCGATGCCTCCGATTCCGTCAGGAACAGGTCGGCCGGGGATGCGCCAGCCGATCCAGTCGTATCCGCCATATCCGTCACAGCTGTACCCGCCATACCCTCCGTATCCTCCATATTCCTCGGCGCAACGACCCGTCGCGCCGCCCATCCCTGTCGCCCAGCCCGTCCCGATCGACCCGGTCAAGGCCCGCCGCCGCTGGCTGCGAGGCACCGTCACCCGCCACGCGGGCCTGATATTCGCCTACCAGGGCGTGTTCATGGGCGTGAACGTACTGGCCTCGTTCGTCATCGGCATCATACTGGGCCTGAGCGGAGCCGCGGGGCGAGGAACGCTGACGGCCGAGTCGCTCAGCGCCGTCCTCGTGCAGCTGACCGGCGTGATCATGCTGCTCACGGTGCTCGGCGGCATGGGCTTCATACTGCCGATGCGCCGCAGGATGATATTCCGTCGCGACTTCTGGCTCGGCGAGCCCGGCCATGCGCGTATGAAACCATCGTGGCTGCTGACGTTCATCATCCTGGTCATGGCGATCCAGACGGCGATCGTCCTGATCCAGCTCGGCTTCTCGATGTTCGGCACTACGTTGCAATCGCCCACATCCGACAACATCAGCGAGGCCTCGACCAACATTTGGATGTGGCTGTATGTCGGCCTTGCCGCGCCGGTCGCCGAGGAGCTGGTGTTCCGTGGCGTGCTGATGCGCGGCCTGAAGCCGCTCGGCCGGAATTTCGCCATCGTGACCAGCGCGCTGATGTTCGGCCTGTTCCATGACGATGTGGTGCAGGGCCTGTTCGCGTTCGGCTGCGGTTTGCTGTTCGGGTTCGTGGCGATGGAGTATTCGCTGGTGTGGTCGATTGTGCTGCACGTGTTCAACAACGCCGTGCTCGGAGGCGTGCTGCCGTGGCTGGCGGGCCTGTTCGGCGACGCGGGGGACACGGCGTATACGCTGGGACTTTTGGGTGTTTCGATCATCGGCCTGATCGTCGTGCTGGTGAAATACGGCGGGGGATTGCGCGCCTATCGGCGGGTGAACCGCAGCGCGCCGGGAACGTATTGGGGGTGGACGTCTCCTGCGTTCCTAATTTTCGTGATCGTGAATGTGGCGATCACGATACTGTCGTTCGTCACCGCGATGATGGGCGTCTGACCAGCCTGGCAGACGGCCTGGCGAATGCTCCCGGCGTTGCGGGTCTGCCGCTGTTTTTACAGTGGGTATATCGTCGTGTTTGTGGCGCCGGCAGCGGTCCGGCGTCGGTTGAGTGTCTGGAGAGCCATGAGTGATTTCGAGCCGTTTTACAACGTTGACTTAAGTTATGAGGATAATTATGCGCGCGGCCCGTTCGGCGAGTTCGCCGCGGTGCTGCGCGGTGATGTGCCGGCCTGCGAGGCCGCTTCGCCGGCGAAGTCGTCGTTCCTTGGCATCCCCGTTGACCTGCCGTTCGGCATTCCGGCCGGGCCGCTGCTCAACGAGCGGTTCACCACGGCCGCGTTCCGCATGGGGTTCGACATCGCCACGTACAAGACCGTGCGCTCGCGCGCGTGGGGGTGCAATCCGTTCCCGAACGTGTTGGCCGTGCACCCGACCAGTGTCGACGGCTCACTGACGCCGGGCAGCGCCGAACTTGATGAGGGCGTGCTTGCGGACACGGACTATCGCCTGCCGATTTCCATTTCGAATTCGTTCGGTGTGCCGTCCCGCGACCCGGATGAGTGGCAGCCGGACATGCGCCGGGCCATCGCGGCGGCCGGCCCGGGGCAGGTGCTGCTACCGAGCTTCCAGGGATCGCGCGTGGAGGGCATGAGCGGCGACGACTATATCGCGGATCATGTCGCAACCGCACGATTGGTGTGCGAGACCGGCGCCGACCTCATGGAGATGAACACGAGCTGCCCGAACGAGGGTCATAATCGCCTGCTGTGCCATGACCCGCATCTGGTCGGCCGCATCACCGAGGCCGTCAAGGGCGAAATCGGCGACCGGCCTCTGATCGTCAAGCTGGCGTATATCCCGCCGACCGAGGTCGAGGGTGGCTGGGGGCCGGATCGCCGCGTGATTGACGATGCCGCTCTGGAGCTCATGGTGCGTCAGACCGCCGCCCGCGGCACGGTGCAGGCGTTCAGCACGATCAATACGATTTCGGCCCGGCTCGTCGACGCGAACGGCGGGCAGGCGCTGCCCGGCAAGGGGCGCGACCGCAGCGGCGTGTGCGGCAGCGCGATTCGCGGGGCAGGCCTTGACATGGTGTCGCGTCTTGCGGCGATTCGCGAGCGGCTGGGGCTTGACTATGCGATCATCGGCGTGGGCGGTGTCGTGGCGCCAGAGGATTACCGGGCGTACCGCGCGGCCGGCGCCGATGCGGTGATGAGCGCTACCGGCGCGATGTGGGATGCCGAGCTGGCCCGCAAGATCAAGGCGGATGACTGATCCGCTGTATCAGCGAATCGTTCTCAATAGCGTTTGTGCGAGTACTCCTCACATTTGCGAACAAAACGAACATCGGCTTACTCGTTGGAATATCGGCCATATGCATACAATCATGTTCGTTTTGCCGACGACGGGACTCGCACGTTTCTTATTGAGAACCATTCGCTGCGACATGGTAATCGGCTTCCGGCGCATTTCACGTGCCCGCCACATGCCATATGGCAAACTAATGGATGTGATGTCCGGGGTGGCCCGGCGAATGAATAGGAGTGTTGAGGATGGCGGAATCGGAGAACGATGTCCTGCATGTGGTCGGCGGCAAACCGCTGAACGGTACGATCAAGGTGCGTGGCGCGAAGAACTTCGTGAGCAAGGCGATGGTCGCGGCGCTGCTCGCCCCCGGCAAGTCGGTGCTGAAGAACGTGCCCGAGATTCGCGATGTGCATGTGGTGTCCGATCTGCTGCGCCTGCATGGCGTGGATGTGGAGGTGGATGGCACCAACGGCATCGTCAACATCGACGCGACGCATGTGCAGCTCGCCGATGTGGCGGATGTCGACACGCTGTCCGGCTCTTCGCGCATTCCGATCCTGTTCTCCGGCCCGCTGGTGCATCGTCTCGGCGAGGCGTTCATTCCGGCGCTGGGAGGTTGCGCGATCGGCGGCCGTCCGATTGATTTCCATCTGGAAACGCTGCGCAAGCTGGGTGCCACGGTCGACAAGGAGCACAAGGACGGCATTCACATCACCGCTCCGAACGGCCTGCACGGCGCGAAGATCCATCTGCCGTACCCGTCTGTGGGCGCGACCGAGCAGACGCTGCTGGCCGCCGTGCTCGCCGAAGGCAAGACCGAGCTGTCGGGTGCCGCAATCGAGCCCGAGATCATGGATCTGGTGGCCGTGCTGCAGAAGATGGGCGCGATCATTTCGGTGGATGTGGATCGCACGTTCCGCATCGAGGGCGTCAAGGAGCTCAATGGCTTCACGCACACGTCGCTGACCGACCGCATCGAGGCCGCCAGCTGGGCGTCGGCGGCGCTCGCCACGCGCGGCGACATTTTCGTCAAGGGTGCTACGCAGCCGGAGATGATGACGTTCCTCAACGTGTTCCGCAAGGTCGGCGGCAAGTTCGAGGTGACCGACAGGGGCATCCGTTTCTGGCATCCGGGCGGCGACCTCAAGCCCGTGGCCATCGAGACGGATGTGCACCCCGGTTTCATGACCGACTGGCAGCAGCCGCTGGTCGTGGCGCTCACCCAGGCGAATGGCCTGTCGATTGTGCACGAGACCGTGTATGAGAACCGATTCGGCTTCACCAAGCCGCTTGTGCAGATGGGTGCGACGATTCAGCTGTATCGCGAGTGCCTCGGCTCGCTGCCGTGCCGTTTCCAGCAGCGCAACTACAAGCATTCCGCTGTGATTTTCGGACCGACCCCGTTGACCGGCCGCGATATCGACGTGCCGGATCTGCGTGGCGGTTTCAGCCATCTGATTGCGGCGCTTGCCGCGTCCGGCCCGTCCAATGTGCATGGCATTTCGCTGATTGACCGCGGCTACGCGGATTTCCGCGGCAAGCTCGCCGCGCTCGGTGCCGATTTCGAGTAACGGTACAGAGAGCCTGTAGGGCCCCGATTTCTGCTGAAGGAATCGGGGCCTTCTCTGTGACTGATTATGGTCGATGAAAAGGATGCCCCGCCGTCGTCAGTCGTCGAAGTGCGCGGACAGCGACGCGGACAGCAACGCCATAGCGATGAGCACTGCGCCTGACGCGATGAATATCGCGGCGGCGGGGAGATGATCGAACGCCCAGCCGTACGCCATCTGCCCGAGCGGCTGCATGCACATGGCCAGCGCAGACAGCAGCGCCATCACTTTACCGAGCATCGCATCGGGCGTGCGCATTTGGATTGCGGGCACGGCGATGATATTCGCGCATGAGCAGATGACATCGCCGATGCAGGCGAAGGCCACGAGCGCCATCAGCCGCGTCCAGTTGCCGCCAGACAGCATGCAGGCCACGCCTTGGGGGATGACGGTCAGTCCGAGCAATGTCAGGATCTTCGTCATATGGCCAATTTTCAGCCGTCCGGCCATCATCGTCACGATGAGCATGCCCATCAGGGTCGCGACGCTGATCAGTCCGTCGGCAATGCCGTAGACGGTCGCGTCGAACCCCCATTGCGTGCGGATGACGAACGCGTATCCGACGGCGCCATAGCCGAGTACGACGAAGTTCAGCGCTGAGGCGAGCAGGACCATTTTCAGCAGGTTCGGTTTTTCCCGGGTCAGGAACCGCAGAGCGGCCTTGAGATCGTCGAGTGGCGTCGGCATCTTCTCGTCGCGTTCGGGCATACCAAGCCGGATGAAGCATTCGATGGCCGCCGCGCCGGCGAATGCCGCCACGGAGACGGCCATCATCGGCCGGATGCCGAAGAACGAGTACGCGGCGCCTCCGAGGAAGCTGGGTATCAGTGCGCTGACCTGCTGCACCTGACTGACTATCGCGGCGCTGGTGTTCAGCGTCGCATCCCCGTATTGGCGCAGCATCTGCGGCAGCGCGGATTCGACGGTCGGCGTCTCGAAGATACCGAGCAGCGATAGCGCCACCTGCATTACGCCCACGGCGATGATGCTGAATCCGGCGGCGGAGAACCAGACGAGCGCGAGCGCGACCGTCACGGCGGACGCCGCGTCGAGGATGACCATGAGCGTGCGGCGGTTCATCCGGTCGGCCAACACGCCGCCGAACGGGGCGCCGAGGATCATCGGCACGAACGATATGGCGAGGATGGATGCGAATGCGGTGGCTGAGCCGGTCTCGTCCAGCACCCACATCGACATGGCGAAGCGCAGCATCATGTTGCCGAACAGCGAGATGCCTTGCCCGGCGACGAGCAGGATGAAATTGCGGGAGCGCAGCGGATGCGCGGCCTTTGGCTGCGCTTGCGGCTGCGGTTGCGGTTCGGGGGGAGTGTTGGGTTGCTCTGTTTCGTGCTGTGCCGCGGGAAGCTGTGTTTCGGAGGGTTGTGCCGGTGTGGTGGGCATGGTGGGTTCCTTTGCTGCTGGTGGCGAGTTGGTCTCGGTGTTTTGCGTTGGTGGATTTGGCGTGAGTTTGATGGATGGCACGGCAATGTATTGGGGCGGACGATTTTGACGCCGGAGTTGGTGGTTCATCGGCAATCATTCATACCGACTGACGGTATGTAAATCGGTGCTGGAGCGGGGCGAAACATTCGTGCCGCGTCCTGCCCCGGAGTCAGCGTCGTCTAGTGTGCGTCGCTTACCGGACTGGTGCCGCCTCCGCCTTGTTGCTCGGCGGCGCTGCCGCTGCCGTCGCCGGCGAAGGCCATCATGCCGTCCGTGGCGAGATCGATGAGATGCTGGTCGAAGACCGGCGCGTGCAGCGCGTCGAGCATGGTGGCGAGGCATTGCAGACGATGCCGCAGCTGCGTGCGCGTGGCGGGGAAGAGGCATGGCATCAGCCAATAGTTGCATAGCAGGGCCAGCAGCTGTGCCACTTCGCGCGGGTATTCGGTGGGGATGGAGCCGTCCAGCTGGCCTTCCTCGATCAATGGCTCGAAGTTTTTCGGCAGCTCGGTTGACCAGAATCGCATGTTGGCGGTGAATGTGGCGGGATCGTCGAAGAACGGCACGGTGGCCTTGACGAGCGCCAGGTGCGCGGCGTCTCCCAGCGAGTTGGCGAACAGCGAGCGGAGCTTTTCCATCGCGTTCATGTCGTCGCGTTTCGCGATCTCGTCGCACAGGGCCTGGCTGGCGTGCCAGTCGTCGGTGTTCAGTCGTTCGAGGATGGCCTCTTTGGACTTGAAGTGGTGGTAGATCGCGCCTCTCGACAGGTCTCCCAGCTTATCGATGATGTCCTGGATGGAGGTCTTGTCGTAGCCTTTCTCGGCGAACAGCTTTTTCGCGGCGGCGAGGATGCGGCGTTCCGTCACCTCGGGGTGCGGGTTGCGTGCCATGGTTCCTCCTTTCGATATGTCATCAGCATACATACCGACAGTCGGTATGTATGACTGCGTGTCATGATTGCGGCCGTCTGTAGGGCCTTTTCGGGGTGGCGGCATCGCGCAAAATGGGCAAAACCGTATTAGATATCGGTTATATGCTATGTTGGTCAATGTTGGGCGTTGGCGCTTGACCGAACGAAAGAAGGCACATATGACAGATCCCAATGCCGGTTTCCCCACTGGAAACAACTCTTATGGAGCCCCGCAGCCCGCTCAGCCGGCTTCGGACGCAAACGCGGCCTATCAGCAGCCGCAGTACACCGCACCTGTGCCGCCTGCCCAGCCCGTGCCGCCTGCAGGGGCACCCTATCAGGCGCCGGCAACCCCCGATTACGCGGCGAACATCCAGAACTCCGTCGCCGGTTTCGCCCAGAACCTGGGTGGCAAGAACGTGACCGTCGGAGGCCAGTCATTCGACTTCATTTCCATCATCACCTACGTGGCCGGCGTGCTGGCGATCATCGCCTGCATCGTGCCGTTCGTGTCGGCGTTTGGATACAGCGCCAGCCTGTTCCAAGGCGGGGACGGATGGATTGTCCTCGTTGCGGTTCTTGCCATCGCGGCGCTCACGTTCTTCAAGAAGCACCTCCCCGCAATGATCATTTCCGCCTTGGTGCTGGTACTCAGCATCTTTGAGATGGTGTATTCCAAGAGCAAAATCAACAGTAGCTTGGACGAGTTCGGCAGCAACTATGGCAGTCTGGGAAGTCTCGCGTCCGGCTACGCGAAGAATGCGGTGGCTTTCGGTATTGATGCATACTTGCTCGTCATCGCGGCGCTGGGCCTGATTGTCGGCACCGTGCTTGCGTTCGGCAATCAGAAGAAGGCCGCGAAGGTCGCGGTGCCGGGTGTTTCCGCCCAGCCGCAGTATGTACCGACGGCATTCCCCGGTGCTCCGGTCCCGGCACCTGCCGCCCCGGTGTCCGATGCCGGCGTTCCGCAGGCTCCCGCTGCGCCGCAGGCCCCGACCGCACCGGTCGCCTCGACTGCGTATGAGCAGCCGGCGCCTGCCGCTCCGGTTTACCAGCAGCCCGATTCGGACGCTTCCTACCCGGGGCAGACCCCGCAGGCCTGATTCTAGGTCTTCCGCGTTCCGCGCCTGATCGGCGTGAAGCGTGACCAATGAGCCGCTGCGCACATGCGTAGCGGCTCTTCACATATGCGACGGATCCGAGCCCAATG
>UMLD01046001.1_pt1 | contig 13986 bp, 9 predicted proteins | sample 1966491 | NCBI WGS metagenome assembly UMLD01 (sample SAMEA4836191, study PRJEB28245) | human gut metagenome | biome: gut microbiome; material: fecal sample | place: Denmark | collected 2008
CTCTGACTGCTCTGACTGCCATACGAAGCGAAGATGCCACTGCCTGACCGCCGTCATAAGTTGTATAACTTACAACATCTGTGTCCAGAAGTTCTCCCATCATGCTTGTATATTCAAAGATTGCCTGCATCTTACCATGATCAGAATATGTATCTCCGCAGTAAGCAGTCAGAAACTCACCTCTGGAATTTATCTCATCGCAAATTGCCGGCACCTGATGTTTGTAACACCCGGCTCCAAGAAAGCTCGTATATTCTTCCGTTGTAATATCACGATTCAAAATTCCCATCACATGTCTTTTCAGTTCATATTCACTTCTGATCGGTTCCGGAATATCTAATCGTTCTTTATACAGCAATTCATCTGGAATTATACTTTTGTAAATGTCTTCTACGCTGTTGATCCCCAATTCATCCAACATTGCCTTCTTATTCTCTGGTACACTATTAGGCATATATGGATGTACAAAACTGTTTTCCACAAGAATCACTCCTTTCATGGCAGTTCACTTATTGATTATCTAAACATTTTTATTTATTTCACCTACAACACATACATTAGTCTTCAAACAGTGGTTACGTCAAGTTATTTTGTTAATTTTTTGATATTTTTGCAATATTTTGCAAAAAACAAAATAAGAAGCCGACCATTTGTCGACTTCTTTAAATATTCCATAATATTCATCTTTACCAAAGGCTATTTGCAGATTCTTTCTTTATCCAACCTTGTAAATAGCAGAATCAGAATTTTTGAATATAATTTTATAATACCCCTTTAAATACTCATCTGCATCTGCATCGCCAGTATCTACATGCATCGGCTGCCCGCCAAGTCCTGCCAGTTTTTCTTTTGTTGCTACAATTTCAATCTGTTCTTTTCCTACTTTTCTGATTACCCGTGGACTAATCTGCTGATTTCCTCTTCCTAACAAAAAACCATTTCCACCAATACAGGTCACCAGAATTTTTATATGACTGTATGAATTGACACAGTCCCACAATTCTCTTTCATTCGCATCTCGAAGTATGATTTTACCATTTCTGATCACATCCACTCCACGGACAGTTCCATGTGCGTTCTTTTTCCCAGTATCCTCCTGCTCGTCATTTTCACACAATAACTCTTTTATCTTCCAGGTCGTTCCTCCCGGGCCGATAATATAAACCCAGTCCTTTTCCATTCGCAAGATTGCTGCCCTCGCTATTATAGTTGCGGACTCGCCTGACCCCAAATCCAATTCTTTTGCCTTTTGTAAATGTTTTCCATCACTTAATACTTTCAAAAATCCGTACAATTGGGGGCTTACGTTTCTGGAATCTAAATCCTTCTCTTCAATATCAAGAACTTCCCTCATTTCATAAGACATCTCTTTTCCTTCAAGCCACCCTGCCAACATCTCACCTGCCTGATATGGATTACAGGCATAACACGCAGAATACATCTTCACTCCTGACGGGATTCCAAGAACCGTCACATCCGTACCAACAACTTCACAAATGTCCCTTGCAGTCCCATCTCCTCCACAAAACACGAGAAGATCCACACCCTGTTCTTTCATAATTTGTGCACAAAGCTTCGTATCTTCTGCGCTGCTTGTGTCGGCTTTTGGACATAACACCACATCACATGGGATTTTAAGTTTCTCAAGCAAGGCTTCTCCCATATCCCCTGGTGCACTTAGGATTGAAAAATTTTTCTCTCCCACCAATCCTTTATCTCCTGCAACTAAACTTGCGGTAAGATCTGCAATTTTGCTCATACAGCTTTCTGCTCTCTTGGAGGCTGTTCTTTCACAGCCTTCCAGCAAAAGCTTTTCTATTTTTTTGTAATTGTCACTTCCTTTTAGACCGGCTTTTCCACCAATTCCAGCATATGGATTTAGAATAAAACCTATTTTCTTTTTCTTAGTCTCCATCTTTTTCCCTGTGTCGTTGCTGTTTTATGTAAACTTTTTTATTGCTATATAATTTAAAAACTTTCTTTTATCGTTTTTATGTTATCAAATCAACAAATCCAAGAATAATCTTTACAACAAAAACTCACTCATAACATAGTTGCTGACATCGATTCCACGATCTGTAAGTTTCACAAAGTCTTCTCCATCTTCCAGAAGTCCTTTCTGTTCCATGTCTCTTATCACATTTCCATAAACGTTCTCCATGCTCTCACCATACATCTTAAGAAATTCTATTTTTGATACACCTTTCATCATACGCAAGCCAAGGAACATCGTCTCTTCCATCTGTGCAGATACAGTTAACTTTTCCGGCTCTTCTCCATAATTAAATCTACTGTTATTGATCAGTGATGCAGCTCCGGTTCCAATCCCCAGATATTCTGTTCGCTCCCAGTATCCGATATTATGTCTGCAGGCATATCCAGGCTTTGCATAATTAGAAATCTCATATCTTTCATATCCGTATTTCGAAAGTATTTCTTTCGTTCTCCAATACATCTTACGCTCTGTCTCTTCATCAGGTAATTCGTCTGCATGACGCCCTTCCCCATACTCCTCATAAAATGGAGTACCTTCCTCCACGATCAGACTATATGCAGAAATGTGTTCCGGGGCAAGCTCTGCCACTGTTTTTAAGTTTTCCTCCCAGTCAGTAAGACTTTGTCCCGGAATTGCTGACATCAGATCAACATTAATATTCTCAAATCCTTCTGCTCTTGCCATATGATATGTTTCAAGAAATTCTTCATATGTATGAATACGCCCCAGTATCTGAAGTTCTCTATTTTTTGTAGATTGCAGGCCAATGCTTAATCGGTTAATTCCACATTTTTTATAACCGGAAAGCTTTTCCCTGTCTACAGTTCCTGGATTCATCTCAACTGTGATCTCTGCATTTTCTTCTACAACAAATGTATCACGGACTGCTGAAAATATCTGCTGCATCTGAAAAGCTGTCAAAGTAGAAGGCGTTCCCCCACCGACAAAGATACTGATAACACGGCAAGCCTTCGCCAGGTGCGCGTATGAGCGAATATCCTGACAAAGGCTTTTCACATAAGATTCCCTCTCACCCGCCGTTGACGGACCTGAGAGGAAATCGCAATATTTACATTTTTTTTTACAAAATGGTATATGAATATATAATTCTAATAATCTCATTATTTGTCATCCAACTTCAGTACACTCATAAATGCTTTCTGAGGAATCTCTACGTTACCAACCTGACGCATACGCTTCTTTCCTTCTTTCTGTTTTTCAAGAAGCTTTCTCTTACGGCTGATATCACCACCGTAACATTTTGCAAGCACATCTTTTCGCATTGCTCTTACAGTCTCACGGGCAATAATCTTTCCACCAATAGCCGCCTGAATCGGGATTTCAAAGAGCTGTCTTGGAATCTCTTCTTTAAGCTTCTCGCACATCTTTCTTCCACGTTCATATGCAGTATCTGCATGGACGATAAAGGAAAGAGCGTCTACTTCTTCTTTATTGACCAGAATATCCAGTTTCACAAGTTCAGATCTCTGGTATCCGTCCATCTCATAATCAAAGGAAGCGTATCCTCTGGATCTGGACTTCAATGCATCAAAGAAATCGTAGATAATCTCATTGAGCGGCAGTCTGTAATGCAGAACTGCACGGGTCTCTTCAATATATTCCATGCCAAGATACTCTCCTCGTCTCTCCTGACATAGATCCATAATCGTACCGATAAATTCGGATGTTACCATAATCTCAGCCTTTACCATCGGCTCTTCCATATATTCAATCTCAGAAGGATCCGGAAGATTAGACGGGTTTGTCAGTTCTATGACATCTCCGTTCGTCTTGTATACTTTATAAATAACTCCCGGTGCTGTTGTAACAAGATCAAGATTATACTCTCTCTCCAGACGCTCCTGAATAATCTCCAGATGGAGAAGTCCCAAAAAGCCACAGCGAAATCCAAATCCAAGAGCAATGGAAGTCTCCGGCTCAAACTGCAGAGACGCATCATTTAATTGGAGCTTCTCAAGAGCATCCCGAAGATCCGGATACTTTGCCCCATCCGCAGGATACAGTCCACAGTAAACCATCGGATTCACTTTCTTATATCCCGGCAACGGCTCCTCGCAAGGATTCGCTGCATCTGTGATCGTATCCCCTACACGGGTATCTCCGACATTCTTCAAGCTGGCAGTAATATAGCCTACCATACCTGCTTCCAGCTCATCACATGGAATGAATTGTCCGGCTCCAAAATATCCGACTTCAACGACATCTGCCTCTGCTCCTGTCGCCATCATACGGATCTTCGTACCTTTTCTCACGGTACCTTCACGGAGTCTGCAAAATACGATAACCCCTTTATAAGAATCATATAGTGAATCAAAAATCAATGCCTTCAATGGTGCTTTCGGATCTCCGCCCGGTGCCGGGATCTTTTCCACAATCTGCTCCAGAACCTGATCTACATTCAGCCCTGTCTTTGCAGAAATAAGTGGCGCATCATGTGCCTCGATTCCAATGATATCTTCAATCTCTTCAATGACACGGTCCGGCTCTGCACTTGGAAGATCAATCTTATTAATAACAGGCATTACATCCAGATCATGATCCAACGCCAGATATACATTGGCCAGTGTCTGAGCCTCTACTCCCTGAGCTGCGTCTACGACCAGAATCGCACCGTCACACGCTGCCAGACTTCTTGATACTTCATAGTTAAAATCTACATGTCCCGGTGTGTCGATCAGGTTAAAGATATACTCTTCTCCGTCTTTTGCCTTATATACTGTACGGACTGCCTGAGCCTTGATCGTGATTCCGCGCTCGCGCTCCAGATCCATATTGTCAAGCACCTGTGCCTGCATCTCGCGGCTCGTCAGAAGCCCTGTCTGTTCAATGATACGGTCTGCCAATGTTGATTTACCATGGTCAATATGAGCCACAATACAAAAATTGCGAATTTTACTTTGATCTATTCCTGCCACTTATCTTCTACCTCTTTATCTCTTTATCTTAAACTTTTTTCTATTATAATGATGTTGGAGTCAAAAGCCCCCAACTATGATACCTGCAGATTGTTTCGTGCGATGCACTCCCACAATGCTAATGCGCTACTTCTTTGGTGCGCTATACTTCACAATGAATAACTCTACACTCATTGTATCACTGAGCCGTCCGGTCTTTACAGCTTCTTCTGTATCTGCCGCTTCTTCCATGATACCTTTTAGTTCTCTCATTGTAAAGCTTCTGCTCTGTTGCATGTATTTTCCTGCCACAAATGGATGAAGTCCCGCTTTTTTTGCGATGGTGCTTTTGTCTGCTCCCTGGTTCATCAGATCTTTCACCTGCAAAAGCAGACGGAATTGTCTCGCCAGCAAATATAAAATCCTCATCGGAGGTTCTTTTAACGCCAACAGATCATAATAATAATCCAAAGCTTTCCTTTGCTGCCTTGTTGCAACTGCTTCAATCATATCAAAAATCTTATTCGTGATCTGCGTCGTACAGATTGCATCAATATCCGCCACCGTAATCTCATTTCTTCCAAGCGTATAAGAAAACAGCTTTTCCATCTCCCGCTCCAGATTCTCCATGTCGGTTCCAGTTCGGGACAACATGTATTCTGCAGTGGACTGCTTAATCTGCCTGCCTTCACGCTTTATATTACCAGCAAGCCACAAAAGCAATGTCTTCTCATCCTGTCTTCCAAGCTCGACCACTCTTCCAGTATCCTTTACGGCCTTATACATCTTACTCCGCTTGTCAACTTCACTCTCCACAAATACAAAGCAGACCGTTTCCGGCATGCTCTTAATATAATCTGCAAACTTTGCATCTGCATTCTTAAATAAGCCAGAATCTTCAATCACAATGAGACGCTTTTCTGCAAAAAATGGCATTGTCTCTGCCAGATCTATAATCTCCGGTACATTGATCCCCTTGCCTTCATAATGCGCATAGTTCACTGTATCACCTTCCGGAAGCACAGCTTTTGTCAATCTGTCACGGTACTGCTTTTTCAGATAAGCCTCTTCTCCATACAAAAGATATGCCTGCTTGATATTCCCTGTTTTCAAATCTTCATTCAGATTCTTCATAAGCTGTCGTTTCGCTCCCTTCCTTAAGAGTATACTGAATTTTCCCACCGAATTCAACCGTGATTTCAATTCCTCCACAATTTGCCGTAGCTAAGATCCGGCTGCCGGTTTTTTCTAATCTTTCAATAGTTTCTCTGTGCGGATGCCCATATGAATTCTCTATCCCAGCCGATATGATTGTGTACTTTGGTCTGACTTTCTGAAGAAATATTTCAGAAGAGGAATTTCTGGAACCATGATGTGCCGCCTTCAATACCTCAAATGCTTTTTCAGGACAATATTTTTCTATAGATTCACAAAGTTTTTCTTCCCCTATACCTTCCACATCCCCGGTAAATAAAAAATCAAATTCCCGATAACTGACAGATAAAACCATGGAAGCTCCATTACCAGTTCCTCCGGAATAATCACTCCCCGGACAAAGACAGAGGATTTTCATTCCCTGTTTTTCAATCTCCTGTCCTTGCTCCATAACCGCTACCTGCACTCCATTTTCTATTGCATATATTGCTAATTTTTTCAGGCTTTCGTCCCAGACACTTTCTTTTGGAAATACAAGCGTTTTAATCTTCACACCGATTTTCTGCCTCGATATCATTTCTTCAATCCCGTTCGTGTGGTCACTGTCACCATGGGAAATGAACACATAATCCAGTGTCCCGACTCCTTTCGATAACAGATATGTCTCGATCCTGTACTGCCCGACATTCTTCACATCACTGCTCCCTCCGTCAATCATACAGGTCATACCTCCGGGACTCTTTAAAAATATTCCATCACCTTGACCCACATCCAACACCGTCACTTGCATCTGCGACAAACTATCAAAACGGTGAAGCAGAACAAATAATCCCAAAGCACATAACATTCCTGTCAATGTATTTCCACGTTTTCTTTGTTTTCTTTGTTTTTCACATTCCTGAGCTTCATTGCGTTCCTGCCCTTTCGCATACTCTTTTTTCTGAGTACGTTTCTTTTCATAGTAGTATATAACACATATGACCACTACGCAGCCGTAGTAGAACAATATCTGCCAGATCTTAATTCTTCCAATAACGACTCTTGCCCCAGGAAGTTCCAAAAAAAACTCACAGCATCTTTCATAAATCGTCAGAATAAAGCCACAGATTCCCAGCATACACTTTCCTGGAATCTTGAACATACCAGAGCACAACATACATATAAAACTTCCAGTAATTCCCAGGCTCAGCAAAATTGTCATGAGCGGAATTACAAGCAGATTTAAAAATGTTGCATAGAGTGGAAATTCATAAAAAAAATACAGAACAATAGGTAAAAGAAATAATTGCATTTCTATGTTGCTTATTATCATGCTTTTTATTTGTATTATCCAAGCCTTATTTTCTCTTTTTTTCTGAATGTCTATCTCTGTTCTTGTTTTTGCTTTCTCCATCTGTCCGGCTGGCATTATAACCACCACTGCAAATACTGCAAAAAATGACAGCCAGAACGCCCCGTCGTAAATACTGAGCGGCCGCCAGATGAGTACTACTGCCGCTGCCACAGAAAGAGCTGTCACACTGTCATAATGTCTCCCCGCGATTTCTGCACCTACCCGGAACAAATACATAATACCGGCACGGATCACAGATACTGTAACCCCAATCATCAATACATAAAGAAAGAAAAAGAATATGCCTCCGATTCCTCCTATCGTATAACTTCCTGTCAGTTTTCTAAGTAACTGATAAATTCCGATCCCGATTACCGACAGGTGCAAACCGGAAATTGCCAATATATGTCCGATTCCGTTCACCTGATATAGTTTTTTTATCTCTGGGTCCATCTGGGATTTTTCTCCAAGAAGTATGGTGCTTAAAATACTGCCGTTTTTCTCTCCTGCTTCACTCAGTAATGTATTTCTACAATGTACTCGTATATTCTCCAATACATTTTGTATCCGTTTTACTGTGTGGTCTGTTATTCTTAAAGTTTCACTCCATACTTTTCCGTGAATATTCTGCCTTTGATAATAGGCTTTCTGATCAAAATTCCCCGGATTACGCGCAGTTTCAAAAAAACTAAGCTCCCCTTCCGCCTCCACCTCATTTCCTATCTGTATCTTATTTTTCTTCTCATCATAAATGAGCATTCTGGATTCTTTTATTAACGATTGCTGACTTTGTTGATTTTGTTGACTCTGTTGATCTTTCTGAAAATAGACAGAACATTTTTTCAGATATAATATCTGATACTTTTCTTTTTCTTCTTTTTTATATACCTGGCCCCTGACAATCAGCCAATCATCTTTTTCTCCATATTGTTCAACAGGAGAAGGACGAAGCTCTGACACGAACTTCGCACCCGCCCCGGCTGTCAGGATTCCGATTAAAATTGCGATCACCAGGCATAAACTGCATAGTGGTCTGTTTTTCAAATGATTAATCCTCCACAATATCTTCCCGCTCTGTAAGCGGCTGGCTAAGATCCACCTGATCCTGATACTTAAGATTTGAATCTCCATTAACCAAAATCTGTACTTTTGATGCACTTCCTCCTCGAATTATAGAATTTACGATAGAATAAATAGTAACTTCCGGCTGTATATCTGTCATATTCAAAAATCCATTATCAAAATTCACATAACATACATCATCTTTCACAGACACACCCAAAAGTACCGTATCCATAGGAATGACCTTTTTATAAGTTTCTGCAAAAGGTCCTTTCATCAGTTCTTCTACAATCAACTTCTCTTTCAATGTATTGCTGTTGTACCGGACATGTTCTGTCTCAGTCACAAGTTTATCTCCCTCACTGTTTGCAAAATACAATTCGAGATCTACACTTTGATATGTATGAAGTGTGGAACCTATATTCTGAACAAAATATTCGTCATTCATAGCTCCGATTTCGTTACCATTCGCATCACACAATGGATCCCCACCAATATATAATTTTACAGAATCAACCCCATCAATCTGTATCAGTGACTGAACCAGTGACGCACGAAAAAGAAGTTCCGGCACTTTTTTCACATTTTTATATTCCTGATTAAAAGATATCCCCAGTCGTCCATTTGTAAGTTCCCATTTTTCCACTTTTATCTTTTTGGGAAATGTACTCTTTACTTCTACATCTTCTGGATTTTTCTTCAGTTCTTTTAGCATAGATTCAATCTTCTCTTCCGTAGTATCCCCTTCTATTTGAACTTTTTCCTGTTCCAGTGCCTGGGTCTGTACATTTACATAATACAGTTCATAAGTTTCCTCACCCGTATCATTTTTCTTACAGGACATAAGGAGAGCCACGCATATAAGAATCCCTAACAAAGCTGTAAATTTCCTTCGTTTTTTCATACTGTCTCTCCTTTCTATGACACGTAAGTCAATGGAATTTTCACTGTAAATGTTGTTCCTTTTCCCGGCTGACTGTAAACCTTAATCGCACCTCTGTGCATAACAATTGCACTTCTTGCAATCGCAAGTCCAAGTCCGGTTCCTCCGATTTCTCTGGAGTGAGACTTATCTACCCGGTAGAATCTCTCAAAAATATGATCTGTCTCCTCCGGTGCGATTCCAATGCCGGAATCAGCCACTTCAATATAAAACAACTTGTGATCTGCATTTAACGCCACATGCACCCAGCCATTTTCCTGATTATATTTAATCGCATTTTCCACCAGGTTTGTGATTGCAAGCGATAATTTTACTTCATCCACCTCCGCAGTCACCGGTCGGAAACTTTCAAACACCACCTCTATATTATTTTTTGCCGCAATTGGACGAAGCTGTTTTAATATTCTTTCCACAAGAGTATTAATGTTCACGGAAGAAATATTCATCGTATCCGCTGTTTTGTCCATTTTAACGAGAGATAGAAGATCATTAATAATCTTGTTCTCACGCTCTATTTCTTCTGACAGATCCCCCATAAACTCCTTGTACAACTCCACCGGAACATCTTCCTGTGTCAGCAATGAATCTGATAATACCTTCATAGACGTAAGTGGTGTTTTCAATTCATGAGACACATTTGACACAAATTCTGTCCTTGAATCATCCAACACCCGAAGTCTTCCCAGCATTTTATTAAATGCTTCTGTCATCTGTCTCGTCTCTGTATATGCATTTTCATGGAGCATACTTTCATCATAGCCCGCCGTTGCATTTTCCAGTGATCTGGTAATTCTGATGAATGGCCGGACCATAAGCTTACTGAATACCAGTGCTATAAGCACCCAGATAATCAGGATTACGCCTCCTACTGTTCTGACACTTGACCGAAGTTCATGAAGTGTATCTACGATCGTATCTGTGGACACACTGACTAACATAACGCCCTTTACTTCATTTGTCTGTGAATCAGCAATCGGTGAAGTCACTTCAATATAGCGGTTCCCCGAATCATAATGGCTGGTTCCCTGCCCTTTTAAACACTGAATCACATCACCTGAAACAATGGTCTTTCCATCGTCCATTCCATATGTATCTTCCATAATCTGAAAATTATCATCGATCAACATCACCCGACCATTGTAAATATTTGTCAACTGGTCGAGTTCTGTCTTTATAAATTCTGAATTTTTTCCCTTCAGGTCACTGCTGTCACCCAATTGATTGCATAGAATTGTACATTGACTCTGAATCTCGGCAGTGCGTACATTCACTGCCCTTTTTTCATAAGTACTAAGGAGTACCCCTTCAATGATCAGCACCGGAATGATCCCTGCCAGAATGATCAGGGATCCAATCTGAAACCTGAGACTCCCTAGTCTGCTTCTTTTCAAATACTTCTTAACCCCTAAAATAATAACCAACTCCCCACTTCGTATGTACATACTTCGGATCACTCGGATTCTTTTCTATCTTCTCCCGAAGTCTCCGGATATGTACATCGACAGTTCTTGCGTCACCGGGATACTCATATCCCCATACGATATTCAGAAGATTCTCTCTGCTATAGACTTTATCCTGATTCATTGCAAGAAGCTCCAAAAGATCAAATTCCTTTGCTGTCAGATTCACTTCCCGTTCTCCGATCACAACTCTTCTTCCTTCGCAGTCGATCTTCATATCGCCTTTGACGATCTGTCTTCCTTCCGGCCGTTCCTCTGTCTGTCTTTCGGTTCTTCTCATGATTGCCTTGATTCTTGCCTTCACTTCCAGAATGTTAAATGGCTTCGTGATATAATCATCTGCACCATATTCCAGTCCGAGGATCTTGTCCATATCCTCGCCTTTTGCTGTCAGCATCACAATTGGCACATCAGAAAATTCACGTACCTGCTGACATACCTGAAATCCATCCAGTTTAGGCAGCATCACATCCAAAAGAATAATGTTATACTTATTCTCACGGATCAGTTTCAATGCTTCCTCACCGTCATAGGCACAGTCCACATCCATACCATCTTGTTCCAGACTGAACCTTATTCCCTTCACAATCAGTTTTTCATCGTCTACTACTAATACTTTTCTGCTCATTGCCAGTCTCCCCTGTCAAATCTTAATCTGATCTTTTAATTTCTGAAAGGTCCCCTTTTTAATTCCTTCTACTTCCATAAGCTCTTCTATTGAGCGGAATTCGCCATGTTCTTCCCGGTATTTTAAAATTGCCTGTGCACGCACATCACCAATTCCATTTAACGTCAGCAATTCTTCTTTTGAAGCTGTATTCAAATTAACTTTTCCGTCATCCTGCCCGGATACATTTTCCACAGCCTGCACACTGAATGTCTCATCACTCTCAGATGCATTTCTGGTTGACGTAACTTTTCCGGAATCTACCTCTTCCTGTGACGGAACATAAATCTGCTGCCCGTCCTTTAGAAGCTCAGCCTGATTCAGATAAGAAAAAGCGGCAGTTGTAGTCATACCTCCTGCTGCCTCTATCGCTTCAAAAACTCTGCTATCCTGTTGTAATTCATAGACTCCTGGCTGATTTACATTGCCGCACACATGTACATACAGCTTCTCTGGTCTATCTTCTGTGTCAGGCACCGCATCATCTTTCTTCTTAGCAGTGTCTTCTTCCTTCACTTTTCCGACATCTTCTGTGGTATCTTCTCTTGAGTCTTCCGGTGTACTTTCCGGTTCTTCTTCCCTGACAGACACTGTCTTAAGATCTGTCTCCTGTGACTTTTTCTGGCAGCCCACACAAAATACCACGCACATAATTACAACCACGCTTCTGATAAAATACCTGTAATTCCACCTTGTCCTACTCATATGTCCTCCTTTGTAATTCTCATACAAAGTGGCTTGTACCCTCAAAATGTAAGACAGTTTTATTTTACTATCTCCATTCCAAAATTGCAACTGCGATCCGCCAAAGAGACGTAAAATCACTTCTATTATTTCCACTGAAAAATTGCAATTCCAATCAGTGCTATCCCCATGCCGATTACTTTTCTCCATTCCAAAGGTTCTTTATCAACCCCAAACAATCCGAGAAGTTCAATCCCATAAGCTACGATCAACTGTGCGATAACGATCAGTAATGCTGCTTTTGCCGGGCCAAGCTGGTTCATTGCCAGAATTACTGTAAGTGTAATTCCAGCTCCGATCACTCCTCCCAAAAGCAGATATCTGGGCTCTACTTTCATAAGTACCATCGGATTATCTCTACCTGCAATCAGCCAGGCAATCAGACAGACGGCAAATGCAGTAAGCTGCACCCATGCATTGCCAACCCACATACCTGTCGTCTTGGTAACTTCTGTATTAAAAACACCTTGTATACTCATCAATGCCCCTGATAAAAGAGCAATAAAAAAACCGACCATTGTGATACCTCCTTACCTGTCGTAATTAGTATATCCGAGCGTCGGTTTTTATATTCCTTTTTATAAATGCCAGATACATTTCATGATGCCTGCGGATTGCTCCACATTTTTTCACTCTGCTATTATTACAGAACCTTTTTCAAAATCTCCAGCATCTCATCTACATGCTCTTTTTCAATCACAAGTGGCGGAACCAGGCGAAGTACATTCCCCTTTGCACTGATAATAAGAAGTCCTTCTTTCAGTGCCTCCGAGCTAATCTCTCCTACCGGCTTCTTAACCTTAATCCCCTGGATAAGTCCAATTCCTCGTCTCTCCAGAACTGCGTCATTTGCTGCAACAAGTTCATCCAGCTTTTCTGTCAGATACGCGCCAATCTCACGCACATGAGCTGTGAGATCATATTTTTCAAATAACTCCAGCGTCTTGGCAACTGCTGCACACGCCAGCGGATTTCCACCATAAGTTGTTCCGTGATCTCCCGGCTCAAGAGAATATTCTGACACTTCTTTTGTCATGGCAAATGCTCCTACCGGAACTCCATTTCCAATTGCTTTTGCCATCGTCATGATGTCCGGTTTTACACCATATCCCTGCCATGCAAACATAGAACCTGTACGTCCCATACCACACTGAATCTCATCACAAATCAGAAGAATTCCTTCTTCATCACAAATCTGGCGGAGTCCTTTCATAAATTCATCAGTAGCCGGAGTGATTCCGCCTTCCCCCTGAAGAGCTTCCAGAATAATTGCGCATGTCTTATCACTTACCAGTGCTTTTACACTGTCAAGGTCATTGTATTTTGCAAATTTCACGCCCGGTATCAGTGGCTCAAATGGCGTTCTGTAATGCTCTGTTCCGGTAACAGACAATGCTCCCATACTTCTTCCATGGAAAGAATCTTCCATAGCAATGAACTCATAACGTCCGGTACCTTTTTTGTAAGCATATTTTCTGGCAGCTTTTAATGCACCTTCAATTGCCTCCGTACCACTGTTAGTAAAAAATACTTTATCCATCTCACATGCTTTCAAAAGTGCTTTTGCTGCTTTTCCGCACGTTGTATTATAGTATAAATTCGAAGTATGTGTCAGAAGATCGATCTGATTTTTTAATGCAGTCTTATACTCTTCATTACTGTATCCAAGTCCACATACCGCAATTCCTGCCGCAAAATCCAGATACTTCTT
>UMLD01031683.1_pt1 | contig 13448 bp, 10 predicted proteins | sample 1966491 | NCBI WGS metagenome assembly UMLD01 (sample SAMEA4836191, study PRJEB28245) | human gut metagenome | biome: gut microbiome; material: fecal sample | place: Denmark | collected 2008
TCCATACGGTGGACGAAGCGGTCGAACTTGGCGACCATCGCCTCAAAGGTCTTTCTTTCGATAGATACGATTTCCATATACATTCTTCTTTGCTGTTATTGTTTCTTTTGCCGCAAAGGAATATATAATCAGTTATCCGACAATGGATTTTCTAAAAGTGGAAGCATGTGGCACCGGTATGGCATAGGTTGTCCGGGGTACTATTTATCGTTATCATCTTAATTGGGGATTTTAGCAAGAATGGCAAGAACAAAATAAGGGCTTAATTCAAATTTACCCGTAAATACATCTTTGTTCTTCCTGTGATTCATATCCGGCAAATCGAAGAAGTCTGCACCATTGTTCATACCACCATAAGGCAAAACTACACAAAATTGCCTTACAGAATCCAAGTTCTTGACTGACTGCAACAAAGCCTCTTATTTTGCTCCCGACAAACGGTCAAGTATGCGCATACAGGCCAATGAGTATTCACTTTAAATTAAAAACAAAATGAAAAAGAATTTCAAGAACATCGAGAACGATGAAGCGTACAAAAACTTCAGAATTGAGGATTATCTGCCTTCCATGAACCCAAGAAAGCAGGAGGCTGCACCTTTTATGCCGGAACAAGAGACCACCGTAGTAGAGGAAGAGGAGGATGTGGCTTTCTTTCCTTCTTTGGATAAGTCGGACACGCCCGAAGAACAGGAGACTATAACTGATGCTGTGGAGGAAGTGGCAATGGAAACATCGGAACCGGATTCGAATATGGAAGCGGAGATAAATCCCGAAGCGTCCGAAGTGCCATCTGAACGGACTATAATCAGACGCATCAGCAGCAAGCAGCGCAGACTGTCGTTGGACGAGTACCGCTTCACTTTCCTGCATGTCCCCAAGATTGCAGACCGCAAGCCCGTGTTCGTCAGCCATGAAGTGCGTGACAGGTTAGACAGGATTGTCCGCTATTTTGGCGGCAGGGGCATGAGCGTGTCGGGATTGGTCGAGAACCTTGTCCGCCACCACCTTGCCGTTTACGGAAACGACATTGACCAATGGCGTAAATTGTAGGAATTAAGGATTTGCCAACGGGGTGTCTTTCAGAGATGCTCTTAATGGGGTAAACGCAGTTTTGAAGGGAGCAAGTTTATGTTTCGGGCAGCCCGAAACCACTTGCCCCGCTCCAAACATCGCAGGGAAGGCACATCCCGTTGGTCTATCTTATGCACAATTATTACAATCAGTGATTAAACTAAAGAATAGAAAATCATGGACAACGAAAAAAGAAAGAATAATATAAAAGGTAACAGACGGGAACAAGCCAACAAGGGAGGTCGTCCCGTCAAAGGAGCCACCGAGAAACTGAAATACCGTATCACGGTGAAGATGGCAACGAAAGACTACTACCTGTTGAAATTAAAATCGAAGTCAGCAGGTGTTTCTGCCAGTGAATTCATTCGTGGTTGCATTACAGAAGGCGGTGTGAAAGAACGGATATCGAAAGAGCATGGCGACCTTATCCGCAAGCTATGTGGCATGGCTAACAACCTGAACCAACTGGCACGAAAGGCGAATGCCGAGGGGTATGCTTCCATATTTGTTACTTGCCGCGCACTGATGATAGAGATAGACAATCTTGTAAACCGGATACGCCTATGATAGCAAAAATCATGAAAGGTTCGGACTTCAAGGGTGTGGTTTATTACATTCTGAACGATGAGAAAGGTACTCAAATCATAGATTCTGACGGCTTGTTTCTGGAAAATAACGACACGATAGTACAAGGATTTATCGGGCAAGCACAGATGAATCCGAGGGTCGCAAAGGCAGTCGGACATATCGCCTTGAGTTTCTCCAAGGAAGATTCACCACGTCTGAATAATGCGGTCATGGCACAGATAGCCCGTGAGTATATGGAACGGATGGGTATCAAGAACACACAGTACATCATCGGACGACACTTTGACAAAGAGCATCCGCATATGCATATCGCATTCAACCGCATCGACAATAACGGCAAGACCATATCCGACAGGAACGACCGCTTCCGCAGTGAGCGTATTTGCAAGGAACTTACCAAGAAGTACGGACTTCATTTTGCTAATGGCAAGGAGCAAGTGAAGACAGACCGATTGCGTGAGCCTGACAAGACGAGGTACGAGTTATACCAAATCTTGAAGACAGAGGTCAGCAGATGCAAGGTTTGGAATACCCTGCTTGAAAGATTAAAACGGCAAGGTGTAGATGTGCAGTTCAAATATAAGGGACAGACGAATGAGAATCAAGGCATCGTCTTTACTATGAACGGCTATCGCTTCAATGGTTCCAAGGTGGACAGGCAATTCAGTTACTCCAAGATTGATGCGGCATTGAACCGCAACAATTACGGGGAACGGCAGACGCAACCGCAACCACAGACTTATAAGGAAGAAATAAGGCCAATTTCTAATAGTGGCAGCAGTCTTATTGAGGGTTCATTAGGATTGTTCTCTCCATGCAATATGCCGGAGGAGCAACAACCTTACGACCCGTATCTGAAAAACAAGAAAAAGAAGAAACAACATAAAATCAACTGGTAATCATGGCAGACAACAATGTATTCATCCTCTTTGAGGAAATCAAGACCGCCTTAAAAGGCATAAATGGCAAGCTGGAAGCATTGCCCAAGGTGGCAGGACAACAACCACAAATAGAAAATAATGAACCGGATTTATCTCCAATTAAGGAGGCTATTGTGGAAACGGCAAAAGCTCAGTCTGGAGAAATTAAGGGCTTGTTGGATAAGCACTGGAAGGCTTACGCACAGATTTCCACCCTGATACTGCATCACCTTGATACAATCAAGAAGTCGCAGGATGAACAAGGTGTGCAACAAGAGCCGCAACCGCAGGAGCATGTCCACCGGCATAGTTTTGACATCAAGTCAAGCAATGTTTTTTCTTTCGTTGTGGGATTGGGTGTGGCATGTGCCTTATCCCTGTGGGGCAATATCTCGCAATGGCAGTCCAATAGGAAGTATTCCGATGATGCGTTGAGGTTCCGTGCTATCCGCTCTTGGGGTGGATGTGATGCCAATGATTTGCTTTGGTTGAACAAGGTGTTTGACATCCGCCGAGACGAGAAGGCCATTGAGTGGATACGGAAGCAGGCTGATGGATATGAAACATCCCTGAAAGCAGTTTCCGACAGCCTGATGCAGGAGAGTATCAAATCAAAATCCGATTGATATGGCATCGGTAAAGGTCAAGTTTCGTCCCTCCACCGTGAACGGCAGGGAGGGTACACTCTACTATCAGGTCATCCACAACCGTGTGGTAAGACAGATAAATACCGAGTATAAACTTTTCGTTTCGGAATGGGACTGCCATTCCGAAACCATTGTCTTGCATCATCTATCTACTGAACAAGAGCGGAACAACTATTTGCTTTCAATCGGTTCACGCATCACGTGGGACAAGGACAGGCTGAACAAGATTATACATGCGTTATCCCAATCCGGCATATTTGTAACGGATGATATAGTCATACACTTTCATGACAACAGGCAGGAACAGTCGTTTAACGCTTACATCAGCCAGCAGATAGCGAGACTGAAACGCTTGGGAAAGATACGCACCTCGGAAACCTATACAGCCGCCCTCAGAAGTTTCAGTAGTTTTATGAATGACAAGGAGGTCTTGTTTGACCAGCTTAACGCAGATTTGTTTGCAGAGTACGAGGCTTATCTAAAAAGCAGGGGAAATACGCCCAATACCATATCCTTTTATATGCGTATTCTGAAAGCAGTCTATAACCGAGCGGTGGAGGACGGATTGACCGAGCAACGGCATCTGTTCAAGTCCGTTTATACGGGAGTGGAGAAAACCATGAAGCGAGCCTTGTCGCTCAATGACATTAAACGCATCAAAGGATTAGACTTGTCGTTGAAGCCCAATCTTGATTATGCGCGTGATATGTTCCTGCTCTGTTTCTACACAAGGGGGATGTCGTTCATTGATATGGCTTATCTGAGAAAGAAAGACTTGGAGAATGGCACTCTTTCTTATCGCAGACGTAAAACGGGGCAACAGCTATTCATCAAATGGGAAAAGTGTATGCAAGAGATTCTTGACAAATATCCGATAAACGAAACAGAGTACCTGCTACCAATTATCACAAAACGGAATGAAGATTATCGGAAGCAATATGCCAACGAACTTCACCGGGTGAACCATTTGCTGAAGAAAATCGGGAAGAATCTGAATCTGCTGATACCCTTGACAATGTATGTCGGTCGGCATTCGTGGGCAAGTGTCGCCAAGAGCCGTAATGTGCCTATATCCGTCATCAGCGAGGGCATGGGGCATGATTCTGAGAACACCACACAGATTTATCTTGCATCATTAGATACTACAGTGGTGGATAAAGCCAATAAGAAGATACTGGATTTGCTGTAAAGTCGTGAATGTTTTGCGAATCAGTCCAACGCTTACCAAGAGACGGATATTACAATGCAAAATTACGCAAAATAATGATTTTTAGGATATAAAACGCTGAAAATCTTACCTGTTACTATGCTTTTGTTTTGCGAGGAATATCGGATGTTTTGCGAAATTATCCATAAAGAGGGAAAATACAACTCAATATCAATGGAATAAGGTAACTCATCCGTCTCTTGGTAAGAGAAGAACCTTTTTCCCTTATTTCTATAAGAGACGGGCGTAAACTTGAAATAAAATGCCCGTTGAAGTTGACATATTGGAAGATAGTATCTTTCGGCTCTCGCCCGAACTGTTGAATATCCTGCTCAAAGACCATACAACGAGCAAGGAGGATATTCAGCGCAATATCTTTTGGGCTACTTCCGATTATGAATATCTGGGCGAAGGGTATCAATATAATTCGCCAATTCTTCCCTGTCTTATTACCGGAGATAACGGGCATGTCATCATGCCGCGTATCCTCAAAAGTCGTGACACCCAAACCGCACGTTCACGAGAAATGGCAGAGGTGTTCACTCCGTCATGGATATGCAATGCGCAGAACAACCTAATCGATGAAGCATGGTTTGGAAGAAAGGATGTGTTCAATACGGAGTACACCGACGAACAGGGTTGTCATCGGTGGAGACCCAACTCCGAGAAAATTCAATTTCCGGAAGGTAAGACTTGGAAGGATTATGTACGTGACAACAGGCTGGAGATAACCTGCGGGGAAGCCCCTTATATCATAAGCCGATATGACACCACAACAGGAGAGACCATTCCTATTGAGGAACGCATCGGTTTGCTTGACCGCAAGCTGCGGGTTGTAGGCGAAAACACGGAAACTTCCGGCGAATGGTTGGAATGGGCGCAGGAAGCGTATAAGAGCATTTACGCCTACGAATGGCAAGGCGACAACTTGCTGATTGCCCGTGAATCCATGCTTGTATCCTTTATCGAATACTATCAACAAAAGTTCGGCAAGCGACCTTTGTTGAAATCCATCAATTATATCGCTTACATCATTTCGTGGAACGTCTGGCAGATGGACGGGCTTAAAGGTGTCGTGCCGAACAGCTGCGGTGAACGCCGGACTATCGTCGCCGACCTGTTCGGGACAAGGGAAGAAGTCAGTCAATGCGAAGGCTGTCAGAAAGATGACATCCACAGGCATAATGGTATCTATTGCCAAATCAAGGACTGGCGGGCAAAGGATCCCGAAACGGGAAAGAAGGGAAAACGAATCCGATTTATCGACCTCATAAAATAGTGCAGTATGAAATTCACATCTTCACTAAAACTGAAACTGATATATGTGTTTCGCATCAACGATGCTGCACACAAAGGCTGTCTGAAAGTAGGCGAAGCCACTTGTGACAATGACAATGTGTTTGGTCTTGCGCCCAACAGCAAGGCACTCAACGAATCCGCCAAGAAGCGCATCAACCAGTATACGCAAACGGCGGGTATCGCATACGACCTGCTCTATACGGAACTGACGATATACAACAGCAAGAAGGGCTTATGCTCTTTCAACGACAAGGAAGTACATAATGTCCTGGAGCGTTCAGGCATCAGGAAAAAGGTCTTTGATACCGAGAACAAGGCCAATGAGTGGTTCATCACTGACCTCGAAACGATCAAGCGGACGATAGCGGCAGTCAAAGAAGGTCGAGAATCACTTACATCTGCGGAAATCTCGCACGACAAGACTCCGATTGTGTTCCGTCCCGAACAACGTGAAGCCATTGAGAAAACCAAGAAGCAGTTCAAGAAGGGCAATCAGATGCTGTGGAATGCCAAGATGCGTTTCGGAAAGACCTTATCCGCTTTGCAGGTGGTGAAGGATATGGACTTCGTCCGCACGCTCATCCTTACCCATCGCCCGGTTGTGGACAGTGGTTGGTTTGAGGATTTCAGCAAGATTTTCTATGACAGCCCGGCCTTTGCCTATGGTTCCAAGAACAACGGCGACAGCCACACCTCTCTGGAAACGAGGACGAAGCGTGGCCAATGCAAGTATGTCTATTTCGCCTCCATGCAGGACTTGCGTGGCTCGGAACTGGTGGGTGGTAACTTCGACAAGAATAATGAGGTGTTTGCCACCGCATGGGACTGCATCATTGTGGACGAGGCGCACGAAGGCACGCAGACGGAATTAGGCAAGGCGGTGATGCTGGAACTGACCAAAGAAAAAACTAAAATACTGCGACTTTCGGGTACACCCTTCAACCTGTTGGATGATTTCAAGGATGAGGAAATCTACACATGGGACTATGTGATGGAACAGCGGGCAAAGGCTTCATGGGATTTGACGCATTTTGGTGATCCTAATCCTTACGCCTCACTGCCCACGATGAACATCTACACTTACGACCTTGGACGGTTGCTCCATGAGTTCGTGGACGAGGATGTAGCCTTCAACTTCCGCGAGTTCTTCCGTGTAAACGATAATGGGACGTTTGTTCATGAAAAAGATGTCCGCGCTTTTCTGAATCTTCTGACCGAAGAGGACAAGGAGAGCTGCTATCCTTTTGCCAATGACGAGTACCGCAACATCTTCCGGCATACGCTGTGGATGTTGCCAGGTGTGAAGGAGGCTCGTGCGATGAGTGTTTTGCTGCAATCGCATCCTGTGTTCCAACATTTCAAGGTGGTGAATGTAGCCGGAGAAGGTGACGAGAACGAAGAAAGCAAGGATGCACTGAAGGCGGTAGAAGACGCGATTGGCAAAGACCCGGATTCCACACGTACAATCACCTTATCATGCGGACGTTTGACTACGGGTGTGAGTGTCAAGGCGTGGACGGGTGTGTTCATGCTGTCTGGCTCATACAATACCGCAGCGTCAAGCTATATGCAGACCATCTTCCGCGTGCAGACACCTGCCACCATCAACGGACATGTCAAGGAACAATGCTATGTGTTTGACTTCGCTCCCGACCGCACTTTGAAAGTCATTGCTGAAACGGCAAAGATTTCGGCAAAGGCAGGAAAGACCAGTGGCAATGACCGCAAAATCATGGGCGAATTCCTGAACTTCTGCCCGATTATCTCCATCGAAGGCTCAAAGATGAAGAAGTTCGATGTGCCGCGTATGCTGGAGCAACTCAAAAAGGTGTATGTGGAGCGTGTGGTCCGTAACGGTTTCGAGGACAAGAGTCTGTATAATGACGAGTTGATGAAACTGAACGATTTGGAATTGCAGGAGTTCGACGACCTGAAAAAGGTTATCGGCCAGACTAAGGCAATGTCCAAAACTAATCAGGTGGACATCAACAATCAGGGACTGACCGATGAGCAATACGAGGAACTAGAAGAACTTGAAAAGAAATCCAAGAAACGCGGCAAGGACAAGCAACCTTTGACGGAAGAAGAAAAGAAACGTCTTGAAGAGTTGAAAAAGAAAAAGGAGAACCGCGAGGCCGCCATTTCTATTCTTCGCGGTATATCCATACGTATGCCTTTGCTTATCTATGGCGCAGAGTTGAGCGATGAGAATCAAGAGATAACGATTGACAACTTCGCCTCGCTCATAGACCCACAGTCATGGGAGGAGTTCATGCCAAAGGGTGTTACCAAACAGAAGTTCAACAGCTTCAAACGCTACTACGACCCGGAGATATTCTGTGCGGCTGGCAAGCGTATCCGCGCCATGGCCCGTGCTGCGGACACACTGAGTGTGGAGGAACGTATCGAACGTATCACGGATATTTTCAGTACGTTCCGAAATCCAGACAGGGAAACGGTGCTTACTCCGTGGCGTGTGGTGAATATGCACCTCGGCGATTGCTTAGGCGGCTACAACTTCTATGACAAAGGCTATGAAACCACGCTGTCCGAACCGCGTTTCATTGACCATGGCGAAGTGACTGCCAACGTATTCTCCCCGGATTCCCGCATCCTCGAAATCAATTCCAAGTCCGGTCTGTATCCGCTTTACATGGCATACAGCATTTACCGCACACGAGTAAAGAACTCTTTGTTTTCGGTGTCAAGCATTGAGGACGAGCAGCGCATTTGGGATAAGGTCGTGGCAGAAAATATCTTCGTTATCTGCAAGACTCCGATGGCAAAGAGCATTACTAAACGCACTCTCATCGGTTTCCGCGATGCGAAAGTAAACACCAGATACTTCGAGGACTTAATCAATCAAATCAAGAATAAGCCGGAAAACTTTGTGGCTAAAGTAGCCAAAGGAAAATCTTATTGGAAGGCAATAGACAACGATAATATGAAATTCAGCGCAATAGTAGGAAATCCACCGTATCAAATTATGGATGGCGGAACTGACAGAGGAGCTATTCCTGTATATCATCATTTTATGAACATTTCCAAACGAGTCCGTCCAAATTATATAAGTATGATTATGCCTGCTCGTTGGTACGCAGGTGGCCGAGGTTTAGATGAGTTTCGTTCAGGCATGATTTCTGATACTCATTTGTTCCGATTGCATGATTATGAACTGAGTAAAGACCTGTTTCCAACAGTTGATATAGCAGGAGGATTGTGTACTTTTCTTTGGGATAACAACTATAATGGCCCATGTATGGTTACAAATTACAATGCGATAAAGGATATTAACATCAAACGATATTTGAATCAGTTTGATACCTTAATTCGCTTAAATGCTGCGGTTTCTATCCTTGAAAAAGTCATTTCTATATCTACATCATACCTCAAAGATTCTGTTCTTTCTATAAATCCATTTGGCTTTAGAACTTATTTTAGAGGGAAAGACAATGGTGATATAAAGATACTTACGAGCAAGGGATGGTCCAAAGTTAATAGAACGGAGATAACTAAAGGAATTGAATATATTGACCAATATAAGATAATTGTTGGTCGTTTTGTTCCGAGCAATGGAGAAATGAGTGTCAAACCTGGGGAAGGGTACAGGGTATTGACAGAACCTCAGATACTATCACCAGCAGAAATCAATACAGAAACGTATATTGATACTGCTGTCTTTAGCACTCCAGAAGAGGCTACAAATTACAAGAAATATCTTCTATCTAAATTTGCTCGTTTCCTTCTTCGTCAGGGAATCACTTCTGTGAATGTGACAAGAGAATGCTTTGCTTTTGTCCCACAGCAGGATTTCACCTCTTCGAGTGATATTGATTGGTATAAATCTGTCTCTGAAATAGATAAACAACTCTACATGAAATATCATCTGACCAACGAAGAAATCTCATTTATAGAATCAATGATAAAGCCGATGTAGTACATAGAGGGTAGAGATTTTACATTTCTACCCTACATGTTTTCTTAAACGTAATGTTATCATGTGGAAGTTCATGAAATGAATTTAGTAGATGCTTTGTTATAGGTTATAGAAATTTTGCAAGAGGAAATACTCCAGCACTCTTAAATAATATAATCTCCTGATTTTTATCTACTCGTGTGCCTTGTGTTCCTGACTTATTTGATTTAACCTCCTTGACAATGATTTTCCTTAATACGATATTCTTTCTATTAAAACTAAAATCACCAAAATCTTGGTGCAATCTTTCTGCTGTTTTGTGAAGGAACTCTATAAATACTTCAGATGCTCTTAGTTGCTTATCTGCACCTGAAATATCTCCTCTTTTCAATTCTATAAGTAAAATAAACGTTTTCCCATCATGCTTCACTAGTAATACATAGTCACAAAATTTACGTAATCCCTCTGGTGAGTTATCTGTTTTGTTGAAGAAACACAAGAACTCTTTTTCATCTAAATCAAATCGATATAAATTTCTTATCAATCCTCTTTTCCCATCATCAATATGGACACGTTGCGCCACCTTCTGAGTTGCTTCCTTTGTTTCAGTCATTATATCTTGAGAAACAGCAAGAAACTCATCACTTATAATACTGCATAACTGTTCGTATTCCGTCATATTATATCTCCTGCAAGCGGTCGAAAAGAGTTTCTGTTATTCTGTTTTGCTCATTAATTGTATTATCAATGCTTTCTATTGCAAACCCGTCATCTTCAACTTTGACATCAACCACATCAAGCAAACGCTTTAACCTCCCATAATTAAAATACTTAACAGCAATATCATTTTTATTCAAAAGCATACTTTCTTCATAACCTAACTCTTTTACCAGTTGTGCATCCTTTTTATAAATAGTTCCTGCCATAATGAGATTGTTTAACTCACGAATCATGTAATCGCTATGGGTACTAATAATAATTCGCAAATCAAGCTTGGTCAGAATCGTAAATATCCGCAGTAATGAAATTTGAACATTGGGATGAAAATTCATCTCTGGTTCATCAATAATAAGCAAATCACCCTTACGAGCAATATGCTTTAGATAGATGACAAGGCTAGACATCGTTTTTACAATAGATGATGTCAGATGTATTGGTAAATGTTTCGTCTTGCCTACTTTATCTGAAATAAATTCCACATCGCCAGTTCTAGTTATTTTAACCTCTCCCTGTAAAATACCCTTTTCTATTAGTTCCGCTATATTATAGTAAGGACTATTAAATTTTTGAACATTATCCAAATCGTTGGCTATACGAAGACTACTTCTGACAGCCAAAGGGTATCTACGTGAACTGCTATTAACTATATCCAGAATATCCAATTCAGAACGACCACTCTTTTGTTGTATGCGATCAATCAACTCATTTCGTCCAAGAGACAATTCTGTCTTAAATGTATATATAGAGTTTCGTTCTACGGTTAGCATTCTCACACCGCCAGAATTACGAAAACACAATAGACGGAAAAAATGATTAATCATCAATCTCAACTCCACTAAGCTATCACGTTCAATGCCGGAAGTCTCACCATTAATCTGGTAAATTACTTTATCAGACGAAGCATCCTTTACTATACCTATTTCTTTTTCACCATTTTTTGATATAAGACGACAAGGGAATTCTATTATTCGTTCATAATCGCCCTCTGACAAAATCAAAGACAGTTCAAACTGTGAAAAGAGTTTATCTACAGCGGTATCACCGATACCAAAAATGCTACCTAGATTTGATTTCATACTGGTAGCAACATCTTGAATAAAGCCTTCTACCAATTCTTTGCTTATGGTAAATTCTTTATGCTCAGAGAAATACTTAACTATTTTATCTAACCCCTTTGATTCTACATAATCACCATTTTCCAAGATTGCATACAAAAGGTAAGAGAGGTAGGTTTTCCCCGTACTATTAGGTCCGCAAAATAATGTTAGAGGCTTTTGTAAATCTACAACAGCCTTCCGTATAGCCCCCAAGTAAGATATTTCAGCAATCATACAAAAACACATTATTATGTTTGTAAAGAACAAGAAAAGCAAATAACATTTAGTAGTCTAAAAACATCATTTGGGACTTTCCTTTTTCTGTTTTCATTTTTTATTTATTATAGAGTTATCTATCTTGCAAAGATAATACTTTTCTTGCAGATATAGCATTTTTAACCAGAATCTTTTCTTTTAGGGATTCAACTAATGAATTTAATTTTGTACTTTTGCATTCAGAAGAAGCGTTCTTTTAATGTAATGCAAGACAATGCAGAATACAGAACCTCGCTCGTTTCTAAATCGTTACCTGTCAAGAAATAGTTTTCTGCAATCTATTCATTTTCAAAGGTAAAGACAATTCGTTGTGTCTCGCGGTATGGAAGGTAATATTTTTATTTATACCGCACAAATCCGCAATCTCTTTTAAGTAAGAATTAAGTTTTTGATTGCTCAGTACAGGCAGCAACTGACCTTTGGAGAGCTGACCTTCATATTTCTGGAGTATCGCCTGCGGTATCTTCAGCAGCGGTACGTTTACCGGAGTATCTGTCTTATGACGGTGCGTCATGATCCACGGCTTCCCGTCAAACGAGATTCTGATGTCGCTTGCCTTCAGTTCCTTCACGTCCACATATGACAATCCCGTATAACAGGAGAACAGGAACACGTCCCGTACCTGTTCCAGTCTTTTAGTCGGAAACTTCTTCTTCATTATCTTTTGCAGTTCCGCATCCGTCAGATAACCTCTGTCCACACGTTTCAGTCTGATTTTATAATTTGAAAACGGGTCAGTATAAATCCAACCGTTGTTTTTGGCGATGATTACAATCATCTTGAACGTCTGCATGAATTTTGCCGTAGTATTCTCATTGCATTTGCTTTCCGTTCTCAGATAGTTCTCGAAATCCGTAATGAACATATGGCCGATTTCCTTCAGTGATATATCCGAAATATTGTATTTCACTTTCATAAATTCCTCCAGCCTCCGGTAGCAGCGGTCATATTTCGCGAGGGTGGCAGGAGTCTTGCTGATGCCGACCAGTTTTCTTGCATCCTCATTGTGTTTCTTGAAAAGTTCCAGCAGTGTTCTTTGTTTCGCCGTTATTCCCAAAAACGCATTGCGTATTTTTTCTACCGTTACGAATGACTCATGCACTTCAATATCCCGGTAGTGGTTTTTCAGCGAAGCACGGATGTCCTCCAATGTTTCATTCAACTGGCGGGCTTTTTGTGTATTTCCTTTCGCCTTGCCCAATGTGGTATCCCATTTATCAGGTTCTATATCCAGCTTTGAGCTGAATTGAGAAATTTCACCGTTAAGCGACAGACGAATCATAATACCCGCTTTTCCTTCCTTGTTCAGATAGTTCTTTCTTAGATAGAACAGAATCTTAAATGTACTCTTACTCATATCCTTTTTTAATTTAGCTCCGTTACAGTGGGTGTAATGACTTCCCTCTGCAAAGGAATAATTAATAATTGGGTTACAAGCAGACATTTGAACGTCAATGAGCGACAAATCAAGGACTTACATCGAAATCGTTACAGAAGATTTTCCCGATTTTCCTGTAACGATTTTGTAACGGAACTTTGTCTGAAGTGGGCATTTGAATGTCTTTCGGTTGTCCACCGGATAAATAGAAAAAGTCCCGTAAAACGTTGATTTTACGGGACTTGTCTTAATTTGACTACCTAATGTCTTAGGTTTCAGCGGAGAGGGAGGCTCTCGAACTTATACTTTCACAGAATATCATAAAACTG
>UMLD01013331.1_pt1 | contig 13349 bp, 11 predicted proteins | sample 1966491 | NCBI WGS metagenome assembly UMLD01 (sample SAMEA4836191, study PRJEB28245) | human gut metagenome | biome: gut microbiome; material: fecal sample | place: Denmark | collected 2008
GAATGAGATAGAATAGACCTGTAAGATACAAATGAATGTATTCTGCAGGTTTTTTTGTTATACAGATATTTGTCAGGTTAGATTTTACAGATATATTGTGGTTCAGGATAATTTTATATATGTTTTGAAATTTTGTAACCTTTACCTGCTGTTATTTGTATTATTAGTGAAAGGCCTTTGAAAACAAATAATCAACGCCGGTAAGCTGGCGCAAGGGTTATTGATACAGGAGAGACTCATGAGACAAACGATACAGGAATTGGTGGAACGATATCAGAACAGTCTGTACGCAGTGGCATTTAACGTATGCAAAAATCAGCAGGATGCGGAAGATGCTGTTCAGGATACGTTTCTCCAATATTATAACAGCAAAAAAGAATTTGAAAGTGAGCAGCATATACGGGCATGGCTGATCCGGGTGGCGATCAATAAAGCGAAGAATATGAATCTTTCATTTTGGAGGAAGAATAAAACTTCCCTGGAAGATTATATGGAGACACTCGTTTTTGAGACACCGGAGTCGGAGCATCTGTTTGAAACCGTGATGGGACTCCCTGAAAAATATAGAATTGTGATTCATCTGTTTTACTACGAGGATTACAGTGTCAGGGAAATCGGGGAGATCCTGAAGATTTCGGAGAGTAATGTCAAAGTAAGATTATCCCGTGGAAGAATGTTGCTTCGCGAGACTTTGAAGGAGGAATGGGACGATGACAAATAAAGAACGTTACAAACAGGGATTTTCGGTGTTGCATACCTCCGATCAGTTTTCTGTGGAGGTAGAGAATATGAGCAGATTAAACAAAAAACATAATATGAAAGTAGCCGCAGCTGCACTGGCAGGATGTATTCTTCTGGCGGGCGGAACAGGAACCGCTTATGCCGCAAATGTTGGCGGTATTCAGAGAACGGTTCAGGTATGGTTACACGGAGACCAGACGACTGCAAACATGACGGTTTCAGACGATGGCACATATACCATAGAGTATCCGGATGAAAACGGAGAAACGAGAGAAATAAGCGGTGGTGGAATCGCTTATGAAGCGGATGGCACAGAACGTCCATTGACAGGTGAGGAACTTCTGGAGGAAGCGAACAGCCCGGATGTGGAATATAACGACGACGGAACGGTATGGCTGTATTATAAGAATCAGAAGATCGAGATCACGGACAAGTTCAAAGACGATGTATGCTATGTGAAAGTGCAGGACGGAGACGAGACACTGTATGTGACTGTGAAATATCAGAATGGTCTTGCCTATTCGAATGAGAGGTATGTGGAAGAGGATGAATTTAACTGATCGGATGGAAACGAGGAGATTGAGTATTTATTATACAAATCAATGAGTAAAGACAGGAATAGCCGGTTTGAATGTTTTTGTGGTTCGAACCGGCTGTTCCTATCTAAGAACGGTCGACAGAACAGATTATTGATTCAAGCCATGCATCTGCTCGTGTTCTTTTTTGATCTCGATAAAACATTCCTCCGGTGTCCAGTGCTGGTTGGTGGGGGTCAGAATGGCTTTATAAGGAATACGAATCTGCTGAGCCCGTAAGCCTGCCAGAACGCGATTCAGGGTCATTTCAGATAAACCTGCAAAGATCATCATAGGATCGGAAAAAGACGGGGTAATAGCGCTCTCGGAGGGCAGAGCAACAGGTTCTTCCAGACCACACAGCGCAGCCAGTGTCTGTCCATACTGAGACACCGGGATCCGCCGGATCCGGAGCTTCAGCGGCAAGAGAATGCGTTCTAATTTCAGTTTGGTGTTACGGTCGGTTATATTGAAAAGTAAGATAGTTTCCTTCATCTTTATATTTTCCTCCTGAAAATTATATTGAATGGATCTTTGCAATCAGCCTTTTCCTTACGTATCAATAAGTAAATTGCGAAGAGCAATAAGCAGTTGTTCGGTTATGAGCAAGCAACGAAGCGAATTGCGAATATCCGGCTGACTCGGTTACAGCACAATTATGTCTTAGAATGATAGCATAATTCGCTGTATGATCCATACATTTGTTATTGTACAGGAATTTCTGAAAAAAAGATACAAATTTTTAAAAAAAGTGCTTGCATTCTTCTGAAACCTATGATAGAATAACATTCGTCACTGAGATACGACACAAACAAAAAAACAAGGCTCCGTGGTCAAGCGGTTAAGACATCGCCCTTTCACGGCGGTAACACGGGTTCGATTCCCGTCGGAGTCACTGAAAAATCTGAGAAAGATTTTTCTACAATTTCATAATGGCGCAGTAGCCAAGTGGTAAGGCAATGGTCTGCAACACCAGTATCCACCGGTTCAAATCCGGTCTGCGCCTCTTAAAAAGCTTTAGTTACAGATAACTAAAGCTTTTTCTTTGTATTGCATATGTATCATATTTGATGAATGTGAAAACAGGGATTATTGGTAAATGGTAAGATTCCACGAAGTGTGTTGTTAGCACGGAGTGGACAGTAAAAAGGTGGCAGATTCAGTCAGAAAAGATTGAATCTGCCACTTCTTTTTTGTACACTATAGAATAGACGGACAGCGTATGGGGGTATGCTGTCGGAGGGTAACTGTGAACTTATGTAGCAGTCAGAAAGATGTTGGGTCAAAAGGTATTTTGCCTCCTTTGACACCGGATTGTTCCGTACTTCGTACTCTCACAATTCTTAGAAATTGCAAAGTATAAAAGAATAAAGATACGAATGGAGAAGAAAAATGGGAAAAGAAACTGAGCAGAAACAGGAAATCGTGAATCAGGGGGTTCATACATATAGTCAGGAAGAAGCGTATGTGTGGCCGGAGGAACCGGTTTTACGGGAGCAGCTGGAGTGGTTTCAGGATCAGAAGCTGGCGTTGATGGTGCACTGGGGAGTGTACAATCAGCTTGGCATGGTGGCGAGCTGGGCACTTAGTGATGAGGATGCGGAGTGGTCCAGAAAGACGGTAGACTGGACGGATGACGGGGAGGTTTTTAAGAGGCAGTATCGGGCATTAAACCGTGCGTTTGATCCGGTGGCTTTTCAGCCGGAGGAATGGGCGAAGATGGCAAAGGAATGTGGGTTCCGGTATCTGATTCTGACCACAAAACATCACGACGGTTTCTGTCTGTGGGATACAGCATATACAGAATACAAGACGACGGCAGAGGACTGTCCGTTTCATACACATAAGTATGCGGATATCGTCTGTGCCATGTTTGACGCGTTTCGAAAAGAGAAACTTGGGATCGGGGTGTATTATTCAAAGGCGGACTGGCACTGTCCGGATTATTGGGAAAAAGAGAAAGTATTTACCGGAAAAACGACAAGGAATCCCACCTATGATCCAAAAGAAAATCCGGAAGCCTGGGAGCGGTTCCGTGCATTTACCCGCGATCAGATCCTGGAACTTGGAAAGCAGTATGGAAGGCTGGATATCCTCTGGTTTGATGCCGGATGGGTGGCAGCAACAAACGGACAGGATATCCGGCTGGGAGAGATCGTGGAGGAGGTGCGAAAAACGCAGCCCTGGGTGCTGGCAGTAGACCGGACGGTGGGCGGTGCTTATGAGAATTATGTCACACCGGAGATGTGTGTGCCGGAAAAACCGCTGCGTGTGCCCTGGGAGAGCTGCCTGACGCTGGGAGCTGATTTTAATTATGCGTACGGAGATCATTATAAATCACCGAGAGAACTGGTGAATCTGCTGGTCAATATTGTGGCGAAGGGCGGAAATCTGGCATTAAATATAAGCCCTCAGCCAGACGGAAGGATCCCGGTGGAAGCTTGGGAGAGCCTGCGGGGACTGGGCGTGTGGATGCAGATGTACGGGGAAGCGATTTACGGAACACGGATCTGTGCGCCGTACCGGAGCAGAAACCTGGCATTTACGCGAAAAGGCGATGTCGTCTATGTGATTCGGCTGTATCCGGAGGAAAGGGAAGCAGTAGAAGAGAAACTTTTGATTCCCTATCAGGGGAAAATCCGCGGGATTTCCATGGTAGATACGAAGAAAGAGGCTGAATGGAAGATGACGGAGGAAGGAATACAGGTGGTGATTCCCCAAGAGTATCGTGAGGGAGAGACGCCGATTGCGATTGTATGGAAGATAGAACAGTAATAATTATTCAGTAGGCAGTATTTCACGAGGCGTATTGGTTTGCAACTGTGAAGAGATTGAACAGTTACGAACGATAATGAAAAGTATCCGCTGAGACAATGTGAAATCAGATAAAAACGGGATATGAAGAAAGTAGCAGGTAACAGGAAAAATAAGAAGTTGAAAAACGGAGAATAGAGTATGAAAATGATATTTGAAGCACCGGCAACTGTCTGGCAGGAGGCATTTCCGCTGGGAAACGGGCGGATAGGAGCGCTGATGTTCGGGGACGGGGAGGCAGAGACGCTTTGCCTGAATGAAGATACCCTCTGGTCGGGTTATCCGGGGGATCCGCGCACCGGTATGGGATATGAGGATATTAAAAAAGCAGAAGTGTATGCAAAAGAAGGGAGTTACCTTCAGGCTACACAGGTGTTGAATCAGGCACAGGAGACGGCGGAAGATGTAGAGATGTATGAGCCTTTCGGCACGGTACGGATCTGGTTTGAGGGAGAACGGGAAATTGCGGACTATCACAGAGAACTGGATCTCGAGACAGCAACTGCCCGGGTGACATATCGAAATCACGGGCAATCTTATGAACATCGTTGCTTTTGCAGTGCACCGTCACAGGTTCTGGTGTATCAGATCCGGGCAGAGGAAGCATTTACCATAGTAATCACGGCAGACGGCGGGTTTCTTACGGGAAACAGCTGGGACGGAAAAATATGGAAAATGCAGGGGCAGATGCCGGGAAAAAGTAAAATTCCTGTGGAAGCGAAAGAAGGGGACGGCAGCGAGTTTATTTTTTCGGAAAATCCGCAGGAAAAAGGAATGCCGTACGAAGGCTGGTGCATGTTTGAGACGGAAAACGGGGAGATTGTTCCGACAGAGATGGGAGTTCGCTGTGTCAATGTGCATGAGATTACCATGCGGATTCTAATCCGTTCCGGGTTTGCAGGTGTTTCCAGACATCCGTATACGCAAGGAAATGATCCCGCAAAGCTTTTACTTCAGGATCAGGAGCAGACCGGGATATCCGTAGAAGAGTTGTGGAAAGAACATGTCGGAGAGTATCAGAAGTATTTTCAGAGAGTGAAACTGACGCTTGGAGATGACAGCAGAGACGGAATGGATCTTTCGAAACGGCTGGAACAGTATAAAAAAGACGGCGAGGATCCGGGACTGGAGAAGCTGTTGTTTGATTATGGTCGGTATCTGCTGATTTCCTGTTCACGACCGGGGACACAGGCGGCAAATCTGCAGGGAGTCTGGAATTGCGACCGAATCCCGGCCTGGAAGAGCGATTATACGGTAAATATTAATACAGAGATGAACTACTGGATGACCGGTCCGTGTAATCTTCATGAACTAGCAGAGCCGCTGGTGCGGATGAACCGGGAACTGCTGGAAAATGCGAGGGAGACAGCGCAGAAGTATTTTCACTGTGAGGGTGTGGCGTGCTTTCATAACGTGGATCTGTGGAGAAAGACATCACCGGCTGCTGGACTGGCAAACTGGGCATTCTGGCCGTTTGGCGGGGCATGGATGTGCCGGAATCTCTATGAGGAGTATCTGTTTACGCTGGACAGAGAGTATTTGCAGGAGATTTTTCCGGTGCTGGAGGAACATGCCAGATTTTGCAGCAACATGTTACAAAAGACGGATAAAGGACTGGCAGTGGTTCCGGCGACATCGCCGGAAAATTGTTTTCTGGATCAGGGAGAAGCAGTGCCGGTGGCACTGTATACAGAAAATACTCTGGCAATTATTCGAAATCTGTTCCGGGATTATCTGGAAGCATGTGAAGTATTAAAAAAAGAGGGTGCTCTTTCAGGAACGATCCGTGAACAGCTGCCTGCGATCGTACTGACACAGCTGGGAAGTGACGGAAGGATTCTGGAGTGGAATGAGGAATTCACGGAGGTGGAAGTAGAACACAGACATCTATCTCATCTGTATGAATTCCATCCGGGACGGGGAATTACGAAAGAGACGCCGGAACTTCTGGAAGGGGTGAAAAAAAGTCTACTTGTCCGTGGCGACGAAGGAACCGGCTGGAGTCTTGCGTGGAAGATTCTGATGTGGGCAAGGATGGAAGACGGCGCGCATGCGGCAAAACAGGTGGCGCAGATGTTGCAGGTTCGAGATCCGTTTGCAGAGATGTCTGTCCAGGGTGGTGGTGTATACCCGAACCTGTTTTGCGCACATCCACCGTTTCAGATTGACGGAAATCTTGGATTTACTGCGGGAATCGCAGAGATGCTGCTGCAAAGCCACGGAGGAGAACTCGTGATCCTTCCGGCGGTATCGCCGAAGTGGAAACGAGGCTCTGTACAGGGGCTGATCGCCCGGGGTGCGATTACGGTGGATATCGCGTGGGAAGGAGAGTGTGTGAACTGTTGGCTGACGAGCAAAACAGACCAGGAAGTCCGGGTGCGTGTGAAAATGCAGGAGAGCAGGACGGTATTTTTGAAAGCCGGAAATAGAGTAAAATTTGAATAATTGCTTACATGCAAAGATATCCTGCGGATAGAAAACAGAGATTTGTTTTAGCAATTAAGGGATTTCTGGTAGTTTGCGGGAAGAAAATATAACGAACCAAAATAAGGAATGCAGTTTATGAAAAACAGCAGCCGGTGTATGCTTCGAATTTTTAGGGAAACATATACCGGCTGTTGATTTATTCAAGGGAAACGAATCAAAGTCTGTATTTGTACAAGACAATTCCTGTGATACTAGAGCGTGTCTGAAAAATCATTTCCGCAATCTGCAAGCCCCAGTTTGCGGTATATTTTACCCTCATTCGGTTGCCGTAGCCCGCTACGCCGCCCTCATTCGGATAAAATCTCCCACAAACTGGGACTCGCAGCTCACGAAAAGCCTTTTTCAAACACGCTCTAGGCAGGGATGTGTGAGGTTCCCTGTACAGTCTGGAAAATAGATTCTGCGAATTAAGACTTTGACGGAATAAACGGTGCGATCGCTCCTGCTACATTCGAGATCGGCATGGTCTGGAGCCATATATGTCCCGGGCCGGTGATGACGGTGTTGAAGATGCCTTCCCCGCCAAAAAGCATATTTTTCACACCGGGAACGGTCTGGATATCCATGGAACAGGTGGCTTCCATAGCAGCCAGATAACCGGTATCGACGATGATCTGCTGACCGGGCTGCAGGTCGTATTCGACAACATGACCGTCAAATTCCAGGAATACCATTCCTTCTCCGGCAAGGCTTTGCATGATAAATCCCTCACCGCCGAAGAGTCCGGAACCGAAGCGTTTCTGGAAGAAAACAGAAAGGTTTACCCCGGCTTCGGAAGCGAGAAAACCGGACTTTTGTACAATCAGTTCCCGCCCGGGGGAAATCTGGTAAGGAAGAATACTTCCCGGGAAGCAGGAGGCAAAAGCAATCATGCCGGGACCGCCCTGGGCAGTATAGATATTCTGAAACATGGATTCACCGGAAAACATTCGTCCGAAAGCCTTTCCGATGCCGCCGTTGGTAGAAGTCGCCATGTGCATGTTTGGAGACATCCAGCTCATGGCTCCTTTTTCTGTGATCATTTTTTCACCGCCGTCCAGATAACAGATAACAACGGGTAAAGTGTCGCCCTGAATTTCATAACGCATAGTATGTACCTCCTGTATAGAAAATTTGCAGCTGTTCAGTTATGAGCAAGTAGCGAAGCGGATTGCGAATATCCGCTTGAATGAGTTCCGGGGTTTTTTACATCCTGCCTGGAACAGTGAAAATCATGGTTATGATGATGTTTCTACTGGTATTATATCAAAGTAGACAGCTGGATGATATGGAATTAAGAAAAAAGTAAACAATAAAATTTGAAAAAAGTGTTTGACAAATATATATGTATGTGGTAATTTATAGAAAAAATTTAGTGTAGTAAACCGTTGAAGCGGAGATCAAAGCAGTTATGCGCGCACAGAGAGTCCGGGAGGGTGAGAGCCGGGTGGAGATGCAGGCTGCCAAATGGACCGCTGAGGGCGCAGTGAACAGTCATTATTTCGAATCGGCTCAGTATTCTGCGACGTGGGGCATACGTCAGTTGCCGGGAATATGCAGGTATTCCGCAAAGCGCACAGTGCAAACTGTGAAACAAGGTGGTACCGCGGGTAGTTTATCATACGCTCGTCCTTGACAGAAGAACAAGTTTCTGTCGAGGGCGGGCGTTTTTTCGCGTTGTGTATCAATAATTGATCCGGTGAATCAATTTTGATTCGCGGGCAACAAGTCAAGGTTCATGCTTGCTTGAGACTTTCGCGGCAGGACAGAAAAACAAAGGGAAAGACAGTAACAGAAAAGATTTACAGGAGGTGCCCGAATGTATCCAACATTAGAAAAGGTAAAAGAAATCGCAGCCAGTGGAGAGTATCGCAGGATTCCCGTATGTAAGGAGTTATATGCGGATCGATATACACCCGTAGAAGTGATGCGGGTTTTGCGGAAAGCAAGTAAGCATTGTTATCTGCTCGAGAGTGCCAGTCAGACGGAGGTGTGGGGAAGATTTTCTTTTCTCGGTTATGAGCCGGCGATGGAGATCACCTGTACGGATGGAGTCCTGAATATCCGCAAAACCGGGGAGGATATGGTTGTGACAAAGAAAGTGGAACATCCGGGCGATACTCTGCGGGAGATTATTGAACAGTATAAAACACCGGTGATGGAAGAACTTCCACCATTTACCGGCGGGCTGGTAGGGTACTTTTCCTATGACTATATCAAATACAGCGAACAGAAATTAAAACTCGAAGATAAAGAGCAGCAGGATTTCAGGGATATGGATCTGATGTTGTTCGATCAGGTGATTGCCTTTGATCATTACCGTCAGAAAGTGTTGCTGATCGCCGGAGTGATGACCGATGATCTGGAAGCGTCTTATCAGAAGGCAGAAGGAAAACTGGAAGAGATGGCACAGCTTCTGAAAACCGGACCGCATATGGAATTCGAAAAACTGAAGCTGGAGTCCGATATCCGGCCACAGTTCCCGGAAGCGGAATACTGTAAGATGGTGGAGAAAGCCAAACATTACATCCGTGAGGGTGATATTTTCCAGGTGGTATTATCGAATCCGATGCGGGCGAAAGCGACAGGAAATCTTTTCGATACCTACAGGGTGCTGAGGGCGACAAACCCATCTCCGTATATGTTCTATTTTTCCAGCGACGATATTGAGATTGCGGGAGCATCTCCGGAAACTCTGGTAAAACTGGAAGCCGGGAATCTGAGTACTTTCCCGTTGGCCGGAACCAGACCGAGAGGAAAGACAAGGGAAGAAGACAGGGAACTGGAAGCCGGACTTTTAAAAGATGAAAAAGAACGGGCAGAACACAACATGCTGGTGGATCTGGGAAGAAATGATATCGGAAAGATCAGTAAGATCGGCAGTGTAAAAGTGGAGAAATATATGTGTGTGGAACATTTTTCACATGTCATGCATCTTGGTTCTACGGTAGTCGGAGATCTGCGAGAGGATAAAGATGCGGTGGATGCCGTTGATGCGATCCTGCCGGCCGGAACACTCTCCGGAGCACCGAAGTTCCGGGCCTGTCAGATCATCGAAGAACTGGAACACAGCAAACGTGGCATCTACGGTGGGGCGATCGGTTATCTTGATTTTACAGGAAATCTGGATACCTGTATCGCAATCCGCCTGGTTTATAAAAAGAAAGGCGAAATCTGTATTCGTTCCGGTGCCGGTATCGTGGCGGACAGCGTACCGGAGAAAGAATTTGAAGAATGCTGCAACAAGGCACGGGCCGTGGTTCAGGCAATTGCACAGGCACAGGAGGGATTGGAATGATAGTACTGATTGATAATTACGACAGTTTTTCTTATAACTTATATCAGCTGATCGGTTCCGTGGAGCCGGACGTCAAAGTTGTACGAAACGATGCATACACGGTGGAAGAGATCGAGGTGATGAAACCGGAAGCCATCATCCTTTCTCCGGGACCCGGAAAACCGTCTGATGCAGGAATCTGTATTGAGGCGATCCGGTATTTTGCAGGAAAGGTTCCGGTCTTTGGTGTGTGTCTTGGACATCAGGCAATCTGCGAAGCATTTGGTGGAACGGTGTCCTATGCGAAAGAACTGATGCACGGAAAACAGAAAGAGATTCATCAGATCGGTGAAAATCAGCTGTTTCAGGGGCTGCCGGAGACATTTCAGGCAGCGCGGTATCACTCACTGGCAGCATTAAAGGAAGAACTGCCGGAAGAACTGAAAGTGACTGCGGAGTCGGAAGACGGAGAAGTGATGGCGGTAGAACACACAAAATATCCGATCTACGGTGTCCAGTTCCACCCGGAATCGGTGATGACACCGGATGGTAAGATTATGATAGAGAACTTTATGGATGTAGTCAGAGGGGGAAGAGAACAATGATCAAAGAAGCAATTATCAAAGTGGCAAAAAAAGAAGATCTGACATATGAAGAATCAAAAGCTGTTATGAATGAGATCATGGATGGAGAAACTTCTCAGGTACAGACGGCGGCATATCTGACAGCCTTAGCTATGAAGGGTGAAACCATTGATGAGATCACAGGATCTGCCGAAGGTATGCGTTCCCATGCCTTGCAGTTAAAACATGATATGGATGTCCTGGAGATTGTCGGTACCGGTGGGGACGGTTCCAATTCTTTTAATATTTCCACAACCGCTTCTCTGGTCATCGCAGCAGGTGGTGTTCCGGTAGCAAAACATGGAAACCGTGCGGCATCTTCCAAATCAGGAGCAGCGGATGTACTGGAAGCCCTGGGTGTAAAGATCACGCTGACACCGAAACAGAGTGAAAAAATACTGGAAAAGATCGGGATCTGTTTCCTGTTTGCACAGACTTATCACACCGCGATGAAATATGTGGCACCGGTCAGAAAAGAACTGGGTATCCGCACAGTGTTTAACATTCTCGGACCGCTGACGAACCCGGCAAATGCAAACATGCAGATCATGGGCGTCTACAGTGAAGAGCTGGTAGAGCCGATGGCACAGGTTCTGGTGAAACTGGGCGTGAAAAAGGGTATGGTTGTGTATGGTACGGACAGCCTGGATGAGATCTCGATGAGTGCACCGACTGCTGTGTGTGAGATCTGTGATGGTAAATTAGCTCCTTATGAGATAGTTCCGGAACAGTTCGGTTACAAAAAATGCGAGAAAGACGAGTTAAAAGGTGACACTCCGCAGGAAAATGCGACCATCACCCGAGCAATCCTCGATGGCAGTGAACAGGGGGCGAAACGACAGGCCGTGTGCATGAACGCCGGAGCCGCTCTGTATGTGGCAGGAAAAGCAGGGACACTGGAAGAAGGCGTACGTCTGGCAGAGCAACTGATCGACAGCGGTGCAGCACTGAAGAAACTGGAAGCATTCATTCGGGAGAGTAATGAAGCATGAATATATTAGAAGAAATTGCAGGAAAGACAAGAGAGCGGATTGACCAGGAAAAAGGTAAGGTATCTGTTGCAGAATTAAAGGAAAGGATCCAGGACCGGGAACAGAATCCGGCGATTCTTCCGACACCGTCTTTTTATCAGACATTGAAAAAAGAAGGGATGTCCTATATCTGTGAGGTGAAGAAAGCATCTCCGTCAAAAGGACTGATCGCACCGGATTTTCCGTATGTGGAGATCGCAAAAGAATATGAGGCAGCGGGTGCATCGGCGATTTCCTGTCTGACAGAGCCCTTTTATTTTCAGGGATCCGACCGGTATCTGGAAGAGATTACAGCGGCAGTGCATATTCCGGTACTCCGGAAAGATTTTACGGTAGATGAGTATATGATCTATCAGGCGAAAGCCTTTGGTGCATCAGCAGTACTTCTGATCTGTGCGATCCTCGATGATGTACAGCTGAGAGAGTACCGGCAGCTGGCAGAAAGTCTGGGGCTGGATGCGCTGGTGGAAGCACATGATGAGCGGGAAGTAGAGCGGGCATTGGAAGCCGGAGCGAAGATCGTAGGAGTCAATAACCGGGATCTTCGGACATTCCGGGTGGATATGAATAACAGCATTCGGCTGCGGAATCTGGCACCGGAGGAAGTGGTCTTTGTATCAGAAAGCGGAATCAGGACGAGTGCAGATATCAACCTGTTATATGATAACCGGGTGGATGCCGTGCTGATCGGAGAAACGCTGATGCGAAGCCCGGATAAAAAGGTGATGCTTGAGACGCTGAACGGGAAACCACTTTCCCGGTAAATGAGAGAGCGGATGCGGGTAAGGAAGGGAAATCCTGTATAACGCATATTGGGGTAAAAAGCAGCAGGAGAGATTAAGCATGAGCAGAATAAAAATATGCGGTCTGCGGCGGCCGGAGGATATCGCGGCGGTCAATGAGGCAAGGCCGGATTACTGTGGATTTATTGTGGAATATCCAAAAAGCAGACGGAGTATCGACCGGACAACATTACGGGAACTGGTACGGGGACTGCGGGAGAAAATTGTTCCGGTAGGTGTATTTGTCAATGCAACGAAAGAGCTGGTGGCAGAGCTTCTCGAGGAGGGAACGATACAGATAGCACAGCTTCACGGACAGGAATCGCAGGAATATATACAGGAATTAAAGGTACTGACAGAAAAACCGCTGATTCAGGCATTTTCCATAAAGTCGAAGGAAGATGTGGAGCGGGCCCGGGAGAGTGTGGCGGATTATATTTTACTGGATCAGGGAAGCGGCGGAACGGGAAAAGTGTTTGACTGGTCTCTGGTGGGTGAAGTCGGACGACCGTATTTTCTGGCCGGAGGTCTCGATGTGGAAAATCTGCGGGAAGCGATCGGGCTGCTTCATCCATGGGCGGTGGATCTGAGCAGCAGTCTGGAGATTGATGGAATGAAAGATGCCGGACGGATCTGTCAGGCAGTGGAAATAGTAAGAATGGAGGAAACAAAAGATGTCAAAAGGTAGATTTGGAGTACACGGCGGACAGTATATTCCGGAGACGCTGATGAATGCGGTTCTGGAACTGGAGGAAGCCTACAATCATTATAAAAATGACCCGGAGTTCAACCGGGAACTGACGGAGCTTCTGAATGAATATGCGGGAAGACCGTCCCGGCTGTACTATGCGGCTCATATGACAGAGGATCTCGGCGGGGCAAAAGTGTATCTGAAGAGAGAAGATCTGAATCATACCGGTGCACATAAGATTAATAACGTGCTGGGGCAGGTACTGTTGGCAAAGAAAATGGGAAAAACCCGTGTGATCGCAGAGACAGGAGCCGGTCAGCATGGGGTGGCGACAGCTACAGCAGCTGCC
>UMLD01053621.1_pt1 | contig 13335 bp, 9 predicted proteins | sample 1966491 | NCBI WGS metagenome assembly UMLD01 (sample SAMEA4836191, study PRJEB28245) | human gut metagenome | biome: gut microbiome; material: fecal sample | place: Denmark | collected 2008
GACGCCGGGATGCGGGGGCGCAGCCCCTCAGCCAGCGGGTGCGCGGTACGGTATTCCTCCACGGCGGAAAGCAGCGCGGGATCGACGCCTTCCTGCCGCAGCGTTTCAAGCAGATCAGACATGAACGACACCTTCTTGTGGTTGGCAGTGCCAAACCGATTTTTCAGCCCTATCATAGCACAAATCGCAGCGGATGTGTAGATGCGGGCGGCAAGGATTCGGCAAAAAATTTACTGGGAAGATTGTGGGGCGGAGAAAACCGTGCTAGAATGAAGAAAAACGGAAGGGGACAAGGGCCATGAAACACCAACACCGATGCTGGAAGGTCTGTTTTGGAAAAAATTACTGGGGGACGCAGAAGGGGACCGACCAAGGCGAGGAACTGCATCTGGACAGGGAATTTGAATGGAATGGCTACCGGTGGCTGATCCCGGCCCTCTACCGGTGCCGGCAGGGATTGGTCGTGGACTTTGCGATAGAGGTGCCGCAGGGAGAACTGCGGGCCTATATGGAAAAATGGGGCCTGACCGAAAACGGCGAATGCACCCGCACGTTGACCAGAGCGGAAGAACGCCAGATGGAGCAGGAGAATCCGCTGGATATTGGATTTTGTGCCTCTCTGAGGCTGAACGGGGTGCGTCTGCACCCCAGCGATGGCTGCGGAATGGGGTATCTTCCGGGAACTGACGCTGGAAGCGATGAGGCAGCGGCGCTGGTGCACTATTATGGGCTGGACGAAACGAAGGTCTGGCGGTTCTGGCGGAACAGCTACCCGTGGTCAACAAAGAGCCGGAAGAGCCGTCCCAAACGATTCCGAACGCTGGAACTGGAATTGGAAGCGGAACTGGAGCAGCATCTGGCCGAACAGTTCCCGACACCGGCTGCGGGGGAGTCGGTGACGATCCACGAACCGGGAAACGAGAATGCCGCCTATCAATTGACGGTGCTGGATGTCCGGTCGGAAACGCTGGAGCTCCCGGATTGCGACGGCTGGGAACGTCCAAATTGTTTTTGCATGATGACGTACCGTCTGACGCCGAAAGCGGAACACTTCTACCTGACCGACTGCGCCGAGGGAGACCATCCGCGCCGCAAACCACGGAAGCTGCCGCCGGAACAGGCGGCACTTGCCCGGAAATACAGGCTGGAACCGCAGATGGAAGGGGATGCGGCCATTGCGGTCATCGGCGGGGCCGATGGGCCGACTGCCGTGTTCTGCACGGTGCGCGGAAGTGCCGAAAAAACGGAGGGAACCGCTGCGGCAACCTCCGCCTGCTATTTTGCTCCGGTGCGGCCGGAAACGGTCACATGGCAGGCGGAATTTGACCGAAAACCCTGCGGGGATACCACAGTTTCACTGATTTGTGACGTTTGAATCGGAAAAGATGAAAAAATCTCTTCTGCGCCTTGAAAAATTGACAGAACTGCAAAGATGCGATAAAATAACAACTATGTTTGCTGGGAAACACCCGGCGGCGGAAGTTGATTTTTCAGAGGTGTGGAAAGAACCATGATCGAAACCATTACGGCCGTGAACGATGCGGTCAACCATTTTATCTGGGGCATCCCAGCCATGATCAGCATCATCGGCGTGGGGCTGCTGCTCAGTGTGCGGACCCGCTTTTTGCAGATCCGCAAGTTCCCCTATGCCATCAAAACAACGATCGGACGCATGTTTCGCAAGAAGGACGCGACTGACGGCGCCATGACGCCGTTTCAGGCGGTCTGCACGGCGCTGGCGGCGACGGTGGGCACCGGCAACATCGCGGGCGTGGCGGGTGCCATCGCCATCGGCGGGCCGGGTGCGGTGTTCTGGATGTGGTGCTCGGCGCTGCTGGGCATGTGCACCAAGTTTTCGGAAGTGACGCTGGCCGTCCGTTTCCGGGAGCGCAGCGCCACCGGCGAGTGGGTCGGCGGCCCGATGTACTACATTAAAAATGGCCTGAGCAAAAACTGGCATTGGCTGGCGGCGTTCTATTCGCTGTTCGGTGTGCTGACCGTCTTCGGCACCGGCAACGCCACGCAGGTGAACACCATCGTCACAGCCATCGACTCGGCCCTGACCGCCTACGGCGACTTCAGCAAGAGTATGCTCTCCACCGTCAACCTTGTGGCGGGCGTGCTGGTGGCCATGCTGGTAGCCATGGTGCTGCTGGGCGGCATCAAGCGGATCGGCAGTGTCACCGAAAAGCTGGTGCCCTTTATGGCACTGTTCTATGTGGTGCTGGCGCTGGGCGTTGTCATCCTGAACATCCGACGCTTCCCGGCGGTGCTGGCCTCCATCGTGGGCGGCGCGTTTGACCCACGGGCCTTCACGGGCGGTGCCATCGGCAGCGTTTTCCTCAGTATGCAGAAGGGCGTTTCCCGCGGCATCTTCTCCAATGAGGCCGGTCTGGGCACCGGCTCCATCGCCCACGCCTGTGCCGACACCCGCAAGCCGGTCAAGCAGGGGATGTTCGGTATCTTCGAAGTCTTTGCCGACACCATCGTCATCTGCACCCTGACCGCGCTGGTCATCCTGTGCAGCGGGGTGCCGGTGAACTACGGCTCTGCCGCCGGTGCCGAGCTGACCATCGCCGGATTCACCTCCACCTACGGCGGCTGGTCGTCCATCTTTACGGCGGTGGCGCTGTGCTGCTTCGCATTCTCCACCATCATCGGCTGGGGCCTGTACGGCTCCCGCTGCATCGAGTTCCTCTGCAAGACGGATAAGGTCGTGCGGCCCTTCCTCGTGGTCTACTCTTTCGTGGCCATTCTGGGCGCGACGGTGGAACTCGACTTGCTGTGGAACATCGCCGATACCTTCAACGGCCTGATGAGCATCCCGAACCTCATCGCGCTGCTGCTGCTTTCCGGCACGGTGGTCAAACTGGTCAAGGAATTTTTCGAGACCGAATCCTGAAACCGGACCCTTTTTCCACAAACGACAAAACAATTGCGAAATTTCACAGGAAGCAATTGACAAAACAGGCCGTTTATCGTATAACCTATATAGAGACGTCATATCCGGGAAGGGTATGGCGTTCACGGAACGTTTGGAAAGTGAGGCCGCAACATGAAGAAATTTCTGAAGAGGCTGATGCTGGGGGTCGTAACGCTGGCAGTGTTCTGCTGCATGACCCCGCTGGCGTTTGCTGCAGAAAAATATCACACCATCTATCTGGAGCCGCAGGGCGGTATCGGTGTGCCGACGCAGGTGTACGTTTACAAGTACGGCGACGTTTACCGCGCGTCCAGTCTGCCGACGCCTACCATGGAAGGCTACACCTTTGATGGGTGGTATGAGGATATCGTGGGCGGCACCGCGATCAAGGCGAGCAAGTACAACTTCAAAGAGGAAGGTCAGACGCTCTACGCTCACTGGACGGTCGCGGACGGCAGTTCTTCTTCCGCCGCGGCTGCACAGCCAGAGGAGACGAAACCCACCAAGACCTTTAAGATCGAAGAACATATGGGAGAAGTCCTGATCGTTGGCACGACCATTCTTGTGTTCACGCTGGTAGCGCTGCACGGCTGAAACGGTCAGCTTTTGCCTGAAGTTATCTTAAAATTTTGAAAGCGAGGATTCCTTATTATGATGAACAATGAGATCAAACTGCCCGCCGCTTACGCTGCGATCGACGAGAACGAGATGGTCTACCTGAACGGCGGCTCCATCACCGACACGCAGGGCTGGCTGATCTTCATGAATGTCGGTGCCCTGTTCAACTACGTCGCCCGCGTCTTCTCCGCTGGCAGCTCCATCGTCAACAACGTCAGGGTCATCGTCACCACCATTGAGGCTCTGAACAACTTCAAGCTGACCGGCAAAAACTAAACGAAATTTCCTGAAATGGCTGAAAAGCGCATCCGCAAAAAAGCGGATGCGCTTTTTTGCGCCGAAAGCGGCGAAAATCGGGCTTTCAGACGCCGGAAATCAATGATATATTTCACGAAACCGGTTGCGAAAATAGAAGAGCGATGCTATAATCAAACGTAGTAATTGGGTAATTATGACAATCATCCGTTAGGGAGATAAACTACATGGCGGAACGTGAACTGCGGCGGATGAGCCGCACCGAATTGATCGAGATCATCTACGCGCTCAAGCAGCACGAAGAAGAGCTGGAACAGCAGAACGCGGCGCTCCAGAAGCAGCTGGACGACCGCACCCTGCGGCTGGAACATGCCGGTTCCATCGCGGAAGCGTCGCTGGCGCTGCATCAGGTGTTCGAAGCGGCTCAGGCCGCTGCCGATGCGTATCTGGAATCGGTGAAGGCAATGAATCCGCCCCTGCCCAGTGAACCACCGCAGTCTGCGGATAACGGAGGTGCGGACGCAGAATGAAGGGACGACACGTGAAACTGGCCACGATCCCCTCCATGGAGGAAGTGGACAAGGAACGGCAGCGTCTGGAATACCGGGACCGCTACGTGCGGGTGCTGAAAAGCACGGTCTACGCGCTGGTGGTGGTGGCTGCGGCGGCGGTGCTGCTGGCGACCATCCTCCTGCCGGTGCTGCAGGTGTCAGGCGACAGCATGAACCCGACCTTGCAGAGCGGGGATGTCCTGCTGCTGCTCAAGACCGATGATATGAAAACCGGCGATCTGTGCGGTTTTTATTGGCAGAATAAACTTCTGCTCAAGCGGATCATCGGCGGGCCGGGGGATGTGATCTCCATCGACCGGAGCGGCGTTGTTACGGTGAACGGGGAGGCTCTGGAGGAACCTTACGTCGATGAACTCGCGCTGGGCGAGTGCGACCTCAAGTTCCCGTATCAGGTGCCGGAAAATCGCTATTTCGTGATGGGCGACCATCGTTCAACTTCCATCGACAGCCGAAGCACCGTCATCGGCTGCGTGGACAAAAGCCAGATCGTCGGCAAGGTGTTCTTGAGGGTATGGCCCTTGTCACGTCTTTCATGGGTGCACTAAGGAGGTGCCATGATGAGGAATCAGTTCAATGAGATCATGCAGAAGCTGCGGGCGCAGCGCATGAGAGCGCGGCGCTATACGGCGATGCTGCTGGTGCTTGCGATGCTGACATCACTCTCGGTCAGCTGGCGGCTGCATCAGGTGGGCACGGCGCTGACCACCGACAACGAATATTGCTGCGGCATGGAGGAGCACGTCCACACCGACGACTGTTATACCGAGGAGCTGGTCTGCGGTTACGAGGAAGGCCAGCCGGAAGACCCGGACCCCGCCTTTTCCGTGGACTCGGAGCCGACCACGGAAGAACCGGAAGCCGAGCCGGAAGAGCCGGAGCCGGAAGAGATCGAACCGGAGGTGCACCACCACACGGCGGACTGCTACGAGACCGTGCTTGTTGAGCACGAGGAACTGACCTGCGGCCAAGAAGAACATACCCACGACGATACCTGCCCGGTCGATCCCGATACGGGGGACTTCCTCTGCGGCTATGAGGAACACACCCACACGGACGACTGCTACACCACTGAGACGGAGACCGAGGAAAAGCTGGTCTGCGGCTACGAAGAGGGCGAAGTGATCTCGGACGGTACGGCGGCAGACGATGACGGCATTGCGGCGCTGGAAGATACCAACACCGCCACGTCTGTGGCGGACGACAGCAGCAGCGAGGCCGTTTCCGAGCCGGTGCTCCATCACCACACCGAGGCGTGCTATGAGAAGGTGCTGACCTGCACCATCCCCGAACACACGCACACGCTGGCGTGCCTTGCGGACTACAGCGCCGACGTGGAGACCGACGACGACTGGGAAAAATACAGCGTCGGCCTGAGCGATAACTGGAACGAGGCCCTGCTGGCCGTGGCACAGGAGCAGCTTGGCTACAAGGAAAGCGAAAAGAACTTCCAGACCGACGAGGCACTGGGCGACATCATCGACGTCCACCATTACACCCGCTACGGTGCGTTCTACGGGAACCCCTACGCCGATTGGGACGTCGCGTTCATCGCGTTCTGCCAGCATTATGCGGGCATCCCTAAGACGGAGATCCCGCAGCGCTTGGGCTTGGAGGCGCTGCGCGCCGATATGGATGCCATGGGCTTTGCCTACCTCACCGAGGGCGAAGATGCGGCTTACGAAGCCATCCCCGGCGATGTGGTCACCTATAATAAAAACGGAACTGCCGACGACGAGACCATCGGCATCGTGGAGACGGTAGGCGACGATTCGCTGACCGTTATTTCTGGTGCCGTCGAGGGCGCTGTCGCGGAAGTGACCGTTCCCTTCACCGATGTCACCAGCACCATCCTCGTGGATCAGGCTTACGGCGACTACGTGGGCGAGGCCGACGACCGCGACGGCAGCCATGACGATGAGATCGCAGTGCAGCCGGCAGACGAAATGGATGCGACGGCGGTGGATTCCGGGAAAACGAAGTATCCCATCAATTTGGATGACCCCACGGTTGCAACGAAATTGAAAGCGGAATTCACACTGCAGAAGAAGGATAATAATAGTATTTATCAGGATGTTCAGAAGGATGCCACAGTGAATGAGGGCGACGACCTTCAGGTGAAGGTGAGCATCAAGGTCCCGGCAGGTACGTTCAGTAAGAATGCGCCGGACGGCAATAAGCTCACGTATACTCTGCCTTTTAAGCTGAAAGAATCGTTGGAGAATAAGGAAATTTATAAAAAAGGTTCGAACGACGTGATCGGCTATCTGAATGCGGACACGAACGGAAAGGTAACGGTTGAGTTTTTGACGAATGATATTACTGGCTTTGATTGTGAAGGGGAGGTTCAGGCAGAGTTCAAGGTCTGGGGCAATGCTGTTGCAAAAGAAACAGGCGAGAACCAGACCATCAAATTCCCCGGCGATTCTGGAAGCTTTACTCTGAAAAAGAAGAGCGATATCAGTGTGGAGAAGACTTCTACAGATGGTATTGTGGAGGAAAACGGAAAAACTTATTTTGAATATAAGATTAAAGTCAGCTCCAAGGACGGAACGGCAGGGAAGACGGTTACCATTTCGGACAAAATTGAGTCAATTACGTCTGGGCTGGAAGGCAAATTTGACAGAGAGTCGTTTGTGCTGAAAAAGAAAGATGGAACAAAAGTAGCACTTACAGAGACGAATCTTACAATCAAAGATGCAAGCGATGGCAAGGATAGTTTTGTGATTTCTGGCCTTGCTCCATTGGACAAAGATGAGTATTACGAGCTGACCTATCGCTATGAAATTACCAATATTAGCACATTAAAGGGAACGCAAAATATCGCTAACAGCGCTTCCGCAGAATACGGAGAGACCACCGAAACAACTGGCTGGAAATGGAAGGAAATCAAGGGCAGTGAGTTGTATGTCGAGAAGAAGGGTGACTATAACGGAAATAATGACGCCATGATGACGGGCCGCGTTCGGTGGACAATCACGGTGAGCAATCCGAGCGGACGTGATCTGGCGGGCTTTAAAGTGTCGGATGCACTTGCGACAGCGGGCATTACAATCCGGGATGGTGATGGCATCACTATTAACGGCAGTAATGGTAAGGTATTTGATAAAATATTAAATGGCAAGGCGAGCAAAGGCACGGGTAATATCGCTGAGGATAAGAGAAGCTTCGAGTATATTTTCACGGCAGGTTCGAAGGATACCCAGTATACATTTGTCTATTATACGACTCTGCCGACAAATATGCCGGAAAATGCGACGGATAAGGTGACACTTGAAAATAGTGTTGATGTTAGCAAAGATGGCGAGAAGTATGATGCCAATGGGACGGCAGAGGTTAAGGGACGCAGCGAAGAAATTTTGAAACAGACGGTGGGGAAGACGGAGCTTACCACGGATAACCGACTGAAAACCCAATGGGAACTTGTTGCACGTTCCAAGGCTGCAACCGACGCGGATAAAAAATTTACCGTACGGGATTATTTCGAAAGTCCAACGAATAAAAACGGGCAGACGATGGATCACTACGCAACCAAGAAAGACCTTGAGAGAGAGTTTGCCGCGGTTGGTGCTAAGAATGATGAAAAAGGCATCTTCTTTGATGTGCTGGTAGGTGGCGTGACCAGCAGAGTGTATGGAATCGCAGCATTGGAAAAACTCGGTGCGACGGTAACAATCGACTATTACACGGATAAAGACTCAACACTAAAAGCGACAAATGATGAGGATAAAGTGCGATCCTTTACCATTACAGTCGATTGGACGAACCGCCAAGAAAATCTTCCTCCGCTGTCTGTTACGCAGGTACATGTGATGAAATATACCACATATGTGGATGGCGCAGACACATTGCAGGATGGCGAAAAAATTAAGATCCGGAACTATGGCGAAATCGGAGCAAAGAGCAGATATAAGGACTCCGAGTACGAAAAGCCGGAACCGGAGAAGCCGAAGAAACCGGATTTGCGCAAGCTTGTCAGTGATAGTGTGTATAATTTTGGTGACAAAACAGCTACGATTCGGACGGATACCCCCAATGGCACGGTGATTTGGTTCAAGCTTTTGATCAAAAATCCCGATCCCGATGCAGATACGGTCACCATTACGGATACCCTTCCTAAGGGCTTGAAATATGTGGACTTTACTGGGAGTACTCCGGGAGCTGAAAAGTGGAATTGGCAGGACTCGTATCGAGTTGGAACTACGAAATATGACAGTAACGGCGTCGATCAGTTCGTTGAAGAGTGGGCGTCGACAAGCAAGCCCGTTACAAGTGTATTCCAGTTGGATTCCTCCAAAGTGGATGATAATGGCCGGCAAGTACTGACATTTACTCTGTCTGGACTTAGTGGAAAAGACCTGACGAAAGTGAATGCGTCCATTATCTATGGCGTAAAAGTTGAGGACGAATACTGGAACGATATCAGTAAGGAGAATCCGTCGAAGAAGTACCCCAACGAAGCAAGGTGGGGTGATCTTACAAAGAAGGCAACCGCAACCGTAACCCGGACGAACTTTGAGACGCAGAAAGACGTGAAGTACGACCAGACGACTCAAACAGCGACCTATACTGTTACCATCAACGAACAGAGCAAGCAGTTGCTGCCCTATGCAGATGGCTACTTGAAGCTGGAGGATCAACTTAAGGTTCCGACGGGCCTGAGTGCCACGCTTGATCCAAACAGCATCGTGGTGAAGGATAAAGATGACAAGATTGTTACCGATGCGCTGAGGGACTGCAAGATTTACCCGGACACCCACACGATGGAGATCGAGATCAAGGACGGAGCAAAATATAAGTTGTCCTATACGTACAAGTTTGTTCCGGACGAAAATTTGGCCAGTGGTCAAAGTCTGACCGTGCAGAATGAGGTGAGGATGTTCGGGAAGATCGCTTCGAGCAAGGATACGCAGTTCCAGAATGCGGGCGGCAGCGGCACTGCATCGAACGGCGTGACGGACATCCTGACCCTCGTGAAATCGGAAAAGGGCAAAAATAATAATACCCTTGGTGGTGTGACCTTTGCACTTTCCGAATATGGAGAAAGCGGCTGGACTTCGGTGGGAACCCATACTACAGCATCGGATGACGCGGCAAAGGGTACGATCACGTTCCGCTACAATGAAAATAACAATCCGGCAAAGGGTACAGTGAGCGTAAAAGCGGACACCCTCTATGAGCTGGTGGAAACACAGACGGCTGACAATTACATCCTTGATAAAACACCGCATTACTTTGTGATGCTGTCGAAGGGTGCAACCGCAGACGAGGTGTATTCGAACTTTAGCCGCTCTGGTGTGGCACAACGTGACATCAAGTTTGTGTCAGCCGGACAGACGACGGATGTTCTGAAGGTCGAAAATGAGGCCCGAAAGATCAAGGTCGAAAAAGTCTGGAAGGATGCTGACGGCAATGCGATGGCTGCGCCGCAGGGTTCCATTACCGTTACCCTGCAACGCAAGGTGGGCAACGTTGTTGACAACGACTTTAGTGAAAAGTTGACGCTTACGAAGGGCAACGGTTGGAAGGTGACGTACCCGGATGAGGGTTCGCTGCCGGAAAAGGACGGCTCTGATGGTACGTACTATTACTTCGTAACGGAAGACAGCGTGCCGGACGGTTACAATGTAATGTACAGCTATGTTGACAAAAATAGCGTAACCCAGTCGGAACACGGTGTGACGGCTGGCGGAACGGCGACCATCACGAACCAACAAAAGACGAATTGGCTGAACGTTACAAAGGTATGGCAGGATTCGGATGGTAAACCGCTGACGGAGAATCTGCCGGAAATTACGGTTCACTTGCATCGGCGAAATGCAGATGGGACGAATACAGATATGGAGAAGTCCTTGACGCTAAAGGCCGATAACAACTGGACGGGTCAGTTCACTGACCTTGACCCCAATACCCAGTATTACGTTGTCGAGGAAACTGTGGATGGTTACACGGTGAGCTACACCAGCGATGTTGAGCACCCGGCCAAGCCCGGTGCCACCATTACTGTGACCAACCGCAAGAATGCCCCCGGCTACGAACTCCCGGCGACCGGTTCCACCGGTACGGCCCCGTACACCACCGCCGGTGCGGTGCTGATGGGTGCCGCGCTGGTGGGTGGATACCGTAGGAAACGCAGGCAGGAAAGGAGGGGCGAGTGACCCTCCCGCCCCTGCGGGCGGAGCGCAGATCACCACAAGAAGCACAGATTTTGGGATTGCTTGGAAGCAAAAAGAAGCAAATTGGAAATGGATTTATTTCACAAGGAGACGATGAAAATGAAACACATGAAGAGATTCATGGCATTGTTTGCCGCACTGGCCCTCGTGCTGGCGATGGCAGTTCCGGCGTTTGCGGATGAAGGCACCACTCCCGCGACGGCAACCGGCAGCATTACGATCAATAATACTGTTGACGGAACCAAGTACGAAGTCTATCGTATTTTTGATTTGGAAAGCTATGATAAGGATGCGGGCAAATATTCTTATAAGTTGAGCGCTAAGTGGAAAGATGCTGAATTTGCAAGTTTTGCAGGCGCAGCTGAGTATTTTACGATCAATGCGAACGACTATGTTGAATGGAATGCCGATAAGAAGAGTGATGGTGCTGGTTTTGCAGAACTGGCAAAGCGCTTTTTGGCAGCTCATAAGGACTTGACGAATGATGGTGAGGCGAGTGCAGCGGGTGGTGTAGCAAAAGTGGAGAACCTGCCGCTTGGCTATTATCTGATTAACACCTCTTTGGGTTCTCTGTGCGCTTTGAATACGACGGACCCTGACGCAACGCTGAACGAGAAGAATGGTGTGCCAGATGTCGATAAGAAGATTGTTGAAAACGGCACCCAGACGTCTGAGAATAATGCTAAGATTGGGGATAAAGTCAATTACCAGACGACCATTACGGCAAAACGTGGCAATACCAACTATGTTCTGCACGACAAGATGAGCGAAGGTTTGACCTACAATGCGGATGCTGCTGTTTATGGGGAAGATGGAACTACTCTGCTGGATGCTACCTACTACACCATTGCCCCGGCTGATGATGGCTGTGCTTTCCATGTGACCTTTACAGATGCATTTGTGAATCATGTTAACAAAACTTGCACAAGTGCAAGCGACAGTGTGACAGTAGTTGTAAAGTATTCTGCAACGCTGAACGAAAAGGCTAAAGTTGCAACGGATCCGGCAGACGAGACGAATGTTAATACCAATAAGGCGAAGTTGCAGTACAACAATGGAAGCTATAGTGAAGAGAAAACAACGACTACTCGTACCTATGAGTTTGACCTGATTAAGTACAATTCTGCTGGTCAACTGCTGGATGGTGCAGAGTTCGAGTTGCACGATGGTGACACTGCACTGAGGTTTGTCTACGATAAAACAACCAAAACGTATACGGTAAGTAATGCTACGGATGCAAGTAAGACGATTGCAGCCCATGGTGGTATAGTTACTATTAAGGGTTTGAAGAATGCCAAGTATACGTTGAAGGAAACCAAGGCTCCGAAGGGCTATAATCAGATCAAAGATGGTGTTCCTGTGGATTTGACGCAGGGTTCCATCAAGACGACTTATACAAGTGGTACTACTTATAACAACACTACTGATGGTGGTTATGGCGTTCTCAACAACGCTGGCACCACCCTGCCCGGCACCGGCGGCATCGGCACCACGATCTTCTATCTGATCGGCGGCGGGCTGATGGTTGCAGCGGCCGTGCTGCTCATCGCGAAGAAGCGGATGGAAAACAAGTAAAACCAACCGGGAGCCGGCCGCTCCCCCGAAATAAGAGGGCATCTGCCCCGAACCTATCCTTATAACATTAGGGAGTAGCCCATGAAAAAGAATCGCAGCAACATCATTTTAATATTGATCTTTCTCGTGGGTCTATCCGTGATGTTATATCCGACCGTCAGTGACTATGTCAACCAGAAAAACCAGTCGCGCGCTGTGGCGAGCTACTCGGAAGAGGTTGAAAACCTGTCGGACGTGGACTATCAGGCCTATTTTGACGCCGCCAACGACTACAACCGGCGGCTGGCCGAAACGCCCGATGCCTTTTACCGGCCCGAAGAGGTGAGCGGCTACACCGACACCCTCGACGTCTCCGGTACCGGCATCATGGGGTACATCACCATCTCCAAGATCGGCGTGGAGCTGCCCGTCTACCACGGCACCAGCGACGGCGTTTTGCAGGTGGCGGCGGGCCATCTGGAGGGCAGCAGCCTTCCGGTGGGCGGCGCGGGCACCCACGCCGTCATCTCGGCCCACCGCGGGCTGCCCAGCGCCAAGCTCTTTACCAATCTGGATGAGCTGGAAGTGGGCGACACCTTCACCATCACGGTGCTGGACCGGGTGCTGACCTATGAGGTCGATCAGATCTCCATCGTCCTGCCCACCGAGACCGATCTTTTGCAGCCGGTGGAGGGCAAGGACTACGTCACCCTGATGACCTGTACCCCCTACGGCATCAACACCCACCGCCTTCTGGTGCGCGGCAAGCGGATCGAGAATGCGGAAAACCAGAAACACATCCGCGTAACGGCGGACGCGCTCCGCATCGAGCCCATTATCGTGGCCCCGGCACTGGCTGTGCCCATGCTGCTGGTGATGCTGGTGGTCATGCTGGCCGTGCCGCATCTGCGCAAACGCAAAAATCAGCGAGAGGAGAACCATCATGAAGAGCATCCGTAAACGGCTGGCCGCTGTGCTTGCGGCGCTGACCCTGTTGGTGTGGTGCGCGGCTCCGGCCTTTGCCCTCGAAGTGGTCGATCTGAGCCGCACCGGTTCCATCAAGGTGTCGCTCTACGACAGCGAAACATCCGAGGCGGTGGGCGGCGGCACGCTGACCCTGTACCGCGTGGCCAAGGTCCAAAAGGACAACGCCAACCTGAGCTTTGTGTACACCAACGGCTTCGAGGACTGCGGCGTGGAGCTGGGGGATCTGTCGGAGGGGGAGCTGGCGGGCCGGCTT
>UMLD01040098.1_pt1 | contig 13156 bp, 10 predicted proteins | sample 1966491 | NCBI WGS metagenome assembly UMLD01 (sample SAMEA4836191, study PRJEB28245) | human gut metagenome | biome: gut microbiome; material: fecal sample | place: Denmark | collected 2008
CCTGCCCCAAAGGCTACCGTATTTAATTACTTTCTAAATATAGCACAAAATATTCAAAGCGTCAATTTCTTAAAAGCGAACTTCCTGTGAACAAACAGTATGCCTTCTGGCACCAACTATTTTTTTGGAAGCAGGCGGACTTGCTATTCCCGCCCGCTTCCAAAGATGGAGGAATGAGTGTAAACTCGTCTTATTGTCAGGCAGCAGCCCAAAGGCAAATCTGCCGTAACAGCTCTTGAAAATTAGCTTCCAGCATCGCTATCGCCTCAGCCGACGCATCATCGATATGCAGGCCTACGGTCACTGTAACAGTATGTCCAAGCATCCTGGCCAGTTCTAAGGCGGCTTTGCGTGCCAGCAGGTCTTCCTTATGCCCTGTCAGGCACAGTACCGATGCCGAAGAAGAAACTATATTTTTATCTTTTAAGCTGGGGCGCGGTACGCCTACGGCGACAGCACCGATATGCTGCTTTTCACCGCCGCCGATAACGACCGTCAGATCATCACCACAGCGTACTGCCACAGCTTCCAGCAAATATTCCTGCGCTCCCAAGGAAAAAGACTTTGCCTGCATTTTAGTCCTCCCCTTTCCAGGCCACAAAATGCTTATAATCAATACCAAACTGCATCAGGACCTTACCGATGATATGCTGCATTTGCTTTTCCACCGAATTTGACCCATTGTAAAAAGTCAGCATCGGCGGCACAACGACGCAGCCGTAATCAGCAGCTTCCTTGATATTACGCAGATGCAGCCTGCTCAAAGGCATTTCGCGCGGTACGATAACTACCTTCCTGCCCTCCTTTAGACAAACGTCAGCGGAACGCAGCAGCAGATTATCTGTATAGCCGGCTGCTATCCCGGCGACTGTTTTCATACTGCAGGGTATTACGATCATTCCATCAGTTTTAAACGAGCCGCTGGAAATACTGGCAGCCATATTTTTATTGCTGTGCACAACATCGGCCAGAGTGCATACATCCTGTACGGTAAGATCCGTTTCGCACTCAAAATTTTTAACTGCACCTTCAGTTACAACTAAGTGAACTTCACAATCTGGGAGCAATTTTAAAGCTTTCAACATCTCATAGCCCAAAATGACCCCGCTGGCTCCGGAAATACCAACGATCAGACGCATCTCCAGCCCTCCTTCAGCAGATTATTTATCAAACAAGCCTAACATCGACCAGTACGGAACTTCAATCAGTACAGTCATAACATAGATAACGATAATGAACGGAATACCCAAACGGATCGTTTCCTTCTGTGAATACATACCGTTATCTTCACCCAAACCGACCAGCATGTTCAAATGCTGGAAAGGCAGCACATAGTGAGAAGCAACTGCCGAATAAGCGAGCAGCGCCGGAACAAGCGGCGTAATACCCATCTGGCTGGTAAAGGTGATCATAGCTGGGATAATGATACCCATAACTGCGATAACGCTGCCCAAAAGCATATGTATAATAATTGAAATAGTTGCGATAAACGCTGCCAGGATATATGGATCAGACGGAACTGTACCAGGCAATACTGTCTGGGCTATCCATGCATTCATACCGGTAGCGCCGCCAACACGTCCGATAGCAACAGCAGCAGTCAAAAAAATCAGTACATGCAGAGGAACACCGCTCCAGCTTGCCGGCGTCAGAATTTCGCCAACCAAAGGCAGGCTCATTGCCATTGCGATAAACAAGGTTACCCAACCGATATCGACGCCATGCAGAGTATCAGTCATCCAAAGAATGATCGCTAAAGTTACCCAAAAGGCAGTCCGAAGCTCTTTCCCACTCATTGGACCCATAGCTGCTAATTTAGCACGCATTTCCTCTTTGTTGACCTGTACTTCCTGAGTTGGCTTAAATAGGAACAAAATCATAAAGCAGGTAATAATACTTACGATAATACTGGGTGGTCCCATCAATTTAAACCAGCCAAGCCAACCTAGAGAAACACCGGATGATTGTACTGCCAGCGGACTGATAGTAGCATCGCCAGTCAAAAAGATCAGGGAAACCGGAACAGAAGCGGCAAAAACAGTAAAGCCTATTTTAACTGCATCCACACGAGGAATATTCGCACTTTTAATAACGACCGCCATAACTGACATAATCAGGAAAGCACGCGGCCAGGGATGCGGAATCAAAAGACTGAGGATAAAAGTCAGAATAAAAATCGCCACGATAATACTCTTAAATGAAGTTACATAAGAAATGATAAATTTATAAGCGATACGTTCGCCAAGTCCAGATTCTTTAACTGCACCGGCAATCAAATAAGCGCCTACAATCAAAAACATCATTGGACCAGTCCAGGTCGAAAAAATGAGAGCAGGTTTTTCAACCCCAAAAACTGCGAGGAGTAATAGATAAAGACCGGAAGTATAACCCGGCTGAGTGATTTGAAAGCCCCAGAAAATTACGGTCATAAAAGAAAGCGCCATACATATCTGACCATTTCTTGCAAGTCCTGGGATATCGGCCGTGCCGATCAACAGTGCTACGATAATGCCTAAAATAAACCCTATTCTCGCTTTATTCATTCCCACAAATAAAACCTCCTATCTCTTACAACTTTTGAACATCCACAACCAATAAAATATCTATTTTAATAATTAAGTTTATGTGCAGCAAATTTAATTATTGTAATTTATTAAGTTATGGAGTATCCTTATGCTAATGAGCAAGAGCTTTTTGACAGCTCCTAAAAATCTTTTTCCCCTCCTTCCCTTTCGTCTCCAGCAATTCTCTTTCTTGCTTTTCATCATAGAACCAGCCCGTCTAAAAGGCAATTCAGTTAAATAAACACGTCATTCTTGTTAGGAATTTCCAAAGGTGAAAGCTTGTATTCCATTCTCGAATATGTGTATATAGCAAAATCGAATATAATTTAAATGAAGAAGGTAAAGATTTTAAAACAAATCTCATTTTTTTACTATTTGCTATCGTGTTTTAATTTGCACAGAAGGGCGGATTGAATTTATGAATCTTAATCAATTGAAATACTTTCTGGCCATTGTCAAAACAGGTAGCTTTTCAAATGCTGCCGATGATATGTATATCTCCCAATCGTCAATGTCCAAACAGATAAAAGCCCTGGAAACAGAACTGGGTGTCGATCTCTTCAAACGCGAACATTCCAAGGTCTATCTGACTGAAATAGGTGCGGAATTTGCCAAATATGCTGAAATGACCATCAAACAACACAACGATATGCTGCTTTATTTAGATGAATTTGCTACCAAGAAGTCCAATACTATTCGTTTTGGGTCAATACCTGTAGTATCCTCCTATGGTATCAGCGCTCAGATAGCCCAATTTACAACCAACTATAAACCCGATGTTAACGTCGTTATCGATATGCACGAGACCAACCAGCAGGAAGTTATGAAAGAGCTGTTTGACGGAGCCATCGACATTGCGCTGATACGTACTGATTATCTTGATGAAGTAGATGTCTTTGACTGTATTCCATATAAGAAAGATATTTTTGTTCTGGTCTGCAATCAAAATCATCCTTTAAGTACAAAAGAAGCTGTTTCCCTGAATGACCTGATAAAATACCCACTTTCACTTTTAGATACCTCATCGGTCATTTATACGATCGTTATGAAAGCATTTGAACGCCACGGCATCGAGAAAAAAACAAAATGTCTGACAACAAGGCACAAGATCCTTATGGAGATCCTGCAGACGGCGCCAAATATTTCGCTACTGCCGCTCAGTCTCGTTGACCTGACACTTTTCCCTCATCTCTGTACCGTTCCTCTAGTTGAAGAACTCACAAGCGATGTGGCGCTGATAAAACTCAAAAAACGCCGCCTCAATAAAATTACCAAGGATTTTTGGATCTATTGGCAAAAATATTTTCAAATGCAATAAATAAAAAACCACTGCTCAGCAGTGGTTTTTTATTGCTGATATTCCTGATATTTACCGCAAAGGAACTTCCAAAATTTTTCTGTAGTCGCATTCAAAGTTTTTTCCTTACGTTTAACGATGTAAACATTACTGTAGATTGGCATCGTCAGAGGGACATATTTCAGCCCTTCAATGCTGTGTCCTTCCTCCAGCATCCGTTTTGTAAAAAAAGTAATACCAACATTATTGGCCACCATCGAAAACACATTCCTATGCCGTGTCATCGTTGCCGCCACATTACATTCCTTGTTCACTTTACGCAGCTTTTCCATTAAAATCCGGTAAATTTCCGATTTAGGAGAAATCAGAATGATTTTTTCATCCCGCAGCATCGAAAAATCAAATTCCTGCAGCTGTGCCAGCTCACTTTCCTGCGAACAAATCAGGCCGATCTCGTCTGTCATAAACAGCCGATGCTCATATTCGGGCAGCTGGTCAAAACCGTCGCGCACAAAAGCAAAATCCACCTTATCGTTTTTTAAAAGCATCAGTACGTCTTTCTGTTCTTCTTCCAGAATATTATAATTAACGACCTGCCTGCGATTTTTATTGACTTTCTGAAACTCAGAAAGCAGCGTTGATATCTTATAGGAACTGACGATTGGAATCGAAGCGAATTTCACTTCTTCGATCGGCGTATCTTCAAAAGCCATCAGCTCCTGGTGCATTTCGTTTTTTGTCTCCAGCAGCTGCAGCGCATAATCATAAAAACACTGGCCTGCTTCCGTCAGAGTGATCTTATTACCGGTCCTGTTAAACAACACTACCCCAAGCTCGGTTTCCAAAGCTTTGATCTGCTTGGACAGCGAAGACTGAGAAATGTATTCTTCCAGTGCTGCCGACCAAAAACTGCCATGCTTGACAATAGCGACAAAATATCTCAACTGATTAAAATTCATTTCTCTCACCTGCTTTCACTCTGCCCAGCCTGAAGCTGCTTATCTACTACGATTATACGGTAAAAGCAGGCTTTTTCGTATTCCAATAGAGCATAACGTCTTGCCTTTATAGAATTAAAAGTTTATTAATGCAAACTATTGGTTATATCTTTCCAATATGTCAAAACAGCTTTGCTATTTAGAATAGCCTTCAAACTCCCACTCGTATTATGATGTTCCTAAGAGGAAATGCTGCTTGAACACCGGTGTCAGTTGGTGCAGCTCTGAAACCGGTCAGCTGAAAACTGTTAGATATTGCAAAAAACAGTCTCCGCAAAAATGATTCTACTTTCTTGCAGGCAGCAGCTTCCCATTCACAGTACAGTATATTTAAGGAGGCTTTATTATGACTACTAAAATCAATGATTTACGTTCCGCACTCGACTATCTGCGTACCATCCCCGGACAGTTGGTGGAAACCAACGTCGAGGCCGATCCACGTGCCGAGATCTCCGGTATTTACCGCTATGTTGGTGCCAAAGGCACCGTTAAACGCCCGACTCGCTTAGGACCTGCCATGATCTTCAATAATGTTAAAGGCCATCCCGGCGCTAAAGTCGCTATCGGCGTACTTTCAAGCCGTGCCCGTGTCGGGCACCTGCTGGGATGTGAACCCGAAAAGCTGGGCTTTCTTTTAAAAGACTCCGTATCCACCCCGATCGCTCCGGTAGTTGTAAGTGCTGACCAGGCACCCTGTCAGGAAGTAGTGCATCTGGCAACAGAAGAGGGCTTTGATATCCGCAAGCTGATCCCAGCCCCTACCAATACTGAAGAAGACGCCGGCCCATATGTAACCATGGGGCTTTGCTACGGCACCGATCCTGAAACCGGCGATACCGATATTACTATCCACCGCCTCTGCCTGCAGGGCAAAGACGAAATATCCATGTATTTCGTTCCAGGCCGTCACTTAGACGTATTCCGTCAAAAATACGAAAAAGCCGGCAAACCGATGCCGATCTCCATCAGTATCGGCGTTGACCCGGCCATCGAGATCGCCGCCTGCTTCGAACCACCTACAACTCCACTCGGCTTCAATGAATTGAGCATAGCCGGCAGTATACGGGGCGAAGGCGTGCAAATGGTACAGTGCAAAACTATCAACGAAAAGGCTATCGCCCGTGCAGAATATGTTATCGAAGGCGAACTGCTGCCTGATGTCCGCGTCCGCGAAGACCAAAACAGCAATACCGGTAAAGCAATGCCGGAATTTCCGGGCTATACCGGCGCTATGAAACCAGCAATCCCGCTGATCAAAGTCAAAGCAGTTACCCACCGCCGCGACCCGATCATGCAATCCTGCATCGGTCCTTCCGAAGAACACGTCAATATGGCAGGTATACCGACTGAAGCATCTATCCTCGGCATGACGGAAAAAGCACTGCCAGGCAATGTCAAAAACGTATATGCCCACTGCTCCGGCGGCGGCAAATATATGGCCGTTATCCAATTCGTCAAAAAAGCTCCGCCTGATGAAGGCCGTCAAAGACAGGCTGCTCTGCTAGCCTTCTCTGCTTTCTCGGAACTGAAACACGTTATCCTGGTAGACGACGATGTTGATCTGTTTGATACCGACGACGTACTGTGGGCTTTGAATACCCGTTTCCAGGGCGATGTCGACGTTATCACTATCCCAGGCGTTCGCTGCCATCCGCTCGATCCTTCCCAATCCCCCGAATTTTCGCCTTCGATCCGCGATGTAGGTATATCCTGCAAAACTATTTTTGACTGCACCGTACCTTTCGGGCTTAAAGAGCATTTCCAGCGCAGCAAATTTAAAGAAGTCGATCCAGCCAAATGGGTTCCTGAATTATTCAAAAAATAATAGTAAAAGAAAAATACCTGAAGCATTTATGCTTCAGGTATTTTTCTTTTGTATACCTAATGCCAGCAGCTTCACTGCCTGCCACTGTTTGTGTCTCTCCGGACTTACTTCCCTGTCCCAAAATTCATACTTCAACTGGAAGAAATACTCCTCATAAAAACAGTTGACAGCCGATTGCCGCGAATAGTCTATTTTTAACGCTGCTAAAACATCCAACAAACCGGCGCCAAAATATGGCAGCAACTCTTTTACTTTCCGTTTATACGTCCTGGTCTCCTCCTGAAAGCGAGCATAACACAAAGCAAACAGCGCCAGCTCCAGCAGCTCCTTAAAAGTAATATCGTCGCCGCTTACGGCAGCCGTCAGTACTGTTTCATAAATCAAACTCCGTACCGCTGCACTGGCGTGAAAAAACAAAAGAAATTCGTTCAGCGCTGTGCTGGCCTGCGGCGGTACATATCCCTCAGCAAGTTCACCACCACGCACATATGGTGCTAAAGCTGTGAAATTATCGCTGCTCACAAAAGTCTGCCCCATTTCCAGCAAAATTTCCTCCGGCGTCAGCTGCAACCCATTCAGCAATCCACACGCCTCACCGTCCTGCAGATGTCGATAGATTTTCAACCCCTGCCGCTCCTCGCAGCCTGTAACCAGGCCATGCGGGCACTTCAACAAACCTTCCATATCAGTATGCCGCCCCCTTTTCGATAATCCTGCGGGCAAGAAACCTGTGCAGATTTATGATTGTCGTATGCTCATAGCCATATTTATCCTCTTCGTCAAAAGTTATCTTCACCATCTCAATATGATTCCTGCGGCAATAATCGTTCAACTCCCTTTCGGCCTGCTCACGGTCGTTGATCTCTCCATCCGATAATAGAAACAACAATCTCCGCTTCCCCTTCAGCACCTGTTCCTGCAGCAACCGCACCGCCGGCAGCAGATTAGTCCCCCCTCCAGACAACGGTACGATCGAAGTCTGCTCGGCTTTATCAATAAAACTTTTACGTACTTTGGCCCCGCCCTCAAAATCTATTACCAGTGTTCTGATACCGTCAAAATTATTAACTGCCGCTAAAATCTCGATCAGCGCTTCTGCATATTCACGTTCAAATCGGTACGTACTGCCCGAAACATCGCGTATGATCATAATATCTACCGATACCTTACGCCGCAAGTAATACTGATAAACCCTGCTTTCCTCCGCTGTTTTAGAGGCCAGATACACTTCCTGCTGCTTTTTCAGGTTAACGTCGCCGTCATAAGCACCAATGATCTTCATCGACGTAAAGCTCTGCTTAAAAATATATTCCAGCTCGCCGATCTCGCGCCTGTATTTCCGTACTGTATCCAAAAAGAACTGTGAAGTGTCGCCCGACCTGCTTACCATACGCCCTACGCCTGCCAGCTTACCTGTCTGTGATGCGGCATTCTGCATTTTTGCTTTCAGTTCACGGATATGCTCTTTCCGTACAATCTCGCATAATTCTTCTTCGCTGAACACCTTCAGCATCGACATAGAACCGGCAGTTCCTGCCGCAGCAGCTTTCTGCTCCCACACAGGTGTGATTTCTGACGTCATCCGCAATCCCTGCAGCCATTCTGTCAGCAAATCCGTCACCACGATCAAATTCTGCAGCTCCGTCCGTACCGCAGTCAAGGCCAGAGGTACCATAAAATCATAAAAACTACTGTCCCCCTGCGGCTCGATGATACCGTACTTCAAAAACACCTGTAAAGCTTCCAGCTGACCACGCTGCGGCAAATATTTCACAAGCTGCTCCAACTCCACATCCTGTGTCGTCATATTCAGCAGTGTCAGCAGCTTGCCAAACTCAGGCAGCTCACGCGCCAGCTTATACTCACAGAACGTCCTAAACAGACTTCTATAGATGCATCGGTATAAAATATCCTTCTTAAGTCGCTCCAAGTGCCTGTACCCCTCCGTCCCCGTAAACAACGCCGTCTTTTCATACCGCAAAACACTCAGTTCACTTACAACAAATGCATCAGTAAAACTCTCTGACGACAGTAGCCCATGCAAAGCTGAATGCTGCCATGCCTCCAGCAACCATTCGCAGTTGACAGCCAGCACATACCCGTCCTCACGACTTCCAGTACAGCAGCACAGCTGTCCGCATTCTGTGCCAACAGAGTCTTGATATGCAGCTGCATCAGCATAATATTCTATTTTAAAAGCCAGTTCCGGGCATAATATCGCAAAATTTTCCATAACAGCCACCTTAAATAATTGAAGACTCAAGCTTCTCCTTCACCATCTGCAAATCATAAAAACCCAGGTCTACATCCAGATAATACATAAAGCTCTGCAAAATGATCTCTTTAAAAGTTCCGATTCCTATCGCGCTCAAGGCCTGCTCCAGCTCCATGATCCGCCTGTCTGTCAAATCAGTAACGCTTGCCGCCTCACAGCCCAACACCCTTTTTGCCAGATACCTCTTGATGCTTTCAACATTTCGATTATCATAAAAATAAGAATCTATCATCGTCTGCCGCCACTCTGGGCGCCGCAAAAGCTCCAAATTGCACAGAACTACGGCAATAGCCGCATTGCGTACCGACAGTGGATAAGTATTGCTGCGTACCTCGCGCATCAACTCAATAATATAACGCTTTAGGCTTACCGGTACAACATCGTTGGCACGGCACTCCTCCGCTACTATCTGTTCAACTATCAAAAGCTCATCTTCCGCCGTCGGATAATCGAAATAAAATGAAACCAGACGCTGAGCAAAGCTCTGCGGCAGCTTAACGTTGCCGGAATATCTGCTGTCATTCGAGCAGAACACGATCCGAAAATCCTCGTGTGCATAAATCATCTTATCGCCGATCGCCGTTACCGAAGTCCGGTCCAGTATACTGTTGAACATCAGCAAAATCTCCTGTACCGAATGTGTCGCCTCATCGACGATGATAATGCCGCCACGCTCCATACAATCTGCCACAACTCCGTTCTTAACTGCCAGACTGCCGTTTTCCAGCCTCAGTCCCAAAATCAGGCTTGTTTTCGTCTGTTCTGGACTCAGCTGCACATAATAGGCTGGCACATTTTTAGCCAGCGCATACTGCCTGGCCAGGTTCATCGCGATAATACTTTTGCCGCTGCCCGAAGGTCCCACGATATAAAGCGGCCACCTGGTATGCTCAAGCACCGCGTAGCAGCGTGCCAAAAGCTGCGTCCCATCCTCGCCTACTATTTTTGGTATCTGCTGCAGATCAAGCTGTGTTTTCAGCTCTGCCATAATTTTTCACCCCACAATTATATAAAAAAAGCGGGGGAGCTAACTCCCCCGCCAATCAAGGACTTGTCCAAGCCCCAAGCAGCCATTTATTTCTTTAAAGGTGGAACCGGCGGAATTTGCTGTAAATTAGGAATATCTTCCGGTTTTAGTTTAAATACATCATGTACATGGATTTCTTCGGTAGAACGCCAGGAATAACTGCAGGTATCGCAGACATAAACTTCCCAAACATCGCCAACCGGAGATTTAGTCATAACTCTTACTGTATCAGCATCACAACGCGGACATTTCATAAAAATCTGCCTCCTTTATACCTCAAATTATCATTGATTTTTTTGTGCAGCCATAAAGTCTCTGAAAATAGCTTCCCATTTCGGGGTAGCCGGAGACGGTTTCAACAATTCAACAGAACGCGGATTCGGTTCCGGAGCGACCGGAGTAGTTGCATCGATGATCAGCTTGTCATGCATACCTGCCGGTACCGAAGACGGATCAAGCGGCATACCTGCACAATTCGGGATGATCGCAACATCCTTACTGGGTTTGACGCGGGTAGTAAGCGCCCACATAACCTGCTCCAGGTTAAACGGATCGACAAACTCGTCGACAACGATAATGACCTTGGAATAAGGCATACCATGCGGAGTAGACAGCAGACGGAAAGCAACACCCTTACCGAAGCCGCCGTAACGGACCTTCGTAGAAATGATAACGCCGATACCATGAGTATACATAGCATTGACTGCCTGCACTTCAGGCATAGTAGCTTTCAGCTGTTTGTACAGAGGAACACTGGTATTAAGAGCCATCAGGTAATCGATCTCAGTCCAGGGCATACCAAGATACAAGTTTTCAAATATCGGATTGGTACGATGTGTGATATGAGTTATCTTGATCTCGCACTGATTCCTGGCGCCGGAATAAGAGCCAGGGAACTCGCCGAACGGACCTTCGCAGGTACGAACGCGCGGCATAATGTAGCCTTCCAGAATAACTTCAGCATGAGCAGGAACATACAAATGCTCAGCAGTATCAGCTTTAGTAATTTCAGTAGGAACACCATCCTGCAAGGCGCCGACGAATTCATATTCATTCTGGTCGTAATTAACAGGAGTGCTTGCCATAAAGCTTACAAGCGGAGTATTGCCCAGAGCGATAGCTACCGGTAAAGGCTCGTTGACTTCTTCTGCCTTAGCAAGCTGGATGGCGATATCATGAAAAGGCAAAGCCTGGATGCCGATACGGTCGATATCTTTGACCTGGATACGGTAAATACCGACATTCTGCTTATCCAGATTATCAGGTTCAGCCGGATCGCCGGTAACAACGGCTGCTTTAGACAGGAAAAAACCACCGTCCTGATCATTGATTCTGTAAAGAGGCAAAACATCAAATAAATTGATATTTTCGCTGATGGTATTTTCCTTACACATTGCTTTTTCACGTGGAAGAATTACTGGCGGTACCGGGAATTTGTCCCAGCGGCGGTTCAATTCATGGAATTGTTCCTTTACAGGAGTGTCTTTAGGCATTCCCATCATCAAAGCATGATTAGCCCAGGAACCGTGAACGTTGGTTACAACAGAATATTTATAACCTTTCACCTTCTCAAACAAAACAGCCGGTTTTTTATCCATATTAGCGCAGGCACGTCCGGCAGCGCCAATATCAGGTTCCGGATCGACCTCATCTTTAACGCGGATCAGCTGCCCCTCTTCTTCTAATGTTTTTAAAAACTCTCTCAAATCTTTGTAAACTTTTGCCATGTTTTTGACCTCCTTTGTCATCGTTTCACTTGGTAAGGTTTACCCCTTGTCTATATACTAGAACTGACTGCTCCTAATAGCAATTCAGTTAGTTCGCAAGGATATGCGTTTTCGGAATTTCCAAAAAACTATCGCTGTCATTCAGTTTAGGAATGGCAGCGACAGGCTGTTCACGCCGCTTTTTACCCGTGCCAGCCATACTTTCATCCCACATTTGCAGCCACTCACCAGTGGTCATTGCAGTGCTATCAGCCCCCTCCAAATTTGTTGTCAACAGAAAAAACAATGGCGATACGGAAATAATATCCATACCGCCATTGTTTTATGTATTCTGTCGAAGTTCTAATAATTATTATCAACACATTTTTACAGACATTTTAAATTATAAAATGGAAAGACACAAATGCATTCCCTAATCAAAACTTCCAGATAAAATTGATACTACCGCTGAAGCCCTGCTTTTTGCCGCTCCAGCCCCGCAAGCCAATGTCGACAGCAGGCGCGTTCACATCTTTATTTTGGATGATATAACCCAGCTCCAACATACCACTGCTGCCTTTGATACTGGGTGCCGGCGTGCTCAGACCTTTGACCGTTGCTTTTGCTTCGCCGTCAAATTCGTATTCATAAGCCAAACCTACATAATAAGTACCACGCTCACAGTTTTCTTTGCTCAGACGTGCTCCCGATCTGGCACGAGTACTGTTGACTTCGTCAAAGTCATAAACTTCTCCGTTACCGGCACCGCCTAAAGTCACACTGTCACCGCTTTGGTGCGTATACAAAAGCTTGGCATAAATATCTGCTTTTACAGTATCGTTCAGTTTGCTGACCCTGCCAATACCAATATGAGCTCCGTAGTAACTGCTGCTGCTGTCATAGTCGGCATAAACCTTACTGCCGCCGGCGCCGATCAGATCGCCGCTGGCGTAATCAGCATCCATACGGCCGTAACGCAAACTGCCTTCATAATATAAACCGCTGTTATTATCTTGACGAACTATCATACCAATACCATAATATTTGGTATTACCGTCAGCGCGGATGCCGCTGTCAAGCTGACTGGTGTAATTGCCCCAGCCGTATTCCAGCAGCGGGCCATAGGTCAGTTTACCGGCATTATTTTGTATGGCTTTGGCAAACCCCAACGCCAGATTATAACCCCGCATATCACTGTAAGAACCGCTTTTATAACGCATATTGCCGCCTCCAGAAGCTCCGAACATTTCCGCGCTGCTTCTGCCAGCTGTCTGTACAGCGTTGGCAATACCGCTGCCGGCCACCGTATCTGCACCACTGTTGACAAACGCGGCACTGGCAATCTGCGTCTCTACCGGTGATTTGCTCTGTTCCGTTGTTTTGACAGGAGCTTTATCCACTGTAGCAACGATACTATTCCCGCTCAGATCAGTTGTAAATTCGTACTCGATGCTGACGCCCTGC
>UMLD01014346.1_pt1 | contig 13112 bp, 13 predicted proteins | sample 1966491 | NCBI WGS metagenome assembly UMLD01 (sample SAMEA4836191, study PRJEB28245) | human gut metagenome | biome: gut microbiome; material: fecal sample | place: Denmark | collected 2008
GCAGCCGGATTTGGTATGGTAAATGCCTATTGTCTTATGATTTTTTGCCTGCTGTATATCCCTTGTTTTGCTACGCTGGCAACGATTCGTAAGGAAAGCGGAAGTATTAAATTTATGTTTTTAGCAGCTGGATTTCAGCTGGTTATGGCATGGCTTGCATCATTTGTGGTATTTCAGATTTTTTAGTACATTTTTAGATAAAGTTTCCTTTACACTTGGTAGTAAACGTCGTATAATTTGAGTGTAAAATATAGCGTTTTCCTTATAAGGAAAATTTATATGCTATCAAGGAGGATTTATATGCAGAAGAAGCAGGCAAAAGTTTTTGCAGGATTGTTAAGTATGTCCTTAGCTGTTTCCCTTATGACACCGTTGCAAGGTGTTTCCGGTCAAGCAGCAAGAAGAAAAATTGCACTGTCCAAAAAGAGTGTTACGATGACAGTGGGATAGAAGAAGACAATTCGTATCAAAAACGCAAAAGGAAAGCGTATCAAATGGAGTATTAAGAAAAAAAGCATTGCAAGTTACAAAAAGAGCGGTAAGTATGCTGTAAAACTGACCGCAAAGAAAAAGGGAACAACGACCCTTACCTGCAAGGTGAAAAATGGCAAGTGGAAGAGTTACAGGTGTAAAGTTAAAGTCAAAAAGGCTACACTTGTCCGTACGCCGGTGGCAACAAATGATGTCGTAAAAACAACGGAAAAACCGAGTTCTACTGCGGTAGTTACGATGCCTTCTGTTCCTACACAAACTCCGACGGATGGACAGGATAAACCGCAGGAGCCAGAAAAAACACCGACGGCGACCCCGACAGCAACACCAACGGCAAAGCCAACGGCGACCCCGACAGCAACACCAACGGTAACACCGACGGCAAAGCCAACAGCAACACCAACGGCAAAGCCAACAGCAACACCAACAGCAACACCGGCAGGTGAATTTGCAGAAAAAACGTATTTGTCTACCGGTTTTGAAGACGGAACGGATGGATTTACCGGACGTGGAGCAGCAAAAGTAGCAGTGGCTTCCGGCGGAAGAAGTGGAAATTGTCTTTCTGTAACCGGACGTACGAGCACATGGAACGGAGCTGAATTGAATGTAACGGATTCGATTGTGAAGGGTGCAACGTATTCGATTTCGGTATGGGTTAAACAGACAACCAGTTCAGATCAAACTATTAAGTTATCAGCGAACCTTACGGTTTCCGGTCAGGATAGTTATCCGGCAATCAAGGAAGAAACAACATTGAAATCCGGTGTTTGGACTAAAATTGAGGGTACTTATGAGGTTCCGGAGTCATTTTCTAAATTAACATTTTATGTCGAGGGACCATCCGGTAATTTTGATTTTCTTGTGGATGATCTTACCATTACACAGACAACAGCGGGAAAAGAACCATTTAATCCGGAAGGACTTACGAGTATCAAGGATACTTACAGTGGAATTTTTGAACGCATGGGTAATGTAGTAAGTTACAATACTTCATGGAATAATGGTTATCAGATGCAGAGTGATGATACGATGAAGTTTGTGAAACATCATTTTAACAGTTACACATTGGAAAATGAGTTAAAGCCTGCACAGATTTTGTCTGACTGGAGTGGTACGATTTCTGTGAGCGAAGCGAAAAAACTTGGTTATGTGATTCCGGATGGTTACACCGAATCGACGGTTGGCAAGTTGAATTTTGACAGTGTGGACAAAATTCTTGAGATTGCCAATCAGTATGGACTTCAGATGCGTGGACATGTGATGCAGTGGCATCAGCAGACATCAACGCGTTTCTTCAAGGAAGGATATAGCAGCAGTGGCGCTAATGTCTCGAAAGAAGTGATGGACAAACGACTTGAATTTTATATCCGTTCTGTAATGAAACATGTCATGGATAAGGAAAAGAGTTTGACCGGTAAGGCAGGCTCCCTTGTTTATTGCTGGGACATTACGAATGAGTATACGCACCGCACAAATGATCCGGCAGCTACTTCCTGGATGGATGTTTATGGTGACATGGGCTTGAAACCAACCTATGTGAAAAAGGCTTACGAAGTAGCTTATGATGAGTTGAAACAGTACGGTCTGCAGAAAGATATTACGTTGTTCTATAATGATTACAATGAATATGATGTTGCGGATGAAATTGTAGAACTCATCAATTACATTAATGAAGGAGAAGAAGCAAAAATTTGCGGTGGAATCGGTATGCAGAGCCATATTACTGTGAATTATCCGTCTCTTGAAAAATATGGAACAGCAGTGGATAAGTTTTTGGCAACCGGACTTCAGGTTCAGGTTACAGAATTGGATATCGGAATCGAAGATGGACAGACAGAAGAGGATCTGGCAAATCATTATTCCGATATTATGAAACTGCTTATTTCCAAACAGGAAAATCGTGATAAATCCGTAAATGCCCGCGGAATCACAGGTGTTACGGTATGGGGACTCTATGATGCGATTTCATGGAGAAAACCTACTTCATGTCTGTTATTTGGAGAAAGTTTAGAAGATCCAAAACCAGCTTTTTATTCTTTCTTAGAGGCTGCGACAAAATAATAGCAATTACGACAGTTTTATAACCGCTTTGACAGTGATTATGGAAAGTGCAGTTTGAATATGATAGAATAAATCCAATTTATGAAATTGCGAAAGGAGATTTATACATATGAAATATTCAATTGAAGGAGCACCGTTGCCGGTAGTTATTTGTGATTTGGAGGCAGGCGAGTCCATGATTACGGAAAAAGGAGCTATGTCTTGGATGACGCCAAACATGAAGATGGAGACATCCGGCGGCGGAATGGGAAAAATGATTGGTCGTATGTTCAGCGGGGAAAATATGTTCCAGAACCGTTATACAGCAGAAGGCGGAGCCGGACAGATTGCTTATGCTTCCAGTTTTCCGGGGTCGATTTTGGCATTTGAAATTGGAAATGGAAATGAGATAATTGCACAGAAGAGCGCATTTCTTGCTTCTACGGATGGAGTGACATTATCGGTTGCGTTCCAGAAAAAATTAGGTGGCGGTCTGTTTGGTGGCGAAGGTTTTATTATGCAGAGACTTTCCGGCAACGGTACGGCTTTTGTAGAAATTGATGGCTATGTAAAGGAATATGAGCTGGCAGCAGGGCAGCAGATGATTATTGATACCGGCTACTTAGCTGCGATGGATGCAAGCTGTACGATGGATATTACAACCGTTAAGGGACTGAAAAATAAGGTGCTTGGTGGAGAAGGATTCTTTAACACCGTAGTGACCGGTCCCGGTAAGATTTATCTGCAGTCGATGCCGATTAACCAGATGGCAGGTGTTCTGCAACCATTTTTATCAACAAACAAATAATCTTTTACAAAGGGTGAATCTCTTGCTATAATAGACATGAAAATGTGTTAAAGGAGATGATTCCGGATGTTAAAGACGGTATTAAAGATTGACGGTATGATGTGTGGCATGTGCGAATCTCACATGAATGATTTGATTCGCAAGCATTGTAAGGTGAAGAAAGTTTCTTCCTCTGCAAAAAAAGGAGAAACTGTTGTAATCAGCGAGGAAGCGTTAGATATTCCTATGCTGGAAAAGGAAATTAAAGAAATTGGTTATGAATTAGTTTCCCATACAAGTGAGCCTTATGAGAAAAAAGGATTGTTCCGTCGATAAGAATTACTCGATTTTGTCTCCGATTACGGTATGCAGTGTGTGTTCCGTAATCGGAGTTTTTTTATTGGTAAAAGACCGGTAATCTGAAGGAGAAAATCCGGTTTGTCGTTTGAATAATTTGGAAAAAGTAAATGAGTTATTGTAGCCAACGCAGTAAGCGATGTGTTGAATGGAAAGTTCATTTTCTTCTAACAACTGTTTGGCCTGATTTATGCGATACTGCGCTAAATATTCCTGCGGGGTATAACCGGTGGCATGCTTAAATAACCGCGTAAGATACGAACGGTTTAGTCCACAGTAATCGGCGATATCCTGAATACGAATCGGGTCAGAATACTTTTGCCGGATAAATTGAATGGTTGTTTGAATGTAAGTTAAAGAGTCAGTTCGCTTTTTTTGTGGCTTATTTTTGAGGTTCGCTGCATGAATCATGTGCTGAAATAATTCGTATACTTTTCCGATGCAAGCGTACTCATCTCCGTAATTTGTTAAGATGTGTCTTATACAGTCTTCCGCTTTTTTGGCTTCCTGATGCAGAGAGAGAATGGGAGATTTGTCCGATAATCCACAATTATTCAGCATTTCTTTGATTTTAAATCCGTCAAATTGAATCCAGATGTAGTTCCATGGATGGTTTTCGTCTGCTTCATAGTAAGATGCAGTATGAGCCGGTATAACGAAGATATCGTGTTCTTTAATTGCAAATTCGTGATTGTTAATGCGCAAAATTCCTTCACCGCTTACGACATAATGCAGAATATATAATTTGCGGATAATTGGACCATATCCGTAAGATGGGTCACATTTTTGACATCCGACCTCATATAGATTGACATCATCGTAGGATGAATAATTTACCAGATATACTTCGTCAAATGTTTTTGCAGCCATGAATAGTCCCCCTTTTGCTTGATTTTACCATGTTACTCCTTCTTGTGTCAAAGAAAATTGGTAACATTTTTCCAAAACAAGGTCACAAAATGACATGGCGATAACGGGGGTATTGTTGTACACTTATTAAATCAGGAAGTAAATAAGGGGGACCGAGAAATGCAGTTTAAAGAGTGTTATCAAAATCCGTTTATTGAGGAGCGTGCCGATCCATACATTACATTGGGACCGGATGGATTTTATTATTTCACCGCTTCTTATCCAATGAAAAGTGCAGACGACAAGGATGGATATGACCGTGTGATTTTGCGGCGGGCAAAAGATATTTCAGAACTTGCATCGGCAGAAGAAATTACCATCTGGAAAGTGGCAGATACAACATTAACACATCGTTTTATCTGGGCGCCGGAACTGCATTATATCGCAGGACGCTGGTATGTGTTTTATGCCGGAAGTGAGGACAAGGAAAATAACTGGGCATTTGACTGTCACGTTCTTGTCTGCGACAGCGATGATCCATATACCGGAACTTGGAGTGAAAAGGGAAAATTCCAAAAGCGGGAGGACGATGATTTTTCTTTCACCGGCTTTTCCTTGGATATGACTTATTTTGAAGATGGTGAACGCTCTTATGTGATTTGGGCGCAGCATAGTCCGGAGAAAATTTCCTGCCTGTATTTGGGAGAGGTTAATCGCGAGGAGCCGTGGAAATTAATTTCGCTTCCGATGCTTTTAACCGAGCCGGAGTATGACTGGGAAAAAGTCCGCTATGCCGTAAATGAAGGACCTGCGGTTGCCAAACATGATGGCAGAATAATGGTTTTCTTTTCAGCGTCCGGTACTGGTCCGGAGTATTGTGTAGGAGTAATTTCTGCCAAAGAGGGAAGTGATTTGCTAAAGCGGGATTCATGGACTAAGCAGAACACACCGGTGCTTACATCCGAAGATTTACATGAGGAATTTGGACCCGGGCACAATTCATTTACAAAAGATAAGGATGGAAATGATATTTTCGTATATCATGCCAGAAGTCTGGAATGTTTTGAGGGAAGATGCGGATATTCGGAAAATGACCCTCTGCATGACCCATGCCGGCATGCAAGAGTGAGAAAAATAGTGTGGGAGTAAGACAAAAATGAAGTTCATTCGTATCGAGATAAGATAATGCTTCGCATTATAGTCTCTCACGAATGAACTTCATTTTTGTTTGATATTATGGGGTGGGGTTTTCTCTTTCTATAAGAGCTTGTTTTTTTTGTTCAAGTTCGTTAATCTGTTTGTCTTTTTTGGCTATCGTTTCATCCTTTTCCACCAGCAGTGCTTCAAGGTCTTCTATTCTTGCTTCTAATTTACGGATTCGACCGCGGTTGGTATCGTTAATGACAGCAGCTACGTCTTCGTTTGCCAATTCTTCAATGAACATATACATCAGCTCCTTTCGTTCCGACATCATCATTATAGCACTTTCATACACAGGTTGTAAAGCGGTCAGCGAAACAACAAAAATTAAAATCCTGCACCCATTTTCCCATCCAAATCGTGTATTATATAGAAAGTAATTATTTTCTACCATGCATGCAAAAAAGATATTGTAGTAAAGGAGTATCAGGCAATGATAAATAAATATGCCGGGATGGAGTATGAGGACGTCGTGCGGCAGTATGCAGATGACATAACGAGACTATGTGTTGTCTGGACGCAGAATGAGGAAGCGGCAAAGGACTGCTTTCAAAATACGTTTCTGAAACTCTATCAGACAGAACAAACCTTTCGAGAGGAAGAACACATAAAAGCGTGGCTTTACACAGTTGCGCGAAATGAATGCAGAGATTACCACAGGCAGTTCTGGAATCGAAATGTGGATATTGGATATGTGCCACAGGAGAACCAAAAGTCTGGCTCTTTGCAAATAGAAGATGAAGAAACGGAGCAGCTTGTTGAGGCTCTGCGAAAATTACCTTTTCGGTACCGTGAAGTAATTGTGCTTTATTATTATGAAGAATATGGCACGGGTGAAATTGCAAAAATGCTGCATACAAGTGTGAATACGGTGAAATCAAGACTTCGCAGAGGCAGAGAAAAACTCGCTGCTATCATGAAAAATTAACAGGGATTAAACAGGAGGCAAAATAATGGATATAAAAAAAATAGATAAGATTAAAGCCCCGGAAGACTGGGTGGAAGAGGCACTGAATCTGGAAAAGATACAGGGTATTTCCCATAGGAGAAATTCAATGAAAAAACTTCGGACAGCGGCTGCGGTGGTAGTGATTTTCGTTTTGTGCGGAACTTTTGTAACTGTGGCAGCAACGAAATCCAATGTATTTCAATCACTTTTGGAAAATATGTTTGGCAAGGAAAATGTCACGGAGGTAGAGCTAAATCCAGAACCAGCCAAAGAAGTGGCAGATGTCAAGGCGGGAAAGGATGGTGCGATACAATTGCAGGAAAACATGATGGTGGTCGGAGAGAAAGAAAGTTTTATCAGTGAATATCATTTTGAGGGAGATGAGGAAAAAGTAGACCATGTGTACACTGTGATTTCCGACGGATTAAAGAAAATGACACCGATTACTTTTGAAAGTGTACTTGACGGGGAAAAATGCGGTTTTCAATATGTGGCAAGCGGCAACGAAATTTATGCCTTTAATTACACGGGAGGAATTACCGAGATTTTCTCTTATTATAAAAACGGCATAATTTACGGTGTAAGAGAAGAAAAAAATGCGACAAAAGGTTATTTGGTGGAAATCAATCTGGCAGAGAAAACGGTGAAAAAAATATCCGGCGGTAACATGATATGCAATTTTGTTATGTCACCGGAAGGTAGTAAAATTTTGTGCAATCACAGGGGAGACGGCTACTGGTCAGTCTTTGATATTGCTTCGCAGACGGAGAAAAAAATAAGTCAGAAACTCGTGAATGGATATGCCAGAACAACAGAAATTGAGTTTTTGGATGAAAACCGAATTTTAACCTACGGTGAGTCAATTTTTAAAAACAGTACAGAAGAGGATTCTACATGCGTAGTAAATTTACAGACCATGAGAATTGAGAAGAAATATTCAGGTGTCGGCCTTGTTAATATGAAATGGTCTTACCGTTACCACCATAAAAAGAAATCACTGGAACTTTATGAAATTACCGGAAATCAGTCATTTACCATTCCGGATGTTAAGGATAGTGGCGATGTAATTGATGTAAGTGGTGATTATGTATTATTTGGAAATCTGGAGGAGAAAAAACAGGCGGTTTATCTCATTCAACTCACAAATCATACGTGGAAGAAGATGAATATTCCGAGGAAATTAAGAAATGATATGGAAATTCATCTGGTGAAAACGCAGAAGAAAATTTTGATAACAAATAAAAAGAGGGCGTATTTGGTGGATGTGAGTGCGCTGTAAAAAAATTATGCAAGCCATATAAAATAAAAACACATTGCAAAGGGAAGCGATGTGTTTTTATTTTGGAAGTGTTTCTTTACTTCTTGTGTAGGGCTTTTTCTCATCGGTAAGTTCCGCTAGGTAATCCATGCTTGTATTGTAATAGACAGCAAGTCGCTTTAGCACTTCAATTGGCATGCTCCGGCTGTCTGTCTCATAATGTGAATACGTACGCTGGCTGATGTGTAAGTAGTCTGCAATGTCTGTTTGTTTTAAATCGTGGTCTTCTCGCAAATCACGAATACGCTGCATTTTCATGTGAAAAACCTCCTGGGATTAAGCGTGATTTTAAACGGATGAAATCCGAGCAAAATACAGTAATATTATAAATTGTACATAGTACATCTGATATTATTAGAACAAAATGGACTATTGATTCATAGAACAATATGTGCTATGATGTGAACGTGAATTAACAAAAATTGGAGGGGATTGTTATGAAGAAATTAGTTTTATCAACAGCATTACTCGTGCTTGGAGTGGCAACACTGGCAACACCTGCGAAAGCAGCAAAGAAGGCAACGAAATTTTCTTTGACACCGTCAACAACAGCCGTTACACGAAAAAGTGTAAAGGTTTCTGTCGCGGTAAAAAAGAAAGCGAAGATAAAAGAAATTCGCTATCGTGCCGGAAAAGTTACAAAGAAAGCAAACAAATATTGGAAGCGTGCAAAATCAATCACGAAAAAGAAATCTTTTAGTGCACCGTACAATGGCTGGTATTCGGTTCGGTTGAAAAACAAAGCCGGAAAGTATACTGTCCGCAATATTCAGATTCAGTGCATTGACAAAACAGCGCCGTCGGTAAATACAAGCTACACGGTTGCAAATAAAGTGGGGACAGTTTCTGTGTCTGCATGGGATAGCAACGGAATTTCTTATGTTGGTTATCAAAAAGGATGGCTACAGTCCAAACGTAAAGCAGATTATACAGCAATGCAAAATGAGCAGAGGACTTTTCAGGTAACAACACCAGGGTATTATACGGTTTGTGTTAAAGACGGTGTGGGAAATACTTATTTGGCTTATCAGTATGTGGAACTCTGGAAGGATCTGTGGAGTGTGAAGCCGTTTGATAGCAATATGGCTTCAAATTATAAAGGAACAACAGAAGACCGCTGGGGAAATTCAATTACGAATCCGATTACGGTTAGAGCAACAACAACAGGAGAGGGGTATATTGAATACTATTTGGCTGGGAAATATAATAGATTGTCCGGAAAAGTTATTCGTTCTAGAGATGTTTCTGATAATCAAATTACATGGGTTCAGATTATTGCAGACGGCGTTTTGCTTTATCAATCGCCTAAGATGGATTATAAGACAAAGCCGATTTCCTTTGATATAGCAATTAACCATGCAAAATATGTAAAAATTGTGGCATATTCAGATATTTATAATGGATGGGTTGATATGCTGATTACCGATGCAAAACTTTATAACTAGGTTGATAACGGTGAGAAAAAGGAGTTGAGGATATGAAGAAAAGAATCTTTTCAGTACTTGCTATCATGTGCAGTATGATGTTTATAATGACCGGATGTGGAGGAGCAAGTGATACGGATGTAAATGATGGTGGAATTAATGCGGAAGATAACACAATGAAATTTTCTGAATTGTTTCAAAAGGATGTTATTGCTTATTTTGGAACTTTGAAGGATGATGAAATAGTAGGGAAGGATCAAAAAATAAAAGAATTATATTTTTTTCATTCTGATAGTTCGGTAACCGGATATTATTTGGGATATTCGAGTTGTTCGTATACGAATAAGGTTGGATTTCCTACGATAGTAAATGGTACGCCTACTTTAGGAGAATTAGCAAAAATGAAGAATAATCAAATTGAGCAGTCGCTGGTATATGCTGGCAATTTATCTGATGAAGAATATTATATGTATCAAGCACAGGAAGGGGAAATATCCTACAGTTACAAGGATGTGAAGACATATTCACTAGGGCTTGTGACAGATGAAACAGGGAATAGTGTGAACTATGAGGGTTTTATAATTGGAGATAGAAATGAGACATGGGGAAAAGTATATTATGGTGGGCATATACAAGTCTATGGAAGTTCGTATATGTTGTTCCAAGGAGAGACGGTAAAGGACACTACACATGGCGGTTATAGCACATCAATTATGTTAATTCGAGATACTAAGGAAACCAAGGAAAAGGAAATTGTATTTGATGACATTGGAACAGAAGGAATTTATGTAGATGGTGAACTTGGCGTAACACAGGATTATGATGACAGCGTGACGGAAGGGTAAACAAGATGTCAAATAAAAAAACTGATAATGCGATACGAAATCTGTTTATTGAGAAAATATACAATATATGTGATGGAAAAAAAGCAGAAGAAGTCTTTTTGACTTACATAAAATCAGATGGGACAGAGGAAGATATAACGTATCGGTCTTTTGGATTAAAATGTGAATTATTAATGCAGAAATTTCAGAAGAGTATGCTGCGCAGAAATGACCGTGTACTTGTATTAACACCGATGTCTCCATTTGGGTGTATTGCGGTAACTGCGCTTGCTATTTCAGAACTAGTAAGCGTAGTATTGAATCCACAACTGCCTGAGGAAGAACTGGATTCTTTGGTGAAAAAATCAGACATTAGCGGCATTGTATGTGATGAAGAAATTTATCAAAAGTATGCTTATAAATGGACACAAAAATATCCGGTTTTTAATATAAAAGCGGGTGATTTGTTTCTTGATAGAGAATACTTTTCTGAGTCATCAAAAGACAGCGATGATGTGCTTGCTATTCTATATTCATCAGGAACAACAAGTGAACCCAAAGGTGTCATGATAACATATGAGGCACAGATGAAATCAGCGGAGTTGCTTCTTCGTGCATTTGGAACAAATGATATTCGGTACCTATTAGTGTTTCCAATGTTTCATGTTTCTGGTTTTTCAGTTTTTTTTGCTTTGTTTTTGGGCGGAGGACAGATTGGACTGCTCGAAAATACAAACTCAATAAAATTAATGGATGGATTCCAAAAGTACAAGCCCAATGCATTTGGAATGGTACCAAAAGTTTATGAAACATTTTATACGAAGATAGTAAGTCAGTTAAATAACAAAAAATTTGCAATGAAAATGCTTTCCTTTTGTGGCTGGTTAAATGAAAAATTACATATCAAAGCCGGAAGTTTTTTCTTTAGAAAAATAAATAAGCAGGTATTTGGTGGAAAGATGAAATTTTTAGGAACTGGTGGCGGAAAGTGTAGCAAGGAAGTAGGTTTGTTTTTTCAGAGGATGGGTTACTACTGGATGAATACATATGCCTCAACGGAAATGAATCTGCCAATGCTTACGACAACGGTTTATGATAGATTTCCATCGGATTCTATTGGGAAAATAACATCGTTTCCTGAAATTTCGGTGCGTATTCAAAATCCGGACGCAAATGGAATTGGAGAGATTCAGGTAAAAACGCCATGTCATATGAAAGGATATTTCCGGGATGAAAAGGCAACAGAAGAAGCTTATGAGGATGGATATTTTAAAACAGGAGATTTAGGATATTGTGATTCAAAAGGATATGTATATATTACCGGAAGAAGTAAGGAAAGTATTCACCTTCGAAATGGAGAGAAAGTAACGCCTGAGCAGTTAGAAAATTTGTATGCGGATTGTATCCCGGAAAATGTTATGGCAGCGTGCGTAGGTATTCCGGTAGAGGAAGCCGGCTATGATGAAGTTGTTTTTTTCTTGGAAAAAGATTTGATAAAAGATACCGCTTTGGTAAAGAGTCAGTTCATGAATCGGTCAAAAGAACTTGGCGGTGATTACCGGATTGCAGATGTGCAGTTTATTGATAAGATACCATTGTCATCCATAGGTAAAGTTCAAAGATATAAACTGCGTAATAAACAAGTGATGGACGAAAATAAAAGTCAGGTTGAATATTCTGAGAAAGAACTGGATACGCATAAGCAGCTGGAACAGATACTACAGTCATTGGGGGTACAGCAAGAGATTCGGGAGAAGTCTGTATTAGAGGATGATTTAGCAATTGATTCTTTGAATTTGTTTGAATTATGTGTAGAAATCGAAAAACAGTTTGGTGTGAATTTAACAAATTGTATTTCCGCTCAATTAACGGTTAAGCAATTGTGTGAGCTGATTGAGCATCAGGGAGAAAATGCTCAAAATACCGTGTCATATGATGTGGAAAAATATCCGATGAAACGGCATATAGGAGACCGTTTTACTTTATCGGCTTTTCGCTGTTTTACTAAGTTGTTTTACAAATTTGAAGTGAGCGGAGTGGAATATATACCGGAAAAAGGACCTTATATTATTTGTGCAAACCATCAAAGCCATCTAGATGGGATGTGGATTATGGCAGCGGGGAAGGGAAAAATAAAACTTGAAGATTTTTGCTGTATGGCAAAACAGGAGCATTTAGATTCCGGTATATCCAGAAGGGGTCTGAGACTTACGGGGGGAATCCCAGTAGCCAGAGGAGCAAATACAAGTCCTGCTTTGAAACGAGTTCTTGAATGTCTGCAACAGGGCAAGGTGGTTTTGATTCACCCGGAAGGGACAAGAACAACAGATGGGAAAATAGGTGAATTTAAATCCGGTGCTGAAAAGATTGCACTGGAGGCAGATGTTCCTATATTGCCAGTCAGGATTGAAGGAGCATATGAGATATATCCGAAGAATCAAAAGCTTCCGCATATGATTCGGAAAGGAGGACGATATCCTTTAAAAATACAGTTTTATCCAACGTTGAGTGAGAGGGATGAAAAAAAAGATTTTTATCATAAGTACCTGTTATTAAATAAGGAAGAGAAACAAAGTGAGGTAATTAAGGAAAAGAAGAAAGATAAGCTATTATTGAGTAGTTTGTTGAAAGCAGCAAGATTGTTATGGCATTTTAATATATCGGGATTAAATTATATAGAGAAGGGGAAAAACTATATTATTTGCTCGAATCATACGAGTTATTTGGATCCGGTATGGATTTTGTCTGCTCTTGGAAAGACGTTAGGGAAAAAAGATTTTGTGACATTGGCGGCGGCAGAGCGGAGATTGGATTCTAAGCGTTTTTTTCGGTTTATAATGGTCTCATAAATTAAGACACTGAACACGACATT
>UMLD01008468.1_pt1 | contig 13074 bp, 9 predicted proteins | sample 1966491 | NCBI WGS metagenome assembly UMLD01 (sample SAMEA4836191, study PRJEB28245) | human gut metagenome | biome: gut microbiome; material: fecal sample | place: Denmark | collected 2008
GCAAGTAGCTGTCCACGCCAAGGCTCACGCCCTGCCACACCAAGATGCCAGCCGCTGCGCCGCCCACGGCCACCGTTGCCATGGTGCCCAGCGTCGAGGGCCCATCGTCCTCGCCCGGCAGCTCGGAGGAACGGTACTGCGCCTCAATGGTGATGTCCGCTTCCGGCATCGTAAAGCTCATGTGGGGGTCGTGCAGCATCACGCTGGGGTCACCCGTCAGCGTGTCCTTGACATCCTCCGGGAAGCGGATGCTCCACACGTCAAAGGTCATGCCCTCCGGCACTTCCGACTCGTCCACATCCACCGTCAGTTTGGTGCCCTTCTCGGCCTTTACCTCAGTCTCGTTGTTGATCTTGCCGCCCTTGACGGTAACGGTGTAGGTCTTGGGCTGGTCGTCGGGGTTCGGGGTGGGATTCGGGTCAGGCGTTACGCCCTTGTTCAGCACGACGTCTTCGTCCGACATGGTAAACTTGATCGTCGATGTTTTCAGCCCCGTTGCGCCTGTCGTTTCACCATTCACATTGTAGATGGACTGACTTGCTTCGACCGTCAGCTCCGTCTCGGCAAAGGTATAAACATTGCTCCAGCCATTCGCACGCGATACACCATTGATCGACAGGATCTGTGCTCCCTCCAGCACGATCTTGTGAGCGCCGTTGATTCCTTTCAGCGCCGTTCCTTCATTGAAAATACCGCCGCTTATCACATCCGTTTCGCCGCGTTTTACACCGCCAGCGAAAATGCCGCCTGTGATGGTGCTATTATTTGAGTTTATCACCTCGCCCACGAACGTGCCATTTTCAATCTTACCGCTGTACGGCGTATCGCCGTTGTATACTTTGCCCTTGAAAGTGCCATTCTGAATGGTGCCTCTGTTGTCCACTTCTTCCGCAAACGTACCGCCAACGATCGTAGCATTCGTATTGTATTCGACAATGATACAGTTTACTGCCTCTAGGGTCCCCGTTTTGCCAATGGGGTCTGTATGAGCGAAATCATACTCCGTCAGTTCGTCAGGGCTCAAGTACAGAGCATTTACTTCACTTCCGTCTTCTACACTGAAGTACCACCAGCCGTCACCCACATAACGCCGCCCATTCTCCTTATACACATGGGTCAGGTCGGGCGTTCCATCAGCCTTCATGACAAGCTTCTTCTCGCAGTCCTTATAAACTGCGGTCAGGGTAACCGCCTTATCCGGCATCGGGAAGCGCAGAATCGTGAGTTTCTCGTCCATCAGGTCAATGACTTTGCCAGACCAATCACGGAGCGTTACTGCTGTGTCCGTACCGGTTTCTTTTGCCTCCCAGCCCGCAAAATACTTACCATACGGAACATTGGCCTTTACCGTGACATGAGCGCTCCATTCAACCCTGTTACCGAAAGTGTTTTCGAATGTACCGCCAACTACCGTCAACGGATAGCTTCTATAAGTAGATTCTGCTCGAACGCTCAGATTATACCCCGGCATGGTCAGAGTATAAGTACCCTCTGTATCATCATTAGGCACAATTGCTTCAAATCCATTCGGATCAATAGACCATCTACTAAATACTTTTTTCGAATCGTTGATCTGCGGTTTGATCTTAACGGTTACGCCTTCTTTATACTTACCAGTCGTCGCCGTCGAACCGTCATCTTTTACGATCACGGCATCGTTCAGCGTCAGCGTATGCTTTACCTCACTCGGATCAGGGGCACCGATTTGGTTCAGCACAAGTTCCTTGTCCTTCTCCTGCACTATGAACTTCTGGAAACCCTCGCTGTCTTTGCCTACCGTCAAACCGCCATAAGTCGTCTTACCGTTGACATCGGTAATCGTTTCCTTGTTGCTACCAGAAATTTTCACTTTGACTTCCGGTTCGCCGACAATATACACTTCTGTACCGAACACGACAGCTTTGATTCCGCTCAGTGTCGCACCAACTGTTTCGCCACTGCTTGCTTTCAGCACATGAACTTTTTGTTCTCCGCTTGGCGAAAAATCAAATACAGCCTCGTCAATCTTGCCGCTGTTGCTATACGACATTTTACCGTTCCTGTCATCCGTGCGAATGATTGCATTTTTAATCGTTGCACCAGCATTATTGGTCAGTCGCTTGCAGCAAACAAACGACACGTTTTCCATCGTACCGTTGTTCGTCACATAGCCATAGTCAACATAACAGTTCCTTACCGTACCATAGTTCGTCAAGGTCGGATACCCGGAATAGCCGTTGCCCTCTGTATGAAATTTCGGCCCATCAATCACGCCATGGTTTTCGACCGGTCGAGAAAGGAATATCCATCCTTTAACTGTTGCTTTCTCTCCAACCTCCAACTCACACTTGAGATAACTGCCATTACAGCTCAGGTCAAAAGTTTTTTCTTCCGTCGGGTTCAGCGTCAGCGTCTCGCCGTCATACGTCCAGCCGTTGCCATAGTAAATGGTCTTGCCATCAGCGGTCTTCTGCTTTGCGTGTTCCTCACTGGTATCCGGCACACCATCCGCAAGAACCAGTTCCGGGTCAAGTGTCACAGGCGTTGTGGATACCGTAAACGTCAACGTTGTCCCGCTGATTTTGTCTGGGTTCAGGGTAAAGCTTCCATCCGACTTCAGCATTACGCCATCCCAATTTGTAAGCGCATAGGTGTCACTGCCATCCGCAACATCCCAGTTGGAAACGCCATCGCACGCTACTTTGAGCGTATCCGTGTTATTGGGTATCACATACACAGACTGGCCCAAGTCAATTTCTTTTCCATTGGCGGCATAAACAAACTTCGACGTCTTACCTCTGGTCGTCAACGTATAACCATTCGCAATTGTTCCACTACCGGTAGGTTTTGTTACAAACACACCACCGGTGATCGCTGCACTAGCGGCCTTGTTTTGGACTTTTGCCTTAAACAAGCCACCCGTAATGCTTGCAGATATTCCTTCATCGCCGGAATCGCCATTCGTCACATTATTCTCAAACACACCGCCAGTGATTTTTCCAGTGTCATAATTGATTACACTCGTGCTTTCCGAATTAACACCGACAAAAATGCCACCGGTAATGGTGCCTTTATTCGAAACAGTTTCCTTAAAGGTTCCGCCTGAAATTTTACCGCCTGCCTGATTCCAGACCGTATTTTCGAATGTACCACCGGCTACCGTTGCCTTCTCATCAATCGCAACATAGCATTTTACCGCGTTCTGTTTGGCAAGATTCCATGTACCACTCATTAAGGTCAGTGTGCCAAGTCCACTACCAGCCCCATCCATATACTTCCAGCCGTTTCCTACCCAATACCCCTCACTATCCGTATGGAGTCCAGATATCACCGGCTCACCGCTGCTGTCAATTGTAATGGTTCCGGCAGTTTCTTCCGTCTCCCCATTCTCCTCCGCCATCTCCGCAGTCCCTCCGCCGGGGGTCTGCGCAAGGGCGCTGACGGGGAACAGCGAGATCATCATGCTCAGCGCAAGAACAAGGCTGAGAATGCGCTTTTTCATAAAAGTACCTCCTCGTTTTCCGAAATTTTATCATTCTGCTATCAATATAACACATTTTGACGCATTTCGATAGAGGAGGCGTGCATTCTCAGCCTTGTATATTTTAATCTTTTCTTTTTATCGCGGATTTTCCGGGGTCAGCGCTTGCGGGCCGCAAACTTGGCGCGGATGACGCTGAGGGCGATCAGCTCCAGCGCAATGGCCACAGCCAGCAGGATCAGCGAGGTGAAAAGGCTGGCGCTGGCGCCGAGGACGATCTGGCTCAGGCCGGTGACGACGTAGCAGACCGCCGAGATGGCGGCCACGGTGATGGCATAGGGCAGCTGGGTGGACACATGGTTCACATGGCTGCAATGGGCGCCCGCCGAGGCCATGATGGAGGTATCGGAGATGGGGGAGCAGTGGTCGCCGCAGACCGCGCCGGACAGGCACGCCGCGATGGAGATGACCAGCATCTCGCCCTGCGGGAAGGCGTGGCAGACGATGGGGATCAGGATGGAGAAGGTGCCCCACGAAGTGCCGGTGGCAAAGGCGAGGAAGACCGCCACGAGGAAGATGATGGCGGGCAGCAGGTACTGCAGGGCCGCCGCCGAGCCGTTCAGCAGGTTCGCGACGTAGTATTTTGCGCCCAGCAGGTTGGTCATGCCGGAAAGGGTCCATGCCAGCGTGAGGATCAGCATGGGGCTGACCATGGCCTTGAAGCCCTCCGGGATGCAGGCCGCGAAATCTTGGAAGGTCATCACCTCGCGCACGCGGTAGAAGACGAAGGTGAACAGCAGGGCAATGCTGCTGCCCATCACGAGGCCCGCCGAGGCGTTGCAGTCCGAGAAGGCGGTGATGAAGTCCACGCCGGAGAAGAAGCCGCCGGTGTAGATCAGGCCGAAGATACAGGCCGCGATCAACACCACCACCGGCAGGATCAGGTCGATGACATGGCCGCGGGTGTCGGTGCCGTCGTCCACATCGTCGCCGTAGGGGCGGTCGTCGGTGGTGAAGAGGTCGCCGTTCAGGGCGTTGTCTTCATTGAGCTTCATGGGGCCGTAGTCGGCGCCCGTGAGCACGAGGAAGAAGATCATCACCAGCGTCAGCAGAGCGTAATAATTGTACGGGATGGTGCGCAGAAACATCGTAAAGCCGTTGATCCCGGAGCCTTCCGGCACCGAGGAGGTAACCGCCGCCGCCCAACTGGACACCGGCGCGATGATGCAGACCGGGGCCGCCGTGGCGTCGATGAGGTAGGCCAGCTTGGCGCGGGAGACCTTCTGCCGGTCGGTGACCGGGCGCATGACCGAGCCGACGGTCAGGCAGTTGAAGTAGTCGTCCACGAAGATGACCACGCCCAGCACGAAGGTCGCCAGCTGCGCCCCGGCGCGGGTGTGGATGTGGGTGGACGCCCACCGCCCGAAGGCCGCGCTGCCGCCCGCCTTGTTCATCAGGGCCACGAGGATGCCCAGCATCACGAGGAAGACGAGGATGCCCACGTTGCTGGAGTCGGCCAGCTTCGCCACCATACCGCCCTCTTCATTAAAGAACAGGGTGTTCAGCGCCAGCTCCAAGTTGCCGTTGGCGTAGAGCAGCGCACCCGTGGCGATGCCCACCAGCAGCGAGGTGTAGACCTCCTTGGTGTTCAGCGCCAGCACGATGGCCACCACCGGCGGCAACAGACTCAGCGCCGTGCTGTACACCGCGCAAGTGTAGTTCGCCGGGTCCGTGATGGTGCCGGGCGTTGCCGCCGTGCACCACAGCAGCAACCCGAACACCAGCACCGCGCCGGCCCACGATAGATTCACTTTTTTCATAAAACGATTCCTCTTCTGATTTTTTGCCCCGGCGCGGGGCAGACTATCCCCAAGAAACACAAAGGGGGTGGCCGACGCGCCGGATTATAAAGCGCTGTACTTTGAGCTGTTCCGCGCCAGCGAACAGGCCGCCCGCATCCTGCTGGAAGCCCAGCAGAAAGCGGAGGAGCAGATTATGGAGGACGACCAGCCGCCGATGCGGCTCAGCCCTTCTTCGCCTGAGCCTTCGCCGCGAACTTCGCGTCGTTCACGATGAAGCGCTCGTGCACGCCGCCGCCCACGGGGCCTTTTTCGTCATGCAGGGATACCTTAAACACCAGCTTGCGGCCTTCCACGGCGGTCAGCTCGCTCTCGCAGGTCACGGTCATGCCTACGGGGGTGGGGGCGGTGTGCTCCAGCTCCAGCTTGGTGCCCACGGAACCGCAGCCCTCGTCCAGCTCACCCGCCACGCTCATCCAGCAGGTCTTCTCGGCCAGCGCCACCAGCGCGGGCGTCGCGAAGACGTCCAGCGTGCCGCTGCCCATGGTCTTTGCAGTGTTTTCGTTCGTCACGAGCTGGCTCTGCTCGCCCTTGATGCCAACAGTCAACATAAAAATACTTCCTTTCTTCAATTGCCACATCGGCAAATACTTTCCAGTACCTTGATAGGATACCACACTTTCCGCGCCGATGCACCTGTTTTGGAGGGATTTCTGCAATTTTCCTCTTCCGCTTTTGCCCAAAACGCGCTATGATAGGGCCGAAAGGCGGTGTCCTCTATGAGCGACTTCTGGAAATCCTATGATATCACCGCGCTGGAATACGGCGAAGGCTACCAATGCTATCCTCTTTACGGCAAGATCCATCGAATTGAGCTGGCCCTTTCGCTGCTCTTTATAGTAGGGGTCGCGCTCTGGTACAAGCGCAGCGGAGCGAAGCTGCGCCGGAAGATCTTGGTCGGTGTCACCGGTCTGCTTTTACTGGACGAAGCTGCTCTGCTGCTGGGCATGGCCTTGACCGGCCAATGGAACTGGAGCTATCTGCCGCTTCATCTGTGCAGCATCAACGTCTTTGTCTGCCTTTACAACACCCTCTTCGACCAGAATTGGTGCAAAGAGGAGCTGTATGCCCTCTGCATCCCCGGCGCGGCGCTGGCGCTGCTCTGCCCAAGCTGGCTCGATGTGCCCTCGTGGTGGACGCTCATCAATCTGCACTCCATCTCCATCCACGCCCTGCTGGTACTCTACCCGGTCCTCCTCGTCGTGGGCGGCTACCGCCCCAGCGTCCGCCGGGTGCCGCAGGTGCTGGCCTTTCTCTTCGGCTCCGCCCTGCCCATCTACTTTCTGAACAAACCCTTGTGCACGAACTTCTACTTCCTTAATAACCCCTACGGCAACGTCATCACCACGGCTTTCACCAACCTGCTGGGTGAAAAATACTATATTCTCGGCTTCCTGCCCGCCATTGCGGCGGCGCTGGCGCTGATGTATCTGCCGTGGGTGGTGGCCGCCCGCCGGAAGTGACTTATCCAGATTTTGAACACGCGTATTCCAAATCTCTCCCCGCTTTGAGACGCGGCGTTTTTGTTTCCAAAAACGCACCCTTTTTGCAGATTAAAAATGCAGTTTTCTTGCGTATTGCGGTAAAATTCAGGATTTTTGATTTTTGGGCAAAAAACTTTGCAAAAGCCCTTGACAGGGGCTGTTCTGCGTGATACTATGAACACATGAACAGACATTCATATGAATCCACAGCGAAGGGAGATGCCGAGATGGCCGAAGCAAAAGATGCCCTGCCCGCAGCGCAGCCGCAAGCGGTCGCACTGCCGGACGACGAGGTGCTGTACGAGCTGGCCGACCTGTTCCGGGTGTTCGGCGACTCCACCCGCATCAAGATCCTGTATGCCCTGCACGACAATGAACTCTGTGTGCAGGACATCGCGAACGCGGTGCAGTTGAGCCAGTCCGCGGTGAGCCACCAGCTCCGGGTCCTCAAGGATACCAAGCTCGTGCGGTTCCGCCGGGACGGAAAAACCGTTTACTACGCACTGGACGATGACCATGTGCGCAGCATCCTCTCCTTGGGGATGGAACATATCGAGGAATCGTTGAAAGGCAGGTACTACTTATGAAGAAGAACTACAAGATCGAAGTCGATTGCGCAAACTGCGCGCAGAAGATGGAAGATGCCGCCAACACCGTTGCCGGTGTGGTAAGCGCTACCGTCAGCTTTATGACCCAGAAGATGAAGGTCGAGTTCGCTGAGGGTGCGGACCCCCACGATACCATGGTCAACGTTCTGGCCGCCTGCAAGAAGGTCGAGGACGACTGCGAGATCTTTGATATCTGATACTAAAAACCGGATGGAAACGGCTCCCCTGCAGGGGAGCCGTTTCCATCCCAGAGCATTTCTCTTGTGGAAAGAAAGTGCAGTTTTCAACAGTTTCCACCGGGTTTTCAACACGTTTTGCGGAAAATCTCAAAAACAAACGGGAAAAAGTCAGATTTCTCCGGGAAAACCTCGTGGAAAACACGGGGGAAAACGTGGAAAAAGGGTTTTTCCGGGGAAAACCTGTTGAAACTGCTCCCACCCCTACCCGACAAAAGGAGAATCCCTATGACCAAAAAACAGAAAAAGGTGCTGTATCAGATCATCGCATCGGTCGTCCTGATCGTGATCCTGCGGCTCCTGCCCGCTTTCCCCACGCCGGTGGAGCTGGTGCTCTACCTGATCCCATACCTCGTAGTCGGCTGGGATGTCCTGCGCAAGGCACTTCTCGGCATCAAGAACCGCCAGCCCTTTGACGAGTGTTTCCTGATGGCCGTAGCCACCGTGGGCGCCTTCGCGCTGGGCGATTACGTTGAGGGCTGCGCCGTTATCCTCTTCTACCAGATCGGCGAGCTGTTCCAGAGCGTCGCCGTGGGCAAGAGCCGCCAGAGCATTTCCAGCTTGATGGACATCCGCCCCGACTACGCCAACATCGAGGACGAGGACGGCAAGCTGGAGCAGGTGGACCCCGATGATGTGGAAGTCGGCACCGTGATCGTGGTCCAGCCCGGCGAGCGCGTCCCCATCGACGGTGTCATCGTGGAGGGCACCTCGGCCCTGAACACCGCTGCCCTCACCGGCGAGAGCCTTCCCCGCGACGTCCAGAGCGGCGATGAGGTCATCAGCGGCTGCGTCAACATGACCGGTCTGCTGAAGGTCCGCACCACCAAGGAGTTCGGCGAATCCACCGTCTCCAAGATCCTCGACCTCGTGGAAAACTCCAGCATGAAGAAGGCTCGTGCCGAGAACTTCATCACCCGCTTTGCCCGCGTCTACACCCCCGCTGTCTGCTACAGCGCACTGGCGCTGGCCTTCCTCCCACCGGTGGTCCTGCTGCTGATGGGCCAGCCCGCCCGCTTCGGCGACTGGATCTACCGCGCCCTGACTTTCCTCGTCATCTCCTGCCCCTGCGCGCTGGTCATCTCCATCCCGCTGAGCTTCTTCGGCGGCATCGGCGGGGCTTCCCCCTGCGGCATCCTCGTCAAGGGTTCCACCTATCTGGAAGAGCTGGCCCGCACCGGTGTCGTGGTCTTTGATAAGACCGGCACCCTGACGCAGGGCACCTTCAAAGTAGTGGGCGTCCACCCCGAAAACGGCGTGACCGAAGCCGAGCTGGTGGAAGCCGCCGCACTGGCCGAGAGCTGGTCCAAGCACCCCATCTCCCTGAGCATCAAGAACGCTTACGGCAAGGAAATCGACGCCAACCGCGTCACCGATGTGCAGGAGCTGGGCGGCCACGGCGTGACCGCGAAGGTGGACGGCAAGACCGTCGCCGCCGGCAACGCCCGCCTGATGGCAAAGCTGAACCTCTCCGCCCCCGAAGTCACCGAGCCGGGCACCATCGTCCATGTTGCCATTGAGGGCAAGTACGCCGGTTACCTCCTCATCGCCGACGTGGTCAAGCCCCACAGCGCACAGGCCATCAAGGGCCTGAAGGCGGCGGGCGTCCGCAAGACGGTCATGCTGACCGGCGATGCCGAGCCGGTGGCCAAGGCCGTTGCTTCCGACCTCGGTCTGGACGAGTACCACGCCGGTCTGCTGCCCGGCGACAAGGTGGACCAGATCGAAAAGCTCCTCGCCGCCAAGGGCCCGAAGGAAAACCTCGCCTTCGTGGGCGACGGCATCAACGATGCACCCGTTCTGTCCCGTGCCGACATCGGCATCGCAATGGGTGCCCTCGGCTCGGACGCCGCCATCGAGGCCGCCGACATCGTCCTGATGGACGACGACCCGGCCAAGATCGCCCTCGCCATGAGCATCGCCCGCCGCACCCTCCGCATCGTATACGAGAACATCGTCTTTGCGCTGGCCATCAAGTTCGCGTGCCTCGTCCTCGGCGCACTGGGTCTGGCAAGCATGTGGACCGCCATCTTTGCCGATGTCGGCGTCATGGTGCTGGCCGTCCTCAACGCCACCCGCGCCCTCTACACCAAGGACCTCGCCCGCAAGAACGAGCGATGACCCCGTAACCATTCAAACGCCCTAGGACTTCCCCGCTTCGGCGGCTGTCCTAGGGCGTTTTTGCGGCAAAGAATCTTTTTTCGGAAAAATCTTGCAATGTCCGCAGATTCTGTTATACTACTACTAAACTAGGGGGTTAGTGTATATGAAAGATTCCGAGATCGCATCGCGGCCCACCGGCACCGTGCTCCGGGCGCTGAAAGCAGCCGCCCCTCAGACGGTGCCGGTGTTTGCCGGGTATCTCGTGCTGGGCATAGGGTACGGCATTTACGTGCAGTCGCTGGGGCTGCCGGTCTGGATGCCCATGCTGATGGGCACCGTCGTCTACGGCGGCTCGCTGGAGTTCGTGCTGGCAAGCCTTTTGCTGGGGGCTTTTTCGCCGCTGTCGGCCTTCCTGATGGCGCTGATGATCCAAGCGCGGCATCTGTTCTACGGCCTTGCCATGCTGGAGCGGTACAAGGGCTACGGGCTGCGCAGCTTTTATATGATCTACGCCATGAGCGACGAGACCTTCTCCATCACCTGCTCCGCCGAACCGCCGGAAGGGGTGGACCGGGGCTGGTTCATGTTCTTCATCACCCTGCTGGACCAGATCTACTGGGTCGCCAGCGCGGGTGTCGGCGCGGTGGTGGGCTCGGTCCTGCCCTTCAGCACCGAGGGCGTGGACTTCGTGATGACAGCCATGTTCGTCGTCATCTTCCTGAACCAGTGGGAGAAGGAAACGCAGCACATCAGCGCCCTCATCGGCATTCTGGTGCCGCTGGTCTGCCTTGTGGTGTTCGGCTCCGGCAGCTTCCTTCTGCCCGCTATGGCGTGCATTTTGGTGCTTCTGCTGGCGCTGCGCAAGCCCATTGAGAAGGCTGAAGCCGCCCACGGCAAAACGGAGGTGCACTCATGACCACACTGCAAATGGGCATCACCATGGCGATGTGCACGGCGGCGACCATGCTCACCCGCTTTCTGCCCTTTCTGATCTTCTCGTCCAAGGACCAGCAGCCGCCGGAGGTGGTGCGGTATCTGGGCCGCGTCCTGCCCGCCGCCATCTTCGGGATGCTCATCGTCTACTGCCTGAAGGGCGTAACCCCCTTCGCGGGGAGCCATGGCATCCCGGAGGCCATCGCCATTGCGGCGACCATCGCGCTCCACAAGTGGAAGCACCAGACCCTCGTCTCCATTGCGGGGGGCACGGTCTGCTATGTGCTGCTGATGCAGCTGGTGTTCTGATACGCAAAGAGGGGCTGTTGTGATTACAGCACGATGAAGGTGCAGGTGGCTGCGGGCAGGGTCAGTTCCCCAGCCTTGGCCGCCACGGGAGCCATCTCCGGCAGAGCGTTGCCCTCGCCCAGCACCAGAGCCTTGCCGTTGCAGAGCATGGTCTCGGCACGGAGGGTCTCGGCGGAGAGCTGATACACCTCGGCGTCCTTGGGCAGGGCGACGGTGGTGGTGTCGGTTCGGCTGTTGTTGATGATGAGGTAGGCCTTGCCGGGCTTGCCGTCGGCGCGGGAGTGGGCGTAGACGTGGGCACCCTCCCGGATGGGTTCGGCGGTGTCGTAAGCAGTGTTGCCCATCAGGCGGTGCCACAGCAGCACGGCAAAGTAGTTGGGGCGGGGGTCGAAGCTGCCGTGGCTCAGGAAACCATAATCGCTGGATGCCAGCGTGTTGTGGAAAATGATGCCTTTGGTCACGGTGCAGAATGCCCCCAGCTCGTTGAGGGTACGGAAAACATCCAGATAGGTGGAAGCCCATGTGGTGCCGCCGCCGCCCGCGTCGCCGGATTCCGTGACCCAGATCTCACCGCCGGGGCAGTAGATGTCCCGCTTTTCGGTGTGGTACTGGATCATGCTTCGGGCAACGTCCAGATAATCCTCGCTGGTGGCCCGGTCCGGCAGCCAGTAGGAGTTGGGCATCACGGCTCTCAGCCGCTCGGCTACGCCGTTGTAATAATGGTAGCTGTACACGTCCAGCTTTTCCTGCATCCCCTTCAGCAGAACTTCCAGCGGCACATTCTTCAAAAAGCTGTTGCTGTCCCCGGCCGACTCGTAAGCGGGGTCGCTGTTGGAGGGGCCCTCCGAAGTGCTGGTACCCACGAAAAGGCAGTCGGGGTAATTTTCCCGCAGCCAGCGGGCAAAGATATCCTGATTTTTGGCATACAGCTCCGGGGTGTAGCCCTTGGGGCAGCCGGACATTTCCAGCAGGTTGGGCTCGTTGACGAACTCCACCGCGTCAATGGGCTTGCCGTACTCTTTGCTCAGGGCAAAGATCTGCTGGGCCTGACTGGGGTTCCACGGCTCGTCCGCGTGGTGCAGACCCTCACAGTCTGCCACGCTGATCAGCAGCTTTGCGCCCATCGCCTTGCAGAAGTCCAGCACTCCCACCCACTGCTGGCGGTTCAGGACAGCGCCGTAGCCCTCCGGCACCTTGCCGCCGGTATGGCCGTCGAAATCGTAGTAGGTCTTGGTGGCCCAGCTGCCGGAGACCCGGACCCACGAGGGGCCGATCTCTTTGGCCAGCGTCCGCAGCTTCTCATCGTAGAGGTCGATGGGGTCATAATACTGCATCAGCCCGCCCTCGGCGAAGATATTGGCGTTGAGGCCGCCCTTCATTTCAAAGGGCTCCGTGCCCGCGATCTGTTCCGGGGTGTAGGCTTTCCAGAAGGTGCCGCCGGTGACTTCCGCCATCTCGACGTTGTAAGATACCAGCCGCTCATTGCCAACGTACAGCTCACGCAGGGCTTCGGGGTCCAGCTTCACGAATTGTGCCATAGTGATTCTCCTTTTCATTTTTTCTGAATCCAGAATAGCACAGCCCCCGAACCTTCCATGAGGAAGATTTCGTGGAAAAATCGTATTATTTAGTGATAAAATGTATCAAAGTTGATCTGCCGATAGAACCGCTGCTGAAGCTGGTCGAAGCTGTCGCAGTTCTGGGCCAGCAGCCACATCACTTTGGTGACGACAGCTTCAATGGTCATATCGTGGGCTTCGAGGAAGCGGAAGCGGTTCTTGACCCGCTTGCCGACCTCGTAAATGCCCACGTCGCTGCCCTCGTAGGTGACTTGGGTGGTCAAGATCAGAATTTTGCGGGTCTTGTCGTAGTCGCCCAGACCCTCGGCAAAGGCGTCCATCAGCCGCTGGGGGATGCCGCCGACGCCAAAACTTTCCACAATAACGCAGTCGTATTGTTCAAAGATGGCCGGGATGAGTTCCGGGCCGAGGCCGGGCGTCAGCTTGAGCAGGAAGACCTTCGGGTTCAGGGCGCGGCCAAACTCCACCGGGCCGGTGGGCCACGGCGAGGGGACATAGCGCA
>UMLD01040975.1_pt1 | contig 13044 bp, 7 predicted proteins | sample 1966491 | NCBI WGS metagenome assembly UMLD01 (sample SAMEA4836191, study PRJEB28245) | human gut metagenome | biome: gut microbiome; material: fecal sample | place: Denmark | collected 2008
GACTCCGGAGCCCGTGGTTCCGATAAGCAGATCAAACAGCTTGCCGGAATGCGAGGACTGATGGCTGATACAACCGGTCATACCATCGAGCTCCCGATCAAGTCAAACTTCCGTGAAGGTCTTGACGTACTGGAGTACTTCATGTCCGCTCATGGAGCCCGTAAAGGTCTTTCTGATACCGCTCTTCGTACAGCCGATTCCGGATACCTGACAAGACGACTTGTTGACGTATCCCAGGATCTGATCGTTCGTGAGGCGGACTGCTGTGAGAACAGAGCAGAGATCTCCGGTATGGTCGTTCGTGGATTCATGGACGGAAAAGAAGAGATCGAGAGCCTTCAGGAGCGTATCACAGGACGTTTCTCCTGTGAGACAGTTAAGAATAAAGACGGAGAAATCCTTGTTAAAGCAAACCACATGATCACACCGAAGCGTGCAGCCCGTATCATGAAAGAGGGCGTAAGCAACCAGACAGGCGGACCGATCGACAAACTGAAGATCCGTACCATCCTTTCCTGTAAGTGCAAGGTTGGTGTCTGCGCAAAATGTTATGGTGCGAACATGGCTACCGGTGAGCCGGTACAGGTTGGTGAGTCTGTTGGTATCATCGCAGCACAGTCTATCGGTGAGCCAGGTACACAGCTGACCATGCGTACTTTCCATACCGGTGGTGTTGCCGGTGGAGATATCACACAGGGTCTTCCTCGTGTCGAGGAGCTTTTCGAGGCAAGAAAGCCGAAGGGTCTTGCGATCATCACAGAGATCCCAGGTGTTGCCACGATCAACGACACTAAGAAGAAACGTGAGATCATCGTAAACGATCCGGAGACAGGCGATTCCAAGACTTACCTGATCCCATACGGTTCTCGTATCAAAGTCCTTGATGGACAGGTTCTTGAGGCCGGCGATGAGCTGACAGAAGGTAGTGTAAATCCGCATGATATCCTGAGAATCAAGGGTGTGCGTGCAGTTCAGGATTACATGATCCGTGAGGTTCAGCGTGTATATCGTCTGCAGGGTGTTGAGATCAACGATAAGCATATCGAGGTTATCGTTCATCAGATGCTGAAGAAGATCCGTATCGAGGATAACGGAGATACAGAGTTCCTGCCAGGAACACTTGTTGATGTCCTTGATGTTGAGGAAGTTAACGAGAAACTTGAGGCAGAGGGCAAACAGCCGGCAGAGGGAAAACAGGTTATGCTTGGTATTACCAAAGCATCCCTTGCTACAAACTCCTTCCTGTCAGCAGCATCCTTCCAGGAAACAACAAAAGTCCTGACAGAGGCTGCTATCAAAGGTAAGATCGATCCGCTGATCGGTCTGAAAGAGAACGTTATCATCGGTAAGCTGATTCCTGCAGGTACAGGTATGAAGCGTTACAGTGAGATCAGTCTTGACACAGGAATGCCGGAGGTAAAAACAGCTTCCGAGGAGCCTGAGGATACAGAGGAAATTTCCGTAGAGGAAGAGAAGACTGAGACTGCTCCGGAGGAAGAGACCATTGCTGTTGAAGAGACAGCAGAGGAAACTGCACCGGTAGAAGAATAAGTCGATATACCTTGCTAATATAAATAAATCTCCCCCCGGAAATCCGGAGGGAGATTTCTGTTTATAAGCAGGGATTTTCTGAGAGAGGAGGGATTGCGATGGACAAGGAACTGCCAATTTCCCCGTGGCCGGAATGGAAGATCGTAAGCAAGATCGGGGAAGGCTCTTTTGGAAGAGTGTATAAAGCTCAGAGAACTGAGAAGGGACGTTCTTTTTACTCGGCAATTAAGATAATCACAATCCCCGCCAGTAAAGGGGAGCTGGACAGTGTGCGCTCAGAATCCGGTGATGAAAAATCTGTCCGCGGTTATTTTGAAAATCTGGTGGAGGAGTGCATTCAGGAAGTAAGCACCATGGAGTATTTCCGGGGAAATTCCCATATTGTATCTGTAGAAGATTACAAGGTGATGGAATATCTGGACGAGATCGGATGGGATATTTTTATCCGCATGGAATATCTCACAAGCTTCATGGAATATTATGCGGGAAAAAATCTCACAGAAAAAGAAGTGATGAAGCTGGGTATCGATCTTTGCAGATCACTGGAATACTGTGGGCAGCTTCACATCATCCACAGGGACATCAAACCTGAGAATATTTTTGTATCCAGGTTCGGGGATTTCAAGCTGGGGGACTTTGGAATCGCCAGAGAACTGGAAAAAACTATGAGTACCCTTTCCAAAAAGGGAACTTATTCCTATATGGCGCCGGAGATGTACAGGGGAGAACAGTACGACAGCAGAGTGGACATTTATGCACTTGGCTTGGTGTTATATAAACTGATGAATCATAACAGGCTTCCGTTTCTGAATCTTGAAAAACAGCTGATCACATACAGAGATAAGGAAAACGCACTCACGAGGAGGATGTCAGGCGAAACACCGCCACCACCTGTGGATGCAGGAGAGGCTTTCGGCTCCGTTATCTTAAAAGCCTGTGCTTATGATGCAAAAGAACGATATCAGACTCCTGAGAAGTTTCGGGAAGCACTGGAAGAAATCCGGTATGGAGCAGCAAACAGAGAACAGGGAGTTCATGAGAAACCGAAACCAGTGGAGGAAAGACCTGTTCCGGAGTCCATGCCGAAGTTTCTCCAGGAGGGTGCAGCCAGACAGCTGGCAAGAACGAGTCAGCTGAATACGGATGCGATCCGTCAGGCACGTAAAAATCCTGTGCCGGTATCCATACAGCCGGATAAACCGATAGCCGGAGAAATAGCAAAAAATGCAGCCCGGAATACGCCAAAGGCTCAGAGCACAATACAGAAGCCTCAGAAATCTGCATCCGGAAAAACAGCATCCGAAAAGGATAGCCTGTCCGGTTATCCGTCAGGACGTTCCCGTCAGTCAGATCCCGGTATAAGAAAAACCGGAGCTGTAAAGCCCAGAGTTACCTCTATCACAGATCTGGAAGACGACCGTGACCAGAATCTCCAGGAGTGGGAAGGATCCGTACCAGAGAATGACGGAAATGACGATGACAGAAGGAAACGGAAAGGTATTTTCAGAATGCTTATAACAGCTGGGATCCTTGTTGTGCTGATCGGCGGGATCCTTGCGGTACGAACGATACGGAAACCTGTGGATAACGGGGAACCTTCGTATACAGATTCCGATGATTCTGATGCTCTGAACAAAGGAAATTTCGGTACTGCAGACAATTCGGATAAAAGTTTCGCACAGGCAATGGAAACGATACGTGACCATGCGACAACCATAGAAAATGCTCTGGACAGCTATAGACGTGAAGGTACAGAGGGGGATCGCCTGCGCTTTTATAATGGATCAGGAGAGATCGCCAAAGTACTTGTATATCCCGGCAGTTCCGCAGATGGCGTTTATGAGGAATATTTTTACTGGGGCGAGCAGATGTTTTATACTTATGTATGGGACGGAGATGAGAAGCAGTATTTTTATTATCAGGACGGCCTTCTGATCCGATGGATCGATGCAGATGGTAAGGTTCATGATAAAGAGAGCGATAACGACAAATATGTAGAACTGGGAGACAAATACTGGAGTAATTCTGTAGTGGAGCTTCAGCAGTAATGTCGAAGGGTTTTTACGAAAGGAAAAAGAATGGCCTATCAGATTGATTATGCGTATACATGTCACACCGGAAAGGTGAGGACAAATAATGAGGATAATTTCTGGTGCTGCGGAGTGCGCCTGCCGGTGCACAACCAGGGGGTTGACGGAATCCTGGCAGGTCATACACAGCACTGGCAGCTTCCAATGCTGGCTGTTTTTGACGGCATGGGCGGAGAAAGCTGCGGTGAAATGGCAGCTTCTGCAGCTGTGGAAGCGCTGGGAGGCTTCTATGAAGAAAACAAAAAGACCCTGAAAAAAGAGCCTGTGGTTTTTCTGACAGAAGCCTGCGAAAATATGAATGAGGCAGTATGTCGCTACAGCAATGAAAACTGTATCAGAAGCATGGGAACAACCATGGCACTTTTGTCTTTCAGTGAAAAGGCGATCTATGCCTGCAACCTTGGGGATAGCCGTATCTACCGTCATTTTCAGGGGAAGTTTCAGCAGATTTCCACGGACCATGTGATCGGCGGAAAAATGCTGGGAAAAGCTCCGCTGACGCAGTATCTGGGCTTCCAGGAAGAAAACATGGCACTGGAGCCTTCTATCGTGGAGATCGGTTATCAGCCGGGAAGCTCGTATCTGATCTGTTCAGATGGAGTGACAGACATGCTTTCTGATCAGGAGCTTCAGAAGATCCTTGGCGGGACAGAAACCGCAGAAGAAAAAGTAGGTAAGATCCTGGAACAGGCATTGGAAAGAGGCGGCAGAGATAATGTGACACTGGTCCTTGCACAGATCAGCGGCTATGAAGAAAAAAATATTCTCAAACGCTGGGCAGAGCGCCACAGTACCGGACGGTAATAAACCCGGGGAGTAAGAAAAGGGATAAGGAGAAAATTTGCGATGAGAAATCGAATGCAGGATCTTGATTTTGAACAGACAGTTGCCTTCGATTCAGTGAAGGACTTTGAATTTACAAGAAAGGCGGCACAGAAGTTCCGCCAGGTTGTCAGTCTGGATTCCTTTGAGGATGAGGATGCAGATGTTATTTTTCATTATCTTTACAAGGAAATGGAACTGGTTTCCTTTGGTGACTATCTGAAACGATATGTGTATGAGCGTGCAGAGCTTGAGGAGCCTTTTTCCCAGGTGCCGCAGGAAGTCTACAGAGAGATCGTTGTGGAATCCTTCAAGGAAACCTACACACCGAAATCCATGTCACCTACATCAGCCAAGCTGAGTTCTCTGGTGAATAATTGGCTGACTCAGGCATCTGTGAAGCGTGAAACAGTTTTTCTGCTGGGGTTCGGACTTCGGATGAGTACAGAGGATGTTTCAGATTTTCTGACCCGGGTGCTTCGTGAGCAGGATTTTGATTTTCATAATCCGGAAGAAGTGATCTACTGGTATTGTTACCGGAATCATCTTGGCTATTATAAAGCGGAGGAATATAAAGAAACCTACAAACAGATGACTCCGGTGGAAAAAAAGACCGGAGAGATCGTGTATGGCACAGGGCTTTGTCTGGACAGTGAAGAAAAGCTTCTGGAATATCTGGCTTTTCTGAAAGGAAGACATGATGATCCGAAATCAGAGAAGAGCCAGGCTTTTCAGGAATTTATGCTCCTTCTGGAGCGGGCAAGGAAGATCATTGCAGCCATGTATCAGGAAGATGAGGAAGAAAACGGTGGCAAAAAGATCTGGAAGCCTGAGAATATCAGTGCTTCGGATCTGGAAAAGGTTATCTGCAGCGGGATCCCCATTAATAAAATGGGAAATCTCAAAAAGATGTCCGCATCCATTCTGGCAAAGCATTTCAGCCAGAAGCGCTTCAGCCGCCAGAGGATCAACAATATCCTGAACCATAAATTTCCGGTGGAGCGGTTTGATCTGATCACGCTGGAGTTTTTTGTAATCTCTCAGGAGATGGCAGAGGATGATCCGTATACGAGATACCGCCATTTCCTGGAGGAGATCCAGGAGATCCTGGCCCGCTGCGAAATGAGTGAGATCTACATAGTGAATCCATATGAGTGCTTTCTTCTGATGTGCCTGCTGACAGACTGTCCGCTGGCAGTATTTTCCGAGATTTGGGAAAAATCCTATGAAGAGGGAGAAGAAAAGAACTGAAAAAAGGATGATGCGTTTCGGTGACGCATCATCCTTTTTTTGTGTGCGCCCGGCGGCGCACGTTTCTAACGGGTGCAAGTCCCGAATCCGCCTGGTAGTGGGAAGGATATAGCCGAAGGCAAGGGTGTCCATCGTGAGGTGGAATCTGAAGGAAGCCGGATGTGGGAATAAACTAACCACGGGCAAATCTCTGGTCTGACGAACAGAAATCACATATAAGGTTTTGCATGAGGGTAAGGCTGCACAACAAGTCAAAGCCCAATAACTACACGGAATCATGCGGAATAGATGTGGCAGATAGATGGAGAGAAAGAAGCGTGTGATACCCGGGGAGGTCTGCGCGACATGCCTCGAAAGAGGTAACCACTGCCAAAAGCAGTGCTGAACGCACAGAAGTCAGCAGAGGTCATAGTAGCCGAGAGGTGAAGGACTGAATCAATAGGAGTCTCAAGTATGACCCGGAAAGGAGAAATGAGCAGATGGATGCAGAAAACAAGGAAAGCTGCTTGCAGAGAGATAGCGCGGAACGTAAAGGGTATGTAAGAGCGCACCGCTCATTCAACCGGATATGGAAAGAAAGGGACAGTGCAGAGCCGGATATCTTAGGTAAGATACTGAATAAGGACAACCTAAACAGAGCTTACAAAAGAGTGAAGGCAAACAAGGGAGCGCCGGGAGTAGATGGGATGACCATTGAAGGGGCGTTCCAGTGGATAAAGGAACATAACCACGAACTGACAGAACAGATTCGAAAGGGGCATTATACCCCATCGCCTGTGAGACGAGTGGAAATTCCCAAATCAGACGGAGGAGTACGAAAACTTGGTATTCCGACTGTCATAGACCGTATCATCCAACAGGCAATGTCACAACAGCTGATACCGATTTATGAGCCAAAGTTTTCGGATGGAAGTTTCGGATATCGTCCGGGACGGAGTGCGAAAGACGCAGTTCAGAGGATAGAGGAGTATGCAGAACAGGGATATACAAAAGCAGTAGTCCTAGACCTGTCAAAGTATTTCGATACACTGAACCATGAGTTACTTGTAAATATCCTGCGCAGAGATGTAAAGGATGAACGTGTAATACAGATGATAAAGAGGTATCTTAGAAGTGGAGTGATGGAAAACGGTGTAGTCGTTAAGACGGAAGAAGGATCACCACAGGGAGGAAATCTCTCCCCACTGTTAGCCAATGTATATCTTAACGAGTTTGACCAGGAGTTCAACAAAAGAGGAGTACCGTGCATTCGCTATGCAGATGATATCGTATTGCTAGCGAAGAGCGAACGTGCATCCGAACGGTTGTTGGAAAGCAGTACGAAATATCTGGAAGGGACACTGAAACTAAAGGTGAACCGAGAGAAAAGTCGTACGGTCAGTGTGTTTGCAATAAGAAATTTTAAGTACCTTGGCTTCTGTTTCGGGAAGAGCGGAAAAGGAATCTATGTCCGTGTCCATGGAAAGTCATGGAAGAAAGCCAAGGAGAAGCTGAGAAAGCTCACTTCCCGGAGCAGGTGCGGAAGTATAGTAAAGACCATGGAACGTATAAAAGAATATATGCGAGGATGGCTGAACTATTACAGTATGGCAGACATGAAAAACAACGTCGAAAGGCTGAACAGGTGGCTGTATCGAAGGATACGAATGTGTATCTGGAAACAGTGGAAACTGCCAAAGACACGAAAACGGAAGCTGATGGGGTTGGGAATGCCAGAATGGGCAGCCTGTGAAGGAGCCTACAGCCGAAAAGCTTATTGGAGAATGGCAAATGCAGGAGTGGTCAAACGAGCACTAACAAAAGAAAGACTGATAAACTGGGGCTTTTATGATTTAGCCACAGCCTATCAGTCCATGCACGTCAACTATTGAAACCGCCGTGTACCGAGCGGTATGCACGGTGGTGTGAGAGGACGGCGGTTAGTCACCGCCTCCTACTCGATCCGATCCGGTAAGTCTGTTATTTTGCTTTTCCGGTTTTTACCGCACTTGCAGGTCCGGTCTTTACCTTCCTGTTTACTGTGCGGTATGGAACCAGTCTGTAGCTATATGTAACATTTTTTGCTGTCTTAAATGTATAGCTGGTATTTTTGGAAGAAATAGTTTTTACTTTTTTGAAGGAACCATTTCCCTTTTTCTGATAGATGACATAGCCGGTTGCTCCGGAAATCTTTTTCCAGGAAAGGGTCTGTTTTCCTTTGAGGGTTTTAAGCTTTATGGACGGACGGAGCAGATTCGGTTTCACAGTCACTGCTTTGGAAACTGGACTGTAAATATAACCGGAGGATGTTTTTTTGCTTGCACGGATCACGTAAGAATATTTATTTCCGATAGTGATCTTTGTGTCTTTGTATGAAGTAGTATTTGCGTTTAAAGTTTTGATCTTTGTGTATTTTCCGGAATTTGTTTTTCTGTAGAGAATATAGTTCCGGGCATTGTTTATACGGTTCCAGCGGAGCGTACAGCTGTTCCAGGAGGCAGAGGCCTTAATTGACGGTGCAGTTAATTTCGTGATCACAGGAGCCGGAGTGCCAGATGGCATTGGAGCCGGGGTAGTGGATGGCTTCGGAACTGGAGTGGCAGTAGGCTTCGGAGTCGGGGTAGCAGTAGGCTTCGGCGTTGGAGTAGCAGTAGGTTTCGGAGTTGGAGTGCTCGTTGGTGCCGGAGCGGATATTTTAAAGGTCAGGGACTGACTTGAAAAATAATTGTTGATTCCTGTAACCGTTACGGAGCCAGTGCCGGTTTTGGCGTTATCTTTCCAGGTAAGGATATAATCCGTGCCTTCCTGAAGCGTGTCCGAGCCGTATTTTACAGTAGGCTTCGGAGTTACTGCATTGCCGTTGAAGATCTGTTCCGGAATATCCGAAAGATCGCAAAGCTTTACAGATGTCATATGCCTTGAACCGGAATAATTCTGCTTATAGGAAAGTGAAAAATCCAGGATCTCATTGCTGGAGGAATAGTATACAGAAGTAATGCGAAAATCATCAGAGGTCAGTTGTGTGCCATTATAGGTGATGACCAGGTTATTTCGCAGATAAGAGATTACACTTTCACTTTTGCAGTTTGGATCTGCCAGTTGGATGGTCTCACCGGAGAGCTTCAGTGGATTGATGGTGAAGTATTTGGAAAAACCGCTTCTGTAAATGCCGATACCGGTTATATGGACACGAGGTCTGTTGGTTCTGGAACTTGCCATGGTGTTATCATAATAGGAAAGGGTATAATCAACATCTTTTTTTAAAGTAACACCATTTAATGTGACCGTTGGCTCCGGCTTGAATTCTTTGCCAGGAGCATATTCATAATCCAGGATATCACCAATCTCAGCTTCCGTGATCGGGGTAAGGTCGATGTAGAAATATTTATTATTTTCACCGGTGAAATTTCCCTTACCGGAAACAGTAACATAAGCGTTTCCCTGCTGGGCATTGTTATGCCAGGAGAGTGTATAATCTACATTTTCTGTCAGGGTTATACCATTCCAGGTGACAGTGGGCTTCGGAGTTAGTGGAGTTCCGGTATACAGATAGGAGGACTGGGAAAAATCAATCTCTGCCTGAGAGAGATTGATCTGCCAGATACCGAAATTATTCGTCAGAGTTCCGGAATAAAGGCCAAGACCTGTGATCGTGAAAGTTCCCACACCGCTGTTCTGATTGTGGGAGAAAGAAATCGTATAATCTTTTCCCTCAGTCAGCGTACGACCATGGAATTTTAGTTCAGGAGAAAAAGTAATGGGACTTCCGGTATAGTTCCAGGAACTTGTATAGCGCAGAGAAGTCTCTCTGGAATTTTCCAGATCATAGTATGCATTGAGATCTGCAGACAGTGTTTTGTCCGGGCAGGATTTCAGTGTGGCAGAAACCGTAGTGGTTCCTCTGCTTTTCAGTCGGATAACACCGCTCTGATCCACAGTGGCAATGGAAGGATCTCCGGTTGACCATGTGAAAGAAGCTGGGTCAAGGCTGGAACTCATATAGCTGAATCCATTACAGGTTATATAGATAGCCAGTGTTTTCTGTTCTTCTGTGAATGTGATCGGAGAAGCTTCGTTGAAATGGATATTTATCAGCTTTGGAAGCACGGAAATAACAGGGGACACAGTCTGATTGGCAGGCTGTGTGCAGGCTTCTGTTGCGTGAGAAGAAAAGCACTGGATCCAGTAGAGATGACCGTTCTGTGAGTAGCAGCCGATTCCGGCAGAAACATTTTTGGAATTCATGATGTTCGTGTAATGTCCGGAAGATTCGATCCATGATTCCATAACTTCTTCAGGAGTTCCCTGGTTGATCGCAAGATTTTCACTTGGATTCTCAAAATAAGGAAAGGCTGAAAAACAGATGGAACCATTGGGACGGGTATGACTGGCGCAAACGGTCAGTTCTTCTGCTCTGGTCATGGCGCATTCCAGAAGGTTCTTATCCATAGTGACAGGATTCCGGTTCTTTTTGGCACGTTCCTGATTTACCAGATCAAGGACCTGGTAAGCATAATCATAGCGGCGGATACCCTGACTGAGTTTCAGCTGGACAGCAGTCTGGTCAGAGGCAGCCTGCACACGGACAATGTTGCCCGGCGCCAGCAGAAGAAGCAGAAGCAGTAGCGCAGGCCATAATAAGTATCTTGTTTTTTTCTCTTTTGTCTGATTCATGATGTTTTCCTTACCAATATAATATAAAGATATTTTCTTTTGTTATTCGTTGTAGTATCCATAGATCGCACGGCTGTCCTGTGCGATGGTGTTCTGTGCAGCAGAGGTATCGTTAAGATCCTGTGACATAAAACAGACTACCAGGTCGATCCCCTTTGCTGTGTCATAGATGATGCCGGCATCGTTTTCTACGTGATCCAGTTCACCGGTTTTGTTGGCAACCTTTACCTCGGAAGGCATCTGAGCCGGGATCTTGTTTTTCCTGGTCTGCATTTTCAGAAGACGATACATATATTCGGCTCCTGCCAGAGTATCGTTGTTATCGGTAGCAGTACCCTTGTCGATCTGATAGATGGTCTTCAGAAATTTTCCACAATCCTTTGCGGAAGTGTAGTTATCCCCATTGGAATTATCTGCAAGAAGAAGACGTCCCATGGAAGTGCTGGTGTATCCGTGATCCTGACAGAATTTATTCACACGGGCCATTCCGGCTGCGTCATCCCCGCCGCCAAGATAATTGACAAGTGTATTGGCAGCATCATTGTCGCTGACTGTGATCATGGAGTTCAGTGCATTGTCCAGCTGATCCTTGCTGTATTTGGAGGAAAGACTGTCATAATCTTCATATACGGCACCCATGATATAGAGCTTGATCAGGCTGGCAGCCTGCATCTGCTGATCGTTGATGGTACCTTCGGTATTTTTTGCAAGATTGCATACATATACGGACCAGGTTCCGTTATCGGTAGGAAGAAGAGACTGTACCTGGTTCAGAAGGTTGTCCATGCTGGAATCCGAATTGTCTGTGAAAGTGCTTCCGCTGGATGGAGAAAGAGTTCCTTCTTCCTGAGTGGAAGAAGAACTGTCCTTGCTGCCAGAAGCTTCGGAAGAATCAGAGGCTGCAGATGTATCTGTGGATTCTTCCTGTGCGGAAGGACCCTGGACCTCAGCTGAAGATGCTGCGGCAGCAGCGCTGGAAACGGTAGGATCATCAGGATAAAGAGCATCCAGCTGATCGGCTTTGCTGCTGAGCTCAGCGGCAGAATCAGAAACCTCCTGCACACTTTTCTGCAGCTTGTTAACTTTTGTCTGGAGAGATGCAAGCTTGTCCAGGGAGCGGACATTCAGTGCCCCAAGTCCTGCCAGTGCGATGACAAGCACTGCGATCACAATATACAGAAATGTATTTTTTTTCATATATAAACAAACTCCTTTTTATTATTGGAAATAAGCATCGATTCCATTGGCGATCCCTTCTGCCATAGTCTGCTGGAAGGAGGAATCCGCCATTTTCAGATCATCGCTCTGGTTGGTCATAAATCCCATTTCCACAATCGTCACCGGGATCGTGCTCCAGTTAATACCTGTCATGGAATCTGTGTAGATGATCCCACGGTTCTGGAAGCCGGTAGCTGCGCAGTAGGAATCCACAATGCATTTGGATAGTTTGTTGGAACTGTCATAGAGACTGGAAACATAAGGATTCTGCTGGGACGGACACATGGTCAGAGCACCGGAGACATCTGCAGAATCATCCCCGTTTGCATGGATACGGACACAGATCTCCGCACCCTGGGAAGCGACCAGCTCTGCACGTTCCTTGTTGCTGATAGCGGTATCATTGTCTGTCCTTGTCATTACTACCTGGTATCCACGCTGTTCCAGGATATCCTTAAGCAGAAGAGAAACGTCCAGATTCAGCTGATACTCCGGGAGACCGCTGAAGGAGCCTCTGGTTCCGGTGGAAGCCTTGGCCTTCATGGTGGAGGAACCGGGGCCGTTCGGCTCTGTGGCACTCATATCAACATTTTCGCCCTGATGTCCGGGATCGATTCCGACGATATGGCCGTTGTTGGAAGCAGAAGAGGTATCATTACCGCCATCGGTGAATCCCTCACCACCGGCTTCACTGAAAACAGAGGGTTTGGTCGTTTTCTGACTGTTTTCGGCTTCCGGTGCCCGTTCATGTTCACCAGTGTTGTTTTTGACAGCTTTTTCTGTCTGTGCCCGCTGCTGCAGATATTTGTTGGCTGCCTGTTTCTTTTCGATCTTGGCTGTATAAAGTTCGATATCCTCTTTCATGGATTTCTGCTTTTTCTGGACCGGTTTGATTACGGAGGCCATTTTCTGGTCAACGGCATCGATCTTCCGGTAGGTTTTATAGCTGAGTCCAAAAAGCAGTCCAATACAGATAAGACCCGTTAAAAACAGGACGATCGCCATCAGATGGGGCTTTTTTTCCATAAGCTCAAGTCCTTTCTGGGTGAGTATTTTGTATTTGTAAATATTATAAAGAAGGAGTCTGGAAAAAGCAATTGCGAAATTGTGCTTGACAACAGGAAAAAGTGTGGTACTATATATGTAAAATAATTATATATAAAAATTTTATATATAAAATAATTATATAAAGAGGTGTGCCTATGTATTATTATCCGGTGTCTGCAGTGCTGACGGAATGCCTGATCCTTTCTGTTGTAGAGCAGCAGGATTCTTACGGATATGAGATCAGCCAGACAGTGAAGATGGTAGCTTCTATCAAGGAATCCACATTGTATCCGATCCTTCGCAGACTGGAGACGGATGGTTATCTGACAACTTATTCAGAGGAATTTCAGGGACGGAAACGTAAATATTATTCCATCACAGAAGACGGACGGAAGCAGCTGGAATATTTGAG
>UMLD01046312.1_pt1 | contig 13005 bp, 8 predicted proteins | sample 1966491 | NCBI WGS metagenome assembly UMLD01 (sample SAMEA4836191, study PRJEB28245) | human gut metagenome | biome: gut microbiome; material: fecal sample | place: Denmark | collected 2008
AGATTATTCTAAACCAATCCACAAGAACGGTGGGATTTACAGGAAAAATACCACCGTGTGTGGAATTCGTCAAGAGGGTTTTGGGAAATTTATGGCAATAAAGTGGAAAGAGTAGGACTATTTGATGGAAACCTAGAAAGCTATGAGATGAAAACTTGGGAGAAGTAAGCATTTTTTGTTTACTTGTAAAAATAGAGGTGATATAATAATCATAAGATTTAAGTTGGAAAACTCTCTGTTGACAAGAGGATGAAAAGATGGCGATATCCTATAATAAATTGTTCAAACTTCTGATTGATAAGAAAATGAAAAAGAAAGAATTGTGCGAACTTGCCGGTGTTAGTCCAAGTACAATAAGCAAGATGGGACGCAATGAAATTGTATCGATGGAAGTTGTTGCTAAAATTTGCTTGAAATTGAATTGCACGGTAGATGATATTCTGGAAATAGTGCCGGATGATTCGGGAAATTAAATGGCTTGAATGACGAAATCAAAATTTGCCGATAACCGTAAAGGCAGGGGTGAATAGGTTGAAGATTCTCGATAATATTTCCAGTACTGTTCGTGATGATCTGCAATCAGAAATCAAGCGAAGAAGCAAGGTTTCCATTGCAGCTGCGTGTTTTTCCATGTACGCTTACAAGGAATTGAAAAAACAACTGGATTCCATCGATGAACTCCGGTTTATTTTTACATCGCCTACATTTGTAGCTGAAAAGGCTTCAAAACAAAAGCGCGAGTTCTATATTCCGCGTTTGGCCAGAGAAAAAAGTCTGTGTGGCACAGAATTTGAAATCAAGCTCCGCAACGAAATGACACAGCGTGCTATTGCAAAAGAGTGTGCAGATTGGATTCGCAGAAAGGTGACTTTCAAATCCAATACGACCGGCGAAAACATGGGAGGCTTCATGACCGTGGATTCCGGGGCATCCCAAATAGCATATATGCCAATCAATGGATTTACAACGGTCGATATTGGCTGCGAACGTGGTAATAATCGCTACAACATGGTCAATTGCTTCGATGCTCCCTTCGCACAGCAATATATGCAACTTTTTGATCAGCTGTGGAATGACCGTGAGAAACTGGAAGATGTTACGGATGTTGTAATTGAGAATATCAGCACTGCCTATGCAGAAAATTCGCCGGAATTCATTTATTTTCTAACGTTATACCATGTGTTCAGTGAATTTCTGGACGATATTTCAGAGGATGAACTTCCTAACGAGGCTACCGGATTCAAGCAGAGCAAAATCTGGAGCCTGCTGTACGATTTCCAAAAAGACGCAGCACTGGCCATTATCAACAAGCTGGAAAAATACAACGGCTGCATTCTTGCAGACAGTGTTGGTCTGGGCAAAACTTTTACTGCATTGGCGGTTATCAAGTATTATGAGAACCGGAATAAGTCTGTGCTGGTTCTCTGCCCCAAAAAGCTGGCAGAAAACTGGAATACTTATAAGGACAATTATGTCAACAACCCGATTGCATCAGACCGCCTAAATTACACCGTTCTGTTTCATACGGATCTATCAAAAACTGGTGGACAATCAAACGGCATTGATCTTGACCGACTAAACTGGGGCAATTATGACCTTGTTGTGATCGATGAATCGCACAATTTCCGAAACGGTATCGGAACTCACAGTAAGACGCAGGAAAACCGTTATCAGAAACTGATGGATAAGGTTATTCGTGCCGGTGTTAAAACGAAGGTGTTGATGCTTTCTGCAACACCGGTCAACAATCGATTTGTCGATTTGAAAAACCAGCTTGCCCTTGCCTATGAGGGTGATTCCGAGTATCTTGACGAACAGCTGAACACTTCAAAGAGCATTGACGACATTTTCAAACAGGCACAGAAGTCGTTTAATGCGTGGAGTAAGCTTCCACAGGCGGAGCGGACAACAGATGCCTTGCTTCGCACCTTGGACTTTGACTTCTTTGAGCTGCTGGACAGCGTTACCATCGCTCGCTCTCGCAGGCACATTGAAAAGTACTATAATACGAATGATATCGGAAAGTTCCCGGAGCGATTGAAGCCTATCTCTGTTCGTCCATGCCTGACGGACCTGAACAACGCAATCAACTATAACGAAATTTACGATCAGTTGATGCTACTTACTCTGTGTGTCTATACTCCCTCCAATTATATTTTTCCAAGCAAACTGCAAAAGTATCGGGAGCTTACCCACAACAAGGGAGAAAATCTGACCCAAAGCGGACGTGAACGTGGCGTTCAACGATTGATGAGCATCAATCTTCTGAAACGGCTGGAAAGCTCTGTCCATTCTTTTCAACTGACGCTGACACGTATCAAAGAGCTTATTAACGGAACGATTCAGTCCATCAATCAGTTTGAGCAGTATGGACAGACCAATCTGGCCATGTACGATCTCAGTAATGCTGATTTTGATTTGGATGATGAAAACAGTGACTTCCTCACTGTTGGCAAAAAAGTGAAAATTGACCTTGCCGATATGGATTGGAAGAGCTGGCGCACAGAACTCCAAAAAGATGCGGATACGCTGGAACTGCTGACCCTGATGGTTGGTGATATTACTCCTGAACATGACATCAAATTACAGGAGCTTTTCAAGCTGATCTCTCAGAAAATTGAGCATCCTATCAATGGGGACAATAAAAAGATTCTCGTTTTCTCGGCTTTCTCGGATACAGCAGAATACCTGTACGATAATGTCAGCACCTTTATATCGAAAAAATATGGCTTGAATACCGCAGTTATCACTGGTTCTATTGACGGCCGGACAACAATCAAAGGCTTCCCGGCAACGCTCAACAATGTTCTGACCTGCTTCTCTCCGATTTCCAAAGGAAGAGATGTTTTGATGCCGGGCAGTACAACGGATATTGATATTCTGATTGCAACCGACTGTATTTCTGAAGGTCAGAACTTGCAGGACTGCGACTATCTGGTGAATTATGATATTCATTGGAATCCAGTACGCATTATCCAGCGGTTTGGTCGTATCGACCGTATCGGAAGCCGAAATCAGTGCATCCAGCTGGTAAATTTCTGGCCGGATCTGACACTGGATGATTACATCAACCTGAAATCCCGCGTCGAAACACGCATGAAAATCACCGTTATGACTTCTACTGGTGACGATGATCTCATCAACCCGGAAGAACAGGGCGATTTGGAATACCGGAAAGCACAGTTGAAACGGCTTCAGGAAGAAGTTGTAGATATCGAAGATATGTCGGACGGTATCTCTATTATGGATCTTGGTCTGAACGAATTCCGGTTGGATCTTCTGGACTACATCAAGCACCATGGCGAACCGGATAAAAAGCCGCTTGGCCTGCATGCAGTGGTTCCGGCAACAGACGAGCTTCCAGAGGGTGCGATTTTTGTCCTGAAGAATATCAACAACAGCGTCAATGCGGATAACCGTAACCGAATCCATCCGTTCTATATGGTTTATGTTGGAAAGGATGGAGAAATCATTTGTGACTATCTGAACCCCAAAAAGCTTTTGGATGATATACGATTGCTGTGCAGAGGTAAAGCGCAGCCCATCAAAGAAGTCTATGAACGGTTTAATCGGGAAACAGACGATGGAAAAAACATGTCCGAAATGTCTGAATTGCTGAGTGAAGCTATCGATTCCATTATCGATGTCAAAGAAGAAAGTGACATTGATAGCCTGTTCTCGGCTGGCGGAACCTCTGCGCTTATGGGACAGGTTTCTGGGTTGGATGATTTTGAACTGATTTGCTTCCTTGTGGTAAAATAAGCTGGAACTGCTATGGGGAGGGCTATTTATGAAATCCGGTGGACAGAAAACAGGCTATTGGTGGATAGTCATTTGGGCCATTGCAAGTATAGTGTTTGCATTTGTGTTGCACTGCCTCTTCAGCATTGACGCTAAAGAGCCATTTTGGCAGGCAAAGTGGGGCGCTGGAGATATTTTGACTTATACGTCATCCATCATTCTCGGATTACTTGCCCTCTGGCAGAACCAGCGTTTCAAAACGGAAAACGATGAAGCACAGACTAGACTGGAAAAGTTGAGCGTCCGCGCAAACGAACTGCAAATCACATCGAAAATGATTGAACATGAAAACGAAAGAATTTCTATGCTAAGGGAGGCATTTCAAAATTTTTATGATGCATGTTCGTGTAGTTCTATAGTTTCCGATTTTAGGCCTCTGTCTAAACCTGACGAAACATACTCTACTAATTCGGCACTGAAAGCAAATCACATTCGAACATCCTTTCAGGTGCTTTTTCAGCAATTAAATCTGGATACAGATAACGGTTCTTTAGCAAATGAAGTTGTAAAAAACGCAAAATTACTTCTTGTGTCAGCAACCAAATTGATTCTATCTTTTACAATTGATAAAGGAAGAACGCTAGATGAAAAGCAGAAAGAAGAATATAGACAAACGGTAAAAATGCAACTTCAGCTAGAAGAAACATTATGCAAACAGTTTTATACTTACCTGACAGAACTTGAAAAAGAGCGGAATTCTCTAATTTTTGAAAACTATACACTTGACGAATTGCAAGCCATCTATCGCCAAAAAGAGTTGTATCAGGAAAAAGCGCAAAAATGAGGCTGTTATATGTTGAATCTTCCAAACTCTACAGAATTTAACAAGCGTATCCCGAAACAGAAGTTCTATGACAATCTTTCGGTAACGCCAGCCTTAAAGAAAGCGTTTACAGATCAGATCAAAGTAATCTATTGGCGCAATAAAATTGCTCCCACTACTGTAAATCTTGCGGCCAGTGATTCCGTGACGGAAATCGAAGTATTTGAGATTCGGCTCAACACACCAGATCTGGATGAGAGTATCCTGCGCCAGATTGACCGGGAGATTCCCTATCATATTTTGTTTTTGCTGGAATATAGCGGTCAGTATCGTGCGGTGATTGGTTACAAAGAAGCCTCGACTTCCAGCAAAACTGCATTCAAGGTTGATCGTTACTACTCGACCGACTGGATGGATGAAGATTCTCTGCCGGTGCATCTGGAAGGCCTTTCTATGGATGCCGTTTATGAAAATTTTGTCCGTCAGATTGCAGGCGAGACTCTGGCTGAAGAAAATGGCAATACGCTGAAAGAAAGCGTTGAACAGCAAAAGCAACGAGAACAAATCGAAAAACAGATTGCCGCACTGGAAGCTAAAATCAGGAAGGAAAAGCAGCCGAAAAAGAAATTTGAACTATATCAAGCGGTAGAAATTCTAAAAGAGAGGTTAAAAAATGTCTAATTCTACAATTGCCAAACATAGCAAGGCGGCATTTGATGAATCAAAAAGCATTCGGATTTTAAGCGGTCTCTTAGAGTCTACAGGAGAAATCAAAACCTTTTTTGGCGAAAATGATAAAACGCCTAATTATGATGGTTCATTCGAACTGGTCAATGATGAACAAGAGCCCGTCAAGCAATTTATTGTACAGATAAAAAAGGTTGATAGGTTGGTTTTGAATTCGAAAGGAAAATATGATTATCGACTTAAAACTAATTTTTTGCAGTATGTTAAAGATAAGGTGACCGAAAATCCAGCCATTTATTTTGTCGTCGATCTTGCTACTGAAAAAGTATACTGGATTTACTTATCTGACGAGACACTTATCAGATTGAACTTTGAAGGGAAAAAGACTGTTACATATCACTTTCGAGAGGAAGATTCCATTTCTAATGTTGAAGCGTTTGTTTTAACAATGCGAAAAATTGCACGTGAGCGCAATAATTTCTTCGTTTATAAAACGCCTCAACAAATTGCGGAAATACAAGATGCAGTAGACTATCTCAACCAGCATCTCAACGGAGATTTAAAAAGCATAAAAGAGAGAATTTTTCCGGATCTATGGCGTGTTGGTATCAAATATAGTGTGGATCATACGGTTTTGTTCAACGATGTGCCTGTTCCTATTACAGGGTGCGTTGCACTATATCCTCAAATGCGTGGAAGACTTGACACTGGAGTACGTGAATACGATTGGAATTTGTCGGAAAATATGTTCACGCATTTTTCTTTAGGGTCGGAAACCGACATAAAGAAATATAGTGAGGAGACGCTACATAAAATTGTTCAAAACTTTTTTAAACTTGGCATTCCCTATAAATTTTTACCAGCAGTGGTATTGATGGAACAGATTGATCCATTTGTTAAAGAAAGCCAGAGGTTCTTTGATACACCAACTTTTCAAAAGTTATCAATCAAAGAGGTGAGGCGGAGATTTATTCTATTGCACAACTATATGTGCTTTCTCTTTACAGGTCATGGAGTTTCAGAAAATGAAAAAGCTTGCGTAGAAAGAGCACAGAGTATCATTGATCATAGAAAAATGAACTTTTATAGCATTTTTGAATGCGCACGGTCATGTAGAGAAGAATTTAAAAAATATTGTAGTTCTGAGAGCGAAGAAAATATTTCTCTTCGCGGGAAGATGTTTGGCTTTTTGCAGCAAGAGAGTATACGGTGTTTTTTGGCTATTATGGAACTGCAATGCCGTAAGATAGAGGAATTCACTCCTGTTTGGAATTATAATTGGTACGATTGGGTTTATCTTGATAAAAAATCTTATTTAGAGAACTGTAAAAAAATATGTGATCGATGGCTTTCAAACCTCCCAGACTTATATATAGAAACTTACAATAATATTTTTGAAACAACAAAATTTTTGGTTCGTGATAGATTTGTTTATAATCTTGAATGTACTAACTTTGATAATACGAATTTTTTGACTATTGAATCACAGCATTATCAGGGTGAAAAGTTCAGTTTACAAATGGATTCTTCTTGTACTTCAGAACTTTCTTATCCCAACATTCCAGAAGGGCTTCTGTCAACTTGTAGTAGCGCATCAATTCAAAGGTTTATACAAAATCGCCGTTTATACTATGACTCGATTTGTTGCCTTCTTTATCGCGGTATTTGCAAAGGGCTAGGCTTTAAAGAAGGTGATTTACCCTTATATGAACACGAAAACGTTAAGTTCTTTTTATAATTTTGAAATTGGAAACCGAAATATGAAGGATAAAGTAACCGGAGAAAAGTTTGAAGTTGTAGTAAGAATAACTGAAATGGGAAAACATTTGGAGTAATTCATATGAATGGGATAGACATTTTTCAAATTGCAACAGCAACAATCATAAGTGCCGGTGGTATTGGTGCAATCATTATAGCGGCGGTACAGTTCACATCAAATATAATTGTGGACAAAATTTCAAAGAAGTATGAGCTCAAATTAAATGAGTCATTAGAATCTTATAAATCTAACCTTGATAAAGGAAACCATATCTCGCGTGCAATGTTCGACAGAGAGTTTGAATACTATCAACTTCTATCTAGGAAATACACTATTGCATTCAACAGTTTTAATTTATATTATGGAATCAAGTACTCAAAATTAGACGTGATTCCTATCGAAGAAATCCATATTTATAACCCAAAACTGGAAGAACTTGCAAAAGATATAAGAGGCGGAAAAAGGGTGACTGAAGTCCAAATGGATACACTGAAAAGCAATATAGCCGAACAATTTTTAGAGTTTAAGAAGGTTTTGGACGAGAGTGAATCCTTTATTAACGGCGAAATTTATAGTAAATACGCGAAATTATATGATCTTATTCGTAGCTACTATCTAAATGAAGATTCAATGCTGCTAGATGAAATCCAATCGCTAAGACTTCAACTACCAAAAACTATTAGAAACTACCTTATTGGACTGACTGTTATAAATTAGGGGGAACTTATACATGGACAACCTTAAAATGCACAGCCTTGACGGCATACAGCGCAACATAGATTTAATTGGCAAGCTATTCCCCAACGCCATTACCGAGGTAAAACGCAACGGCAAAGTAGAACACGTCATTGATTTTGACGTTCTGCGGCAGGAGCTTTCCGATTCCATCGTGGAAGGCCGGGAGGAACGCTACCAGTTTACATGGCCGGACAAGAAAAAGGCGATGCTGGCGGCCAATGCGCCCATTACGGCAACCTTGCGCCCGGTTGTGGCAGACAGCGTTGGCAAAGATGGCACACCCGGCGGCTTTGACAGTGAGAACCTCTACATCGAGGGCGACAATCTGGAAGTGCTGAAGCTCTTGCAGGAAACCTATCTGGGCAAGGTCAAGATGATCTACATTGATCCTCCATACAATACGGGCAATGACTTTGTCTATGAGGATGATTTTGCACAGAGCACCGAGGATTACATGGGAAACAGCGGCCAGTATGACGAAGAAGGCAATCGCATGGTGACCAACACCGAAAGCAATGGCCGCTTTCATACGGATTGGCTCAATATGATTTATGGAAGGTTAAAGGCTGCAAAAAGCCTTCTTTCAGAAGATGGTCTTATTTTCATATCAATTGATGAACATGAATCTCACAATCTAAGAAAAATATGCGACGAAATCTTTGGAGGTCAAAATTTTGTTTCGCAAATTGTTTGGGAGAAGCGATATACTCGAAGCAATAATGCCAAACGATTTACTACGCTAACAGAGCCCCTGCTTTGCTATGCTAAAAATGTTACAGTTATCACTGACATCAAAGAAAAACGAAACGAAAAAGCAGATTCCATTTATTCTAATCCCGACAATGATCCTCGTGGAGTGTGGACAAGTGTTTCCTATGTTAATCCAGCAACAAAAGATCAGAGACCGAATCTTGCATACCCGCTTTATAATCCCTTTACTGGTACAATCGTTGAGCACCCTACTAATGCGTGGAAATATGAAAAGGCTACGTATGAAAAGCATGTTAAAGAAAATCGATTATACTGGGGAAAGTCCGGAGAGAACACATATCCTCGTTTAAAGAAATTTTTGTCAGAAATGGATGGTGGAATGGTTCCTGTTGATTTGTGGCGTCAAGATGATACTGGAACAACAGATCAGGCAAGCAAAGAACTTGAAAATCTTCTGGGCAGAAAGATTTTTGATTTTCCAAAGCCTAAAGAATTGGTTATGAGAGTTATTTCACTTATAGTCAATGGCGATGCTGGAAAAGATTCCATTATTCTTGATTTTTTCTCCGGTTCTGCCACTACCGCCCATGCTGTAATGAAACTGAACGCCGAGGACGGGGGACACCGCAAGTTCATCATGGTGCAGTTGCCCGAAAAGACGGACGAAAAGAGCGAAGCCTACAAGGCAGGCTACAAGAACATCTGCGAAATTGGCAAAGAGCGTATCCGCCGTGCGGGTCGAAAAATTAAGGAAGATGCTGGGCTAACCGCTCCGGCTGATTTGGATATTGGTTTCCGCTGCCTGCGTCTGGATGAAAGCAACATGAAGCCGGTTTACTACACGCCGGAGGAGACCCAGCAGCAGGATCTGTTTTCTCTGGTGGATAACGTTAAATCCGACCGCACTCCGGAAGATCTGCTTTTCCAAGTCATGTTGGATTTGGGTGTGCTGCTTTCCAGCCCCATTGAGGCAACGGAAATTGCAGGCAAAAAGGTGTTCAACGTGGCAAATGGCTTCCTGCTGGCCTGTTTCGACCATGATGTGACGGATGAAACTGTTAAGGCCATTGCGCAGATGAAGCCGTACTATGCTGTTTTCCGTGACAGCTCTATGGCAAACGACAGTGTTGCAACGAACTTTGACCAGATTTTTGAAACTTATAGCCCCGATACGGTAAGAAAAGTATTGTGATTCGATGAAAATTGAATTGACTTGTTATTTTCAACTGTCAAGAAATGATTGACAGTTGGTGTCGGAGGTAAGTTACAACAATGAAGTTTAGTTTTAAGATTCAGCAATATCAGACCGATGCTGTGGATGCTGTGGCGCAAGTCTTTCAGGGACAGCCCTACAATGCAGGCGTATCCTATCTGCGTGATATTGGTGATCTGCCCAGTACACCGCAGCAGATCAGTGTGACGCAGTCTTACGAAGATGGCACGCAGGTCGAATTTCAGGATGCTCTGGATGATTCTGGCTTCAAGAATGAAGCCTTGCAGCTGACCGATGAGCAGATTCTGCACAATATCCAGAGCATTCAAAATGAGAGCAATATCCACCAGTCCACTCAGCTTGTGGCTCCGCTGGGAAGATGTTCGCTGGATATCGAGATGGAAACCGGCACGGGCAAGACCTATGTTTACATCAAAACCATGTTCGAGTTGAACAAACGTTACGGTTGGAGCAAGTTTATTGTGGTCGTGCCCAGCATCGCTATCCGTGAAGGTGTGAAAAAATCCTTTGAAATTACCGCAGATCACTTTATGGAGTGCTATGGTAAAAAGGCACGGTTCTTCATCTATAACAGCAGCAACCTGAATCAGCTGGATGCCTTTTCCAGTAATTCGGGCATCAATGTTATGATCATCAATACACAGGCTTTTGCAGCTTCCATGAACGAGGACAAAAACGTGGAAGGCCGCAAGGGCGATGCTGCTGCGCGTATTATCTACACAAAGCGGGATGAGTTTGGTTCCCGCCGCCCCATTGATGTGATTGCCGCCAACCGTCCGATTCTGATTCTGGACGAGCCGCAGAAGATGGGCAAAGAGGATTCTGCTACCCAGAAAGCTCTGAAAAAATTCAATCCTCTGTTTACACTGAACTATTCGGCCACCCATGCAAAGCAGCACAATCTGGTGTATGTGCTGGATGCGCTAGACGCTTATAATAAGCGTTTGGTCAAAAAAATCGAGGTCAAGGGCTTTGAGGTCAAGAACCTGCGTGGCACCAACAAATATCTGTATCTGGAAGATATTCTTGTCACTCCTCAAAAGGCCCCACAGGCTAAAATCGAATTGGAAGTCGCTCACAACGGTGGTACCAAGCGCGAATTTCATAAGCTGAATGTGGGGGATAATCTGTATTATCTCTCCAACGAGATGGAACAGTACAAAGGTTTTGTCGTTTCTGAAATTGATCCCTTTACCGGCATTTTGACTTTTACGAATGGGGAAACTTTGCATGTTCACGATGTGACAGGTGACGTGTCCGAAGATGATATGCGCAGGGTGCAGATCCGTGAAACCATCGAATCGCACTTTGAAAAAGAGCAAGAACGTTTCAAAATGGGCATCAAGACGCTTTCTCTGTTCTTCATTGATGAGGTGGCAAAATATCGCCAGTATGATGAAGAGGGCCATGAGCTTCTGGGCGAGTACGGAAAAGTTTTTGAGCAGGAGTATCTATCCGTTCTGAACGAGCACCGCACGATGTTCGACACGGACTATCTGGCCTATCTGGATTCTGTCAATGTACACAATGTGCACAAAGGCTATTTCAGTATCGATAAAAAGGGGCATAGCGTAAACAGTACTGTCAAGCGCGGCACGGATCTGTCCGATGATATTTCCGCCTATGACTTGATCCTGAAAAATAAGGAACGGCTGCTGTCCTTTGAGGAGCCTACCCGGTTTATCTTCTCCCACTCTGCCCTGCGTGAAGGTTGGGATAACCCGAATGTGTTCCAAATCTGCACCCTGAAGCACAGCGACAGCACCACACAGAAGCGTCAGGAAGTTGGCCGCGGCTTGCGCCTGTGCGTGAACCAGTCCGGCAGCCGCATGGATGCCGATGCTTTAGGCGATAAAGTGCAGGATATCAATGTCCTGACGGTTATTGCCAGCGAAAGCTATGCCGCTTTTGTGGACAGCCTGCAGAAGCAGACCGAGGCTGTGCTGTACGACCGTCCTCGGAAAGCGACCATTGAATATTTTGCCGGAAAGTCGATCAAATTGGATGGGCGAACCGTCAAGGTGGACGACCATCAGGCACGAGCCATTTATCAGTATCTGATTCGCAACAACTATGTGGACGAGGAAGATAACGTGACGAAGGAATACCGGGAGGATGCACAGGCAAAATCGCTTGCTCCTGTTCCGGATTCTCTGAAACCGATAGAAGAGGGCATCCACACCTTGGTGCAGGCGATTTATGACGCAAGCGTTCTCCAGAAGATGTTTGCGGATGCTAACAAGCCAAAGGTTCTGGAAAATCCGCTGAACGGACGGTTTGAAAAAGCAGAGTTCCAGAAACTCTGGAATACCATCAACCACAAGTACGCCTATACTGTTGATTTCAATTCCGATGAACTGATTTCCAAAGCAATCACGCATATTGACAGTGAACTCTATGTCAGCCAGCTGCAATACGCCGTCAGTCATGCTGCACAGCGGGATACTCTGGATGCAGACATGGTGCGTAGTGGTGACAGCTTCAATGCTGCACAGACTCGCACTAAAACACTGAAACACGCAGTACATGGGCGGGTTCCTTATGATCTGCTTGGAAAAATTGCGGAGGGAACCGTCTTGACCCGCCGCACCGTTGCGGCGATTTTGAAGGGAATCAAGCCGTCTACGTTTGCAATGTATCAGAGCAACCCGGAAGAGTTCATCACGAAGGTCACTCGCCTGATCAAAGAGCAGAAAGCTACCATGATCGTAGAGCATATCACCTACGATACAATTGAGGGCAGCTATGACAGCAGCATCTTTACTGCTGAAAAGCACGGCCTGACAATGGATAAAGCCTATCCTGCAAAGAAAGCCATTCAGGACTATGTCTTTACCGACGGCTCTGCCGAAAAGAGTGTGGAACGCAAATTTGCCGAAAGTCTTGATGGTGCAGACGAAGTGTTCATCTATGCAAAGCTGCCTAGAGGTTTCTTTATCCCTACGCCAGTCGGGCACTATTCGCCGGACTGGGCAATCGTATTCCATGAAGGCGCAGTGAAGCATATTTACTTCGTTGCCGAAACAAAGGGTACAATGGAAAGTCTGAATCTGCGCCCCATCGAAAAATCCAAAATCGATTGTGCTAAAAAGCTGTTTGCGAAGTTGTCCGATGGACTTGTGACCTATGACCATGTAAGCAACTATCAGGAATTGCTGAATAAGGTGTTAAAATAAAGGGGTGAACGATGCCCATCTGGGCAAGTACCAAAATTTTTTGGCAAATTCTGTGCAACCTGCAAAAACTAATGGGTACTGTTGCAAAATAACGTAAAATGCGTTACAATAAAGTTGAGGTGATAACCATGGAAAA
>UMLD01046672.1_pt1 | contig 12993 bp, 13 predicted proteins | sample 1966491 | NCBI WGS metagenome assembly UMLD01 (sample SAMEA4836191, study PRJEB28245) | human gut metagenome | biome: gut microbiome; material: fecal sample | place: Denmark | collected 2008
TAGACAAATAATAGCTCGGTCAGAAATCTTCAAATTTTCCGGGGTGATCTTGACGCCTGCGGCGGTCAGCTTGCCCATCTCCTTGTGCAGGTGCTCCAGGTCGATGACCATGCCGTTGCCCATGACGTTGACAACCTCCGGACGCAGAATGCCGGAAGGCATCAGATTTAAAATAAATTTGCCCAGATGATTGATGACGGTGTGGCCCGCGTTGTTGCCGCCCTGGTAACGAACAACCACATCATATTTTTCGGAGAGCAGGTCAACCATTCTGCCCTTGCCCTCGTCTCCCCAGTTGATACCAACAATTGCGCTTAACATAACCTTAAAAAGCCTCCCTTTTCTTCCAGCCCGATTGATAGGCGGCAAACCGACCCCGCGGGCATAACAAAACCTTTTCGATTGTTATTATACTTTCCTTCAATTTATCTGTCAATTCTTTTTGCAAAAAACAGCGCGCCATCCTGCAAAACCAATTTAAAAAGCGAGAAAAGGGAAGCAAAAAATTGTGTGTTTTGACAAAATCATGCAAAGTGATATGTACTTTTCAAATAATTCATTGTATAATAAAGCTGTTATTTTCTGTATTATAACAAAGAGGTGGTCTTTTTATGGCGTTAACTGTAGGCGAAATTTTAAACATGGAAGAATTTCGGGAATACCGCGTGCTCTGCGGCAAAAAGGGCCTTGGCCGGGAGGTTTCCACCGTCACAGTGATGGACACCCCCAACATTCAGGACTGGCTGCGCGGCGGAGAGATTGTCCTTTCCTCCGGCTTTCTGCTGCAGCAGCTGTCGCAGGATGAGCGGCAGCAACTGATCACGCAGCTTGCCGACAGCGAGGCCTGCGCTCTGTTCGTTAAACTCGGCACCTACATGCAGACGCTGGACGAAGAGACGGTCCGCGCGGCCAATGAGACCGGTCTTCCCATTGTCAGCGCCCCTGCCGGCTGCATCCTTTCGGACATCATCAGCCCCATCATCAAAAAGCTGATCGACATGCAGTCCTCCGCTCTGCGCCTTTCTGAGAACATCAGCACCTCCTTTATCAATACAGTCATCAACGATGGAGGCATCACCGACGTGGTCAACACCATTGCCACCCTGCTCAACCAGAACATCGCCTTTTACGATCTGGCCTTCAACAAAATCTACCCTTCCAAAAACGCGTCGCTGCGGGACGGCTTCAAGGAGAGCTTTCTTTCCTATCCCCACCTGCGGGTCTCCTTGGAGGACAAGGATTACGGCTTCATCGTCATCATCGACGACAGCCGTCAGGAGCTGAGCGATTATGAGACGATGATCCTCACCCACGCCTCCACCGCCCTCAAGCTGATCGCCCAAAAGTACATCTCCAACATGGAGATCGAGACCCGTTACCGCGACGGCTTTGTGCAGGACATCGTGCTCAACAACATCAAGAGCCTGCAGGAGGTGGTCAAGCGCGGCAAGATCTACGGCTGGGACCTGAGCGAAAAGTTCTACACCGCGGTCATCGTCGACATCGACGATTTCAAGATCCAGTATCTGAACATCCGCAGCAAGGAGGACAGCGAGACCATCGAGAAGCACAACGACGACATCTTCGACTATTCGCTGAAATTCTTCCGCCGCTTTTTCAAGACGGTGCTCTACACCAAATTCACCGACAGCACCGCCTTCATCATCAAGCACGACAAGCCCGACGAGGCCACCGCGCAGAAGATTCTCTCCTGCTGCAACACCCTCAAAGGGGAGCTGCAAGCTGCCTACAACTTCACCGTCACCATCGGCATCTCCGAGCCGAAGGGTTCGATCATGGACTGTCACATCGCCTATCAGGAGGCGCAGAAGGCGGTCAAGATCAGCCGTCTGGTCTACAAGCGGGACAACACCGCCACCTACTCCGCCCTCGGCATCTACAAATTCCTGGACGGCATCAAGGACAACCCCAGCGTGCAGGAGTTTTACAAGGGCTACATCGAGAAGATCTGCCGCCACGACGAGCTGCACAACACCGACTTTATGGAGACGCTGGTCAACATTGTGCAGAACGGCTGGAATCTGAAGCTCGCGTCCGACACGATGTTCCTACACTACAACACCATCAAGTACCGCTACAAAAAGATCGAGGAAATCTCGGGCCTGAATCTGGATCGCACCGAGGAGAAGCTGAGTATGGAGCTTGCCGTCAAAATCTACCTGATGACCCACATCTAGCGGCATGATGCCGCGCCCAATTCGCGGTGAGCTGAGCCCACAAGCAGTTTCGCGCTTTGGCTTTTGCGAAAACCAAGCTGCTGTCCGCGATGAAAAGGCTCTTCACCAACGAGCGCAGCTGGAAGGCAAGCGATCTGCGCGAAAACGTTAAGCAACGGTTCGCAGAAGCCGGCAACGCGATTGGGTGCAGGCTCAGCCTGCAAAAGAAAGCGAGGAAATAGACAATGCGAAATCCTGAAATTGAGAAGAAGATGTATGAGCTGGCGGTCGAGCTGATTGAAAAGCGTTACCCCACCGGCTGGGGCGGCGCTGCCGTCATCCACACCAACAAGGGCCACTACTTCACCAGCGTCGCCATCGAGACGGCAAACGCTTCCGCCGAACTGTGCATCGAAGTCGGCGCCATGTGCGAGGCGCACAAATACAACGAAAAGGTGACCCACTGCCTCTGCGTGACCCGCGAGGATGAAAATTCCCCCTACACCGTTCTTTCCCCCTGCGGCATCTGCCAGGAGCGGCTGCGCTACTGGGGCGAGGATGTTCAGGTGGGCGTCACCACCGGCGGCGACGAGCTGCTCTTTGTCGAATTAAAGGAGCTGCAGCCCTACCATTGGAGCAACGCCTACCCGGCAGAGGAGCTGGATCGGTATGTGGAGACCGATGAACCCCTCCATTCTTAAACTTTGAGCACAAACCAAAAAAGTCCATCCCCGCGGGGATGGACTTTTTCTTCTGTCGGGATCACAAATTACTTCTTGCAGCCCAGGTAGAGCAGGATCAGGTTGATGGTGTTCTCCAGAGCGGAGTAGTGGGTTCTTTCCATGCCGTGGGAAGCATGTACGCCAGGACCGATCAGCGCGCCCTTGACATTGTGGCCGCCATGCAGGGTGGCGCCGACATCTGAGCTGTATCTTGGATAGATATCCACTGCATACTTCAGACCGTTTTCCTTCGCCAGCTCGATCAGCTTGCTGGTCATCAGGTAGTCGTATGGACCGCCGGAATCCTTTGCACAGATCGAGACATCGTACTCGGTGCAGGTCAGATCCAGACCGATGCAGCCCATATCGACCGCGATGACCTCGGAGACATCGGACGGAACATACGCTGCGCCGTGGCCGACTTCCTCAAAGACGGAGATGAAGAATCTGGTCTTGTACTGTGGCTTGAGGCCCTTGTCTTTCATCATCTTGAGGGCGGTCAGCAGGCAGGTGACGCTTCCCTTGTCGTCGATGAAGCGGGATTTGAGGAAGCCGCTCTCGGTGACGACGGTCTTTGGATCAAAGCAGATGTAGTCGCCCGGCTGGATGCCCAGTTTCAGGACGTCCTCTTTGCAGTGAACCTGCTCGTCGATGCGCACGATCATGCTCTCTTCTTCTCTTGCTCTGGTGGAAGCATCTGGATGTACATGTACAGCAGCGCTCTCGCACAGGATGGTGCCGGTGTAGACCTTGCCGTCTCTGGTGCGGATGCGGCAGTACTCGCCGTCAAGAGTTGGCAGGATTGGGCCGCCAATCTTGGTGAATTTGAGCTCGCCCTTTGGGGTGATGGAGCGAACCATCAGGCCCAGTGTGTCGACGTGTGCAGCCATCATAACGGTTCTGCTGTTGTCCTCACCCTCGATGGTGATGATGCCGCATCCCTTCTCGATCTGCTCAAACTGGTAACCCAAACCGGTTGCAATTTCCTCAACCTTTTTGATTACTGCATGGTAGTAGCCTGTTGGGCTGTCAATACCAAAAATTGTCTTTGCGGTATCAAACAGATAATCCTTATAATTTGCTACCTGAAAAACGTCCATGTGTAAAACCTCCCTAAATATATATTCCTTATCGGATCTGCTCCGGTAAAGCCATTTGGTGACGCGGCTACTTGAGTTCCGCGATGGTGACGCCGTCCTCGCCCTCGCCGTAAACGCCCAGGCGGAAGGTGCGCACCGCTCTGTGATTTTTCAGATGCTGCTGCACCGCGCTGCGCAGGGCGCCGGTGCCCTTGCCGTGAATGATGGTAATGGTCTTGATGCCGAGCAGGGTACAGCTGTCGATGAACTGATCGACCATCATGATCGCTTCCTCGATGGTCTGCCCGCGCAGGTCAAGCTCGCTGCTCGCGCTGCGCTGGGACTTGTCCACCAAAGTCTTGGTCACGCCGCCGTTTTTCTTCTTCTCCATGCGGCTGAGCTGGCGGCGGCGCTTTTTATCCACCAGCCGCAGGCTGCTGACCGGGACCTTTGTCTTGATGATTCCTGCCTGCACCTGCACGTTGCCGGCGCTGTCCGGGTCAGAGAGCAGCACGCCCTCCTCTCCCAGCTGGGTGACCAGCACCAGATCCCCCTTCTTGAGCGGCCGCGGCGGGACATATTCTTCCTCTGCCCTTCTGCCGATAACCGGGTTAGCGATATCCTCCAGGCGGTTGATGTTAGATTTGTAGGAGGATTTTGCGCCCTGTACCAGCTTGGAAAATTCCTCGCTCTCCTTCTGGCGGCGCAGCTCATCCAGCTCGTCCAGCAGCTTCTGCGATTCCGCCTTGGCCGAGGAGACGATTCGATTCGCCTTGTCCTGCGCGTTCTGCAGCTCTCTATCCATCAATTTATAGGTTTTCTGCTTGTACTGTTCGAGGTTGCGCTTGGATTCAATTTGTTCTAAGCGCAGGCGGTCAACCTCCTCCTTCTCCTTTTCCAGCTCCTGGCGGGTCTGGTCCAGCTGGGCCAGCACGTCTTCAAACCGGGTCTTTTCGTCCGAGATGTTGCGTTTGGCCGCCTCAATGATCTCCTCCGGCAACCCCAGCCGCTGGCTGATGGCAAAGGCGTTGGACTTGCCAGGGATGCCGATCAGCAGGCGGTAGGTCGGGCGCAGCGTCTCCACATCAAATTCGCAGCTGGCGTTGCGTACGCCCGGCGTCTGCAGAGCATATTCCTTGATCTCGGCATAGTGGGTGGTGGCCGCCACCTTTGCGCCGTAGACCGACAGCTTTTCCATGATGGCGATGGCCAGCGCCGCGCCCTCCACCGGGTCGGTGCCGGCACCCAGCTCGTCGATGAGTACCAGGCTGTCCGAATCCGCCTCCTCGATGATCGAGACGATGTTGGTCATGTGCGCCGAGAAGGTGGACAGGCTCTGCTCGATGCTCTGCTCGTCGCCGATATCCACCAGCACCTTTTTGTAGACCGAGACGGTGCTTCCCTCCGCCACCGGCAGCATCAGGCCGCACATCGCCATCAGGGTCATCAGGCCCAGCGTCTTTAAGGTGACCGTCTTGCCGCCGGTGTTGGGGCCGGTGATGACCAGCGTGTTAAAGTCTTTTCCAAGGTTGACGTCGATCGGCACCACCTTCTGCGGGTCGATCAGCGGATGGCGCGCCTTCTTTAGGTCGATCTCGCCGGTTTCCAAAATATTCGGCACCGTCGCCTTCATCTTATAGGCTAAAGATGCCTTTGCAAAGTAGAGGTCGATCTCGACCAAAGCGCGATAGCTGTAGATGATCGATTCGGCAAAGTCGCCGACCTTTTCGGACAGCTCCTGAATGATCCGCTCGATCTCCCGCTTCTCCTTTGCCTGCAGGACGCGGATCTCGTTGTTTGCCTCCACCACCGCCATCGGCTCGATAAAGATGGTGGCGCCGCTGGCGGAGGTGTCGTGGACAAGGCCCTTGATCTCCGATCGGTACTCGCTCTTGACCGGCACCACAAAGCGCCCGTCGCGCATGGTGACCAGGGCATCCTGCAAAAATTTGCTCTGGGTCGGGGATTTAATCAGGTGATCCAGCCGCTCGCGCACCCGCAGCTTTGCCTGGTTAATCTTGCGGCGCAGGTCGGCCAATTCCGGGCTTGCGCTGTCGGCCAGCTCCTCCTCGGAGAGGACGGCGTTGTCGATGGTGTTTTCCAGCTCCTTGTTGGGAACCAGCACCTCAAACAGGCCGTCCAGCGAGGTGCTTTCCCCCTCGCAGCGTTTGCGCCAGTCCTTGACCGAGCGGATGTTGTGCAGCACGGCCGAAACATCCATCAGTTCCCGCAGCGAAAGGTTGGAGCCTTTCTGCGATTTGCGCAGCGCCGCTTCACAGTTTTTCAGCTTATGTAAAGCGGGCGAAGTGTATCTTGCACTGAGCATATAAGCGTCAGAGGTTTTCTGCATCAAAGCCCGAACGGTGTTGTAGTCGTCCGAAGGGGTAAGCCCCAGCGCCATCTGTTTGCTGTCGTCGCAGTTGGCCTGCTCGGCCAGCTTCGCCAGCACCTTTTCCAGCTCCAGGGTCCGGAAATACCGCTGTGCCTGGTACATTGATTTCACATCCTCACTCTATCTCATCATGTTCCTGTATCTCTGTTGTCGGTTGCTTTTGCAACGATTGCTGCAGCGAGAGGGTAGTCTGCCGCAGCCGGTGATAAAAATCCAGCGACGAAAACTGCCGGTCCAGCTGGGCCTGTAAGTAAACCTCGGTGATTTTGCCGAGATTGCGCAGTCCCTGCGGCGTCATCTTAAACTGAAAGACCTTGTTTGCCTGCGAATAGATGATGTGCCTCATCGCCGCCAGCTGGTCCCTGGTCAGCGGGATGCTGCCCTGCGGGGGCGTCCCGTTGGCGCAGTGGCCGCACAGCAGCGTGCCGGTCACGGGGGAAAAGAAAAACTGCTCCGCTTCATATTCCCCGCAACCCTGACAGCCGACCAAGTCGGGCATGTAGCCGGACATGGTAAGCAGCCGCAGCTCAAAGACCGGCTTGATAAAATCCACCGTGCGCTTGTCCTCCTCCAGCAGGTAAAGACAGTTTAAAAAGAGCTTGAGCTGCTCGGGTGCCGGCTCCCCCTGCGGGACCAGCTCCTCGGCCAGCTGCGCCAGATAGGAGGCCAGGCTTGTCTTTTCCAAATCCTCACGCAGGTGGTAAAAGATGCGCAGCGGCTCCGCGCCGTCGGCGGAGTACTGGTCCTTGTTGTAAAACAGGGTGAAACTGGAGTAGGAGAACAGGTCGGTGGCGGCCGCCATGGTGCCGCCCAGCTTTTTGACCGAGCGCACAAAGGTCCGCACCAGACCGTATTCCCCGGTCAGGATGGTCACCAGCCGGTTATCGTTGCTGAGCATCTTTTCCCGGATAACCAGTCCGTCCACCGTCATCTGCATGGCCTTCCCCTTCCCTGTTTTCCGGCGCACCGCTCACACAAAGCTGTCCGCGGTAGCGCAGATAGTCGCTAATCTTGCCGGAATGCTCAAACTGTTCCCAGCTATTCTGCTGGTTGTTTCTTGTCTCATTCATCCACAATCCCTCCCGATTGGTATACAAGAAAGATTGTTCCCGAAACAAGCCGCTGCTATCAGCGGAAAGTCTATCCAGCAAAAATATGATTAATTAAACCCGAGGTCCCGGATGGAAAACTCGTTGTTGCGCCAGTCCTCGCGCACCTTGACCCAGCACTGCAGGTTAACCGGGCTGTCCAGAAACGCCTCGATCTCCTGGCGGGACTCGCTGGCAATCTTTTTGAGCATCGCGCCCTTTTTGCCGATAATCATGCCCTTGTGGCTGGCCTTTTCGCACAGGATGGTGGCGTCGATGTCCACAATATTTTTGCCTTGCCGCTCACGCATCCGCTCGATAACCACCGCTGTGCCGTGGGGGATCTCGTCGCGCATGTTGCGCAGCACCTTTTCGCGGATGATCTCCGCCGCAATCACCTTTTCCGGCTGATCGGTCAGGGTATCGCTCGGGAAAAAGTGCGGGCCCTCCTGCGCCTGGTCCTGGATGAGCTTTAACAGCAGGTCGGTGCCGTCGCGCTCCTTGACGCTGATCGGTACCACCTCCGTAAAGTCGTACATTTCCGACAGGGCCACCATCTTTTTGACCATATCCTCCTTGTTGGCCAGGGTATCGATCTTATTGATAACCAGGATCGCGGGCAGGTGCAACTCCTTGATATTTTCGATGAGCTGGCGCTCCGACTCCACAATCTCGCCAAACGGGTCGGTGACCAGCACGGCGCAGTCCACATCCCCCACCGAGTCGGACACCTGTTTGACCATATAATCCCCCAGCTTATTCTTCGGCTTGTGCAGGCCAGGAGTATCGATAAAGACCAGCTGCACCTCACCCTCGGTCAAAACGCCGGTGATGCGGGTGCGGGTGGTCTGGGGCTTGTCCGAGATGATGGCGATCTTCTCCCCCACTAGAAGGTTTAGGAGGGAAGATTTTCCCACATTCGGTTTTCCAACAATGGCGACAAACGCCGATTTTGTCATGTATATCCTGCCTTTCGTCTTTTCAGTCGTCTGTTTTCTTATCTGTTGCCGCGGTTTCTGTTGCTGCTTTTCCCCTTCTCAAAGAAAAACACAAACCAGCCTCCTGCGGCTGCCGCCAGCAGCACAATGAGCAACCGGAGCGGGGAACGAAGGTGCAGCTCCACAACCTGCAGCAGTATCTGGGGCTGCCAGAACAGCCGCAGCCCCACCAGCACCGCCACGATGGCGAGCACCAGCACCGCGCCCGCCGCCGCGTCTTTGGCGAGCTTTGCCAGCGGATTCGGACGTGGGCAGCACAAATCCACCGCTCGCTCGACGGCGGTGTTGACAAGCTCCGCCGCAATCACCGCCCCTATCGTCAAAAACAGGGCCGCATCCTCTGCGGCGGAAAAGGAATAAAAGCTCCTCCCATACAGCACCAGCGCCGCCGCTGCCAGGTGAAAGCGCAGATTGCGCTCCTGGCGGATAGCCTGCCAGATGCCGCTGCCCGCCGCCGCAAAGGAGCGCAAAAAACGGTTCTGGCTATTCCTGGACATCTTCCTCTTCCACAAAGCTCATGTCGCGCTGCAGGCCCAGACGGGTCAGCACCAGCTCTTCCTTCTCGCGCATGCGAAGCGCCTCCAGGCCGCCGCCCTCGTGGTCATAGCCCAGCAGGTGCAGCATCGAATGAACGGTCAAAAAGCCGATCTCCCGGCGCAGCGAATGGCCGTACATCTGCGCCTGCTCGATGGCGCGCGGCACCGAGATGACGATGTCGCCCAGCATATACGCGCCGGTTTCATTGTTGTAGTCGTAGACACCGTTCTCTCCCAACGGGAAGGAGAGGACATCGGTGGCGGCGTCCTTGTCGCGGAACTCCCGGTTGAGCTGGCGGATCTGCTCGTTATCCACAAAGCTGACGCTCACCTCTGCGGCACCCTCAAACTTTTCCATTGTCAGCACTGCACTGCAGCAGCGGCGAACCAGCAGCCGGATGCCGGTTGGCACCTTGACCGCCTTCTGTCTATTCGAAATCGAAACCTTAACTCCATCCATAATCTTATCTGCGCGCCTCCCTGTTGTTGTACTTCTCGTATGCGGCAATGATGTCCTGCACCAGCTTGTGGCGGACAACGTCCTTTTCTGTCAGTCTCATAATGGCGATGTCGTCAATGTTTTTGAGCACCTTGACCGCCTCGACCAGTCCCGAGCGCCCGGCGTTGGGCAGGTCGATCTGGGTGACGTCGCCGGTGACAATCGCCTTGGAATTAAAGCCCAGACGGGTCAAAAACATCTTCATCTGTTCGGGCGTTGTGTTCTGCGCCTCGTCCAGGATGATAAAGGAATCATCCAGCGTGCGTCCGCGCATATAGGCCAGCGGCGCCACCTCGATGGTCCCCTTTTCCATATTGCGCTGGAAATTTTCCGGTCCCATCATATCAAACATCGCGTCGTAGAGTGGGCGCAGGTAGGGGTCGACCTTATCCTGCAGATCGCCGGGCAGAAAGCCCAGCTTTTCGCCCGCCTCCACCGCCGGCCGGGTCAGGATGATGCGGCTGACCTGCTCGTCGCGGAAAGCGCGCACCGCCATGGCCACCGCCAGATAGGTCTTGCCCGTACCCGCCGGGCCGATGCCGAAGGTGATGGTGTTGTTCTGAATTGCGTCGATATATTTTTTCTGCCCCAGCGTCTTGGGCTTTACCGGTTTGCCCTTGACGGTGATGGCGATGCAGCTGTTGTTCATCTGCGCCATGCTCTGCTCGCTGCCCTGTTCGACCAGGGTGATGACATAGCGTACATTCTGTTCGGAAAGGTTGCCGTCCTTGGCGATCATGGCAAGCAGGGTATCCACTGTGCGCTGCGCCTTGGAGACTGCCTCCGGCTCCCCGGTGATCTTGACCTCGGTGCCGCGGCAGACGATGTTGACGCCGAAATGTTCTTCTATGATTTTCACGTTCTGATCCGCATTGCCAAACAGGGTCAGCACGTCTTCGATTCGTTCGATCTGCAATACCTGTTCGATGAAAGTTCCCTCCAAATCGTCTGGTTTCTTTTTTTCATTTTTTCCCGATAACTCATTTTGTATTATAGCACATTTTTTTGAATTTTTAAATACTCTATCAAAATATGCAGCTTTTTTGGTAAGCCTGCACAAACCCGTCTAGTCTGACCGAAAGTTTCCCCATCATCTTTCCCTTTTTAGTGTGGAACGGATGATAAACGGAAGATTTTACTGCGTTTTTGCGTCCAGCAAAATCTCCTCCTGCTGCGCGATGTCCTCGCGGAAAACATAGTCCGCCTTCAGCACCAGCTCCCCGTCTGAGACCGTTTTGCTGATCTTGCGGCTGACGACCTCCCGCTCCGGCACCTCCTTTTCAAAGGCTTCGAGCTGCTGCATGGCAAAATACTCCGCCTTCTCCTGGCTGAGCTCCACCACCTGCTGCTGTGCGGGAATCACCTGCAGGATGGTCATGTCCAGCGGCAGGGTGATGCCAAAGATGCGGATGGGCCGGGTGAAGGCTCGCGAAAAACTCTCCTCCTCCCCCGCTCCCACGATGAACAGCGGCAGGCGCAGCGGGCCGATATTGAGGTAGCGGTAGTTTTCCATCCCGCCCTGCGGAACCTTGAGCGTCTGGGTCAGCGGGACAGACACCTCGTGGCTCTGGGAATATTCGGCCAGCACCTTGGCCTCGGCGTGGCGAAGGATGGTTTTGTTTTTGCTGTTGGCAACAACACCGCTGACCAGCAGGTCACCCTTCTTCACCGTCTCGCCGTCCTGCCGCACGCGCTGCCCGTCATACACCTCCATGCGCACGATCTGTCCGCCGCGCGCGGCCACCACGTTGCAGGGCTCATTGCTTTCGACAATCTCCTCGCCCTCCTGCCGTTCGTTAATTTCCACCTCAGCCACGCCGCCCACCAAATTGATGGCCGCCCAGCCGATCTGCTCGTACTGCTGCCGCAGCAGGATCGCCATCTTTTGGACGTCCAGGCTTTCCTTCCAGCTGCCGCGGGAGAGGCCCATTTCCTCCAGCGACTGCAAAATTTCATCGTCGGTGACCGTCTGATTGCCGTTGATCTGAATCTCCCAGACAAATTGCCCGGACAAAAACAGCAGCAACAAAAATGCCGCCACCCCCACCAGCAGCCCCTTTCGTCTTTTCCAGCGCCGTAGCAGAAACGGCAGGCCGCGCCGCTCGACGATGCGCACCCGCACATGGGTTTTGCGGGCAAAGGGGCGGATGGCAAAATACTTTTTCACCGTCGTCTGCGCCACAAAGCCCTCCTTGGTGTACCGGGTCTGAAAGACCGGGATGCCGCTGCGGCTGAGCAGGTTGAGAAAGCGCTCGGCAAACTTTCCCTCCACCCGGAAGCTGACGGTGCCGCGCACCCAGCGCAAAAAGCGGACAAAACTCATTCCCTCACCCCCTCAATTGCAGTATTCCAGTCCCATGATGTACCCGCGGACAATCATGCCCTCCTCGGCAAGGCAGGCAATCTGCAGCCCACGGCCCCAGATCTTCAGCTGGCCTTTGGTGATGTTTAGGCGGATGGCCTCCTCGTTGTACTCCACAATGCCCTGGCAGCCGTCGATCATCGCCTCCCGGTTGCCGCATAGCTCCACATGCACCTCCCGTTCAAACAGCGCCCCGCCCAGCGTCAGCGCCTCCTTGAGGTTGGATGCGGGGGTCTTGTCAGGCTTTGCGTTTTTTCGCGCTCTTTTGTTCATAGCGGTTCCTCCGTTGCTTTTTTGTTGCTATTTTATGAGCGGGCAACGCTTTTTAGCAGTCAAGACAAGCTGCCCTTTTGCATACAATGAATCGTCAAAGAAAAAAAAGGACGGTGACTGTTTTCATGAAACAAACAGGACGATACTTCATCGCGCTTGGGTGCGTGCTCTGCGCGGCAATTTTGGTACTGGACGGGGATGTGGTGGCGGCCGGCGCCTTATCCGGCGTGCAGCTCTGCCTGCAGACGGTGATCCCTTCGCTGTTCTGCTTTATGGTGCTGACCGGATTTCTGATTAACAGCGGCCTTTACCGCCTGATCTCCCTGCCGTGGGGGCCGCTGACAAAGGGGCTGTTCTGCCTGCCGCCCTCGATGGGCAGCGTGGTGCTGCTGAGCTTGATCGGCGGCTACCCGATGGGGGCCAAATCAATTGCCGGCCTGCTGGAACAGGGCCGCCTTGACCGCGCGACCGCACAGCAGATGCTCCCTTTCTGCTGCTGCGCGGGGCCCTCCTTTATCATCACGGCGGTGGGCAGCGGGATGTTTGGCAGCGCGCAGGCCGGCATCCTTTTGTACCTTGTCCAGCTCTTTGTCTCCATTCTGCTCGGCGCGGTGCTGGGGATGCGGGAGCGCGGTCAGCAGCGGCGGATGCTCTGCGACCCCCTCCCCGCCCAGCGGGCATCGGATTTCATGCCGATGAGCCAGGCCTTTGTCCTGTCGGTCAGCCAGGCAGTGTCGGCGCTGGGGCAGATGTGCGGCTTTGTCATCCTTTTTAAGGCGTTGTCGGACATTCTCTCCTCCACCCTGGAGGGCGGCGTGCTCTCCTGCCTGCTGCTCGGCTCGCTGGAGGTGACCAACGGCTGTCTGC
>UMLD01008044.1_pt1 | contig 12990 bp, 10 predicted proteins | sample 1966491 | NCBI WGS metagenome assembly UMLD01 (sample SAMEA4836191, study PRJEB28245) | human gut metagenome | biome: gut microbiome; material: fecal sample | place: Denmark | collected 2008
GGTGGAATCTGTCCTCGACGAACAGTACCAATATTCTGTCAAAGCAACCGAAAAGACAGTTTATCATCAAGAAAAACAGACCCCTAAGAACGGTTGACATTTCACATAAAAGAAAATCAGATGTACTTTGACTGCTGCAAAATTCTTTGATTCTAAATGTTATCTCCACATCGCAATCCCCTAATGGATGACATATAAAAGGAGCAGACCCACATCAAAAGTCTGCTCCCTTTACATCCAAAGTATTTTGTGTGTATTGTAATGTTCCTTACAAGAGTTAGTTTATGCTAACTCTTGTTTTCTGTCAATACCACTGTTGATATTCTTTTCTCACCTGTGATAACTCCTTATAGATGTTCCGGTGATTTAAAATAATTCAAAAAACTCTTCGCCAGTTCCACATTGGTATTGACCACCAGTTCTTCCGGAAAATCTACCATCTGAATAACTTCCAATGGATATTGATGCTTCCCAACTGCAGTATCCACATGTGCATCGGAATCCATGATAACCGGAACTTTATATTCCTTGCAAAGTTCTAACATTTTGCAGCTGTTTTCCTTCGTATTCTGCCGGAAGCCACCCGGTGTCAGGGAGCCATTGTTGACCTCTAACAATACATGATGTTCCTTTGCACCTTCCACCAATGCACGATAATCCACCGGATAATAAGAATCATCCGGATGTCCGATAATGTTTACATAGGGATTTTTCATCACATTCAGATAAGTTTTCGTATTTTCTTCTATGGTTCCCGGATGAAAACACGGACCATGCATACTTGCAACGCACAAATCTATCTGCTTTAAGGTACGCTCCGGCAGATCCACATGCCCTTCCATATCCATGATATTAAGTTCTGCGCCAAACAGCGTATACATTTCTCCATGCTTTCTTTCCAGCACGCGAAGATTATTAAAATATAACTCGCTGCAGGTTCCCGGCATTTTCGGAGCATGCTCTGTAATACCAAAGAGACGGATTCCTTTCTGCTCTGCCGCCTTTATCATTGCTTCAATAGTACTGTAAGCATGTCCGCTTGCAATTGTATGAGTATGAAGGTCTACGTAGTCGTTCATGTTCTGTTCTCCTTTTATATCTCTTGTCTTAATACTGTTTTCTAAATTTCAGACAATCCTATCCTATTTTATCCTATCCTATCCATCATAGCACATTTTCATCTGTCTTTCATACTATAATACAAATGTCTTTTAAGGATGCTCTATGAAACGATTTTATAAAAAAGGTATTTCTCTTTTCTTAATTCTTCTTATGTCCTTCCCGCTTTGTGCCTGCAAATCAGATGATTCTAAAGCATTAACAACCGTAAAATTAAACGAAGTGGCACATTCCATCTTTTACGCACCGATGTATGTGGCCATCGAAAAAGGCTACTTTGAAGATGAGGGAATCGAGCTCTCATTGACCACCGGCTTTGGAGCGGATAAAACCATGGCTGCCGTTGTTTCCGGGGATGCAGATGTAGGGTTCATGGGAACGGAGGCAAGCATTTATGCCTACACGGAAGGTGCAAAAGACCATGTCATCAATTTTGCACAGCTTACCCAGCGTGCCGGTAACTTTGTGGTTGCAAGGGAAAACACCGATTCCTTTTCCTATGAAGATATGATTGGAAAAGATGTGCTGGGCGGAAGAGCCGGTGGCACACCGGAAATGGTATATGAATATGTACTCCGGGAAAATGGTGTTTCTCCTTCCGAAGTCAAAATCGACCAGAGTATTGACTTTGGTTCTACCGCAGCGGCTTTTTCCGGCGGGCAGGGGGATTATACCATTGAATTTGAACCATCCGCTACCGCTTTGGAACAGTCCGGTGACGGCTATGTGGTAGCGTCCATTGGCGTGGATTCCGGCTACCTTCCATATACTGCTTTTTGTGCCAAAGAAAGCTATCTTAAGGAAAATGCCGACCTTATCCAGCATTTCACCAATGCTTTACAGAAAGGCATGGATTATGTAGCAGGTCACAGTCCGGAAGAAATTGCTTCTGTCATTGCACCACAGTTTAGCGAAACAGATCTTAAAACCCTTACACTTATTGTAAGCCGCTACTATGACCAGGAAACCTGGAACACAGATTTAATACTCCGGGAAGAAGGCTATGACTTAATGCTTACTATTTTAGAAGAGTCTGGTGTTCTCTCCGGTGCCGTTCCTTATGAAGATCTTGTAAATACAGATTTTGCCGAAAAAGCATCCACACTGTAGTTCAAAGCATAGAAAATTAAATCATTATTAAATAAATAACGCGTCTTGGCACATTCTCGCGCCTGCGGCGGTCGCTTGCGACATCTACCTTATACGCCGCAGTGCACATCCTCGCGGAGCGTTTTTAACTTTACAGGAAAGCAATTTCCTGTAAAGTTAAAAAGCACAGAATATATAGTAAATAACATTACTATACATGCTGTGCTTTTTATCATTTAGATATCCTTTTTACATTCCACTCTGTTAGCGAATCATAGAAAATGCACCAACACTGATTAACATCATAATTACACCAGCCAGCAATACGCCAAGCATCACTGCGATAACAGATGATTTAAAATCCATATCTAAGATGCTGGCTGCCAGAGTTCCTGTCCAGGCTCCGGTTCCCGGCACCGGGATTCCAACAAAGAGCAGTAATGCCAAGAATAATCCTCTTCCTGCCTTTGCCTGCAGCTTCTTACCACCCTTTTCACCTTTTTCCAGACACCAGCCGAAGAATTTTCCAATAACAGGCTTATCTGCACCCCAAATCAGTACTTTTCTTGCAAAAAAATAAATAAATGGTACCGGCAGCATATTTCCAATGATGGAAATAATATAAGATGGTATCAATGGAAGTCCAAAGCCCTGTGAAAATGGAATCGCTCCTCTCAGTTCAATCAGTGGTACCATGGAAACAAAAAATACAATCAGATAATGTAATAACATAATACTCCTTTCCTAATGAATTATGACTGTTTATAGTTTTTCAAAAACGTAATCAGCGTATCCATTTCTTCATCTGTACCAATGGTAATACGCAGGTAATTTGCAATCCGCTCCGGTTTGGAGAAATGACGGACATAAATGTCCTTCTTCTTCAAATCTTCAAACAGCTTCTCCATGGAAATCGTATCGTGGGTTACAAAGAGGAAGTTGCTCTTTGAATCATCCATCCGGTATCCCAGTGCCCGAAGTTCTTCCTTGGTACGCTCTCTCGTTGCAATAATCTTCTGTGTTGTCTCTTTAAAATAAGCTTCATCCAAAATAGCCGCCGTTCCCAATTCAATAGTAAGAGAATTTAAGGTGTAAGAATTAAATGAATATTTAACATCGTTCAAATACTTGATTAATTCAGGCTGTGCCATCGCATATCCAATCCGCATGCCTGCCATGGAACGGGACTTGCTAAAGGTCTGGACTACCAGCACATTGTCATATTTATCAATAAGCGGCAATGCAGATATTCCACCAAAATCAATATATGCTTCATCCACAATAACAATGACATCCGGATTCTGTGCAATGATGCGTTCCACATCTTCTAACGGAAGCAGCTTTCCTGTCGGTGCGTTTGGATTTGGAAATACAATTCCTCCGTTTTCCCCAGCATAATCCTCCGGGCGAATCGTAAAATTCCTATCCAGTGGAATCTGCTTATATGGAATACGGAATTCCTCTGCCCAGACATCATAGAAAGAATAAGTAATATCCGGAAACAGAATCGGACGATTAGAATTAAAAAATGTCATAAAGCACATGGCAAGTACATCATCTGAGCCAACGCCCACAAATACCTGATTGGAATTTAAACCATATTGTTCTGCAATGGCGTCCGTCAGTTTCTCAATCTTTGGATCCGGATAAAGACGCAGCCGGTCGGTATCAAAAGAGGTTAAAACATCCTTTACTCCCGGTGCCGGTGGATACGGGTTCTCATTGGTATTCAGTTTTATCATTTTCTCTTTCTTCGGCTGTTCTCCCGGAACATACGGGATAACTTTGCGTATATTATTTTCCCATGCTTTCATGTCTTACTCCTTCTATCTGCTGCTTGATTTTATCATTCTTTCGTTTTCTGATTTTTATTCTGCTGCCTTCAGACCATACTCTGCTGCCAGCTTTGCAAATGCCTGCATGGAATTTACTACTGTCTCATAAGAAGTGCAGTATGCAAGGCGTACATAACCGCCATAGCCGAAGGCACTTCCTTTTACCAGAATCAAATGGTATTTCTTCGCAGCTTCTACAAATTCTTCTTCCTTTGCAACCGGAGATTTCAGCCACAGATAAAATGCTCCCTGTGGTTTGATGCAGGTGAATCCAAGCTTCGTCAGTCCTTCATATAAAGCAATACGGTTGCGGTCATAAAATTCAAGATTGGTCTTTTCCTTTAAGCACTCTGCCACTGCTTTCTGAATGAGGGATGGTGCATTTACAAAGCCAAGAGTACGGTTTGATACGGTAATTCCCTCGATTAATTCTGCGGAATCTGCCGCTTCATCCGGCACTGCCACATAACCGATCCGCTCGCCCGGAAGTGATAAAGATTTACTGAAGGAATATCCTACCAGCGTATCTTTATAATATTTTGTCAAAAAATTCTCCTGTACGCCGTCGTAAACCAGTTCACGGTATGGTTCATCGGAAATAAGATAAATATCGGTTCCAAATTCCTCTTCCTTCGCAGTTAAAATTCTGGCAATCTCTGTTAAGGTTGCATCTGAATATACCACTCCGGTCGGGTTGTTCGGATTGTTGATGATAACCGCTCTTGTATCTTTTGTAATTTTTCGTTCAAAGTCTGCTAAATCCGGCATAAAATCTGCTTCATTTGGCATGACTTCCACAATCTTTGCATCGAAGTTTGCGGCATAGCTTTTATATTCACCAAAATACGGAGCAAATACCATAACTTCATTGCCCGGATCTAAAATCGTCTTAAAAATAATATTCAGACCGCCTGCTGCACCAACTGTCATAATCAGGTTCTTCCCATGGAAATTGGTTCCGAAGCGTTCATTTAAGTTCTCTGCAATTGCCTCCCTTACTTCCTCATAGCCTGCATTTGCCATATATCCATGCACCACAAGCGGGTCTTCTTTATCCAAAATATCATAAATTGCTGTCTTAATTTTTTCCGGTGCCGGTGTAGCCGGATTGCCAAGGCTGAAATCATACACATTTTCTGCCCCATATCTGGCAGCCATTTCTTTTCCTTCCATAAACATGGCACGAATTGCAGAGCTTCCTGCCATTGCCTGTTTTATCTTTTTTGACAACATATCTTATGCCTTCTTTCTCTTTCTATTCTGTTACAGTATAGCTGAGACTATCCGTAAAATCAATCTGTTTTCTTGTTTCCGATGGGAATCTGCGTGATAATAATTGCCACAAACATCAATACGCAGCCTAAAATTTCTTTTGGAGATAATACCTGTCCCAAGATCACCCAGCCAGCCAGTGCGGAAATCACGGATTCCAGGCTCATAATAAGGGATGCGATAACCGGGTTGATGCCTTTCTGTCCTACAATCTGCAAGGTGTAGCCAACGCCGCAGGAAAGAAGTCCCGCATACAACAAAGGCAGCCATGCCGCCTGAATATTGGAAATGTCCGGTGTCTCTGTAAACAGCATTCCTACTGCTGATAGCACTCCGCATACAAAAAACTGTATACAGGACATTTTTACGCCGTCTACCCTCGGTGAAAAATAATCAACCACCAGTATATGAAAGGAAAATGCCAGTGCACATAAAAGAAGCATGATGTCTGCCCGCTCAATGGTAAAACTGCCGTCCTTCATACAAAGCAGATACATTCCCACAACTGCCAGTGCTACACAAAACCACAGCTTGATTCCCGGACGCTTTCCAATAAAGATGCCGATAACCGGAATCATCACAATATACAACGCCGTAAAAAAGCCAGATTTACCAACGCTTGCTTCCATAATGCCAAACTGCTGCAGATTGGATGCAATGCAAAGAATTACACCACAGGCAATTCCGCCTGCCCACAAAGTCTTTTTATCCTCTTTTTCCTGATTTTCTGCTCCTGTATCTTTCTTTTTCTTTAAAACCAGAATAACCGGGATTAGCACCAGTCCCCCCAGAACGCATCGGATTGCGTTAAAGGTAAAGGGACCAATATATTCCATGCCCACGCTCTGGGCTACAAAAGCAACGCCCCAGATGGTTGCGGTCAATAATAATATCAAAGAACTCTTTATCTGCTGTTTCATAAAATCTCCATTCTGTCCTTATTCTTTTGCATAATTTTTCATATCGCTCTTATATTAATGCATTTCTTTCCTTCTTGCAAGAGTCATAACATACAACAAAGAGCATCAAAGGCGGTGCTTTTCATCCTTCCCATTGGATGACACCTTATGCCAATGATGCTCTTTTCTTATGTTAACCAGAATCCCTCTCCCGGATAAACACCTTTTTCTATTTATTTACCGTGTCAATAAAGCGTAAGAATGCTTCTCTTCCTTCTTCGGTGCATTTGTATACACCGGCATCCAGAAGAACTTCACGGAATACCAGTCCGATTTCCTTTCGGATAATCCCGTCGATATTTTCTTCCGTAATGCTCTCATATTTCGGCAAAAATTCCTCTACCCAGTCTGCATGCTTACTTAAAACTTCATTGCTCCGTAAATCAGCCCTGGAAAGAATTGCCGTCTTAAGCTGTGCCATCTCGTCCTTCAGACGTGCCGGCAGCACTGCCAGACCCATTACCTCGATTAAGCCGATATTTTCCTTCTTAATATGATGAAGCTTTGCATGCGGATGATATACGCCCAGCGGATGCTCCTTTGTTGTAATATTATTACGAAGCACTAAATCCAGTTCGTAATTATTGCCTCGTTTTCTTGCAATTGGCGTAATGGTATTATGTGGCTCCCCGTCTGTTTCTGCAAAAATAAATGCTGCCTCATCCGTATAGCCACGCCAGGTCAGAAGTATTTTATCTGCCAGCTCAATCAGCCGTTCTGTATCCGGTGCGGACAGGCGGATAACTGACATCGGCCATTTTACAATTCCGGCTTTCACATCTTCAAAGCCCGCAAAGGTAATCTCTTTTTCCAGCGGTGCCTTTGCCATGGCAAATTCATAATGTCCACCCTGGAAATGGTCATGACTTAAAATCGAACCTCCTACAATCGGCAGGTCTGCATTGGAGCCAACGAAATAATGCGGAAACTGTTTTACAAAATCCAGCAGTTTTCCAAAGGTTGCCTTCTCGATTTTCATCGGTGTATGCTTTCCATTAAACACGATGCAGTGCTCATTATAGTACACATAAGGAGAATACTGTAAGAACCAGTCACTATGATTGATGGTTACCGGAATAATACGGTGATTCTGTCTTGCCGGATGGTTGACTCTTCCTGCATAACCTTCATTTTCCTTACACAAAAGGCATTTCGGATAGCCGCTCTGTTTTGCCAGCTTTGCAGCTGCAATGGCTTTCGGGTCCTTTTCCGGCTTGGATAAGTTAATTGTAATATCCAGTTCACCAAACTCCGTCTCTGCGGTCCATTTCATATCACGTCTGATACGGTATCTGCGGATATAATTGCTGTCCTGGCTAAGAGTATAATAATAATCTGTTGCCGCCTTTGCATCCTTCTCATAAAGGCTCTGAAATTTATGAATTACTTCACCTGGTCTCGGCATCAGCATTCCCATGATTTTCGTATCAAACAAATCACGGTATACTACACTGTTTTCCTTTAAAATGCCATTTTCATAAGCATAATCCAGCAGACGGTTTAACAATTCTTCCAGACTCTCTTCTGCTTCTTCTCTGCTCATCGGAGTCCGTGACTGATAAGCTGCCACAGCGTCCTCATCTAATTCTTCTAATTCAAACAATTCCAGCAGGCGGTTGATGGTAAATCTTTCATCTTCCTTCGGAACCAGTCCGGTTACCATGCCATATTCTGTTAATTTTAAGATATCTTCACAAATCATGACTTACCTCCTGTTTCTTATGCCAGTCTGGATGGACCGTCTCCAATTTCTACCACATAGAAATCTGCGCTGTATCCAATTTTCTTTTCATAGGCACTGCCTACTGCTTCAATAAAATGCTCTACTGCTTCATCCTTTACAATACTGACGGTGCATCCGCCAAAGCCTGCACCTGTCATGCGGGATCCAATGACTCCATCCACCTTCCAGGCTTCTTCCACTAAGGTATCCAGTTCAATTCCGGTTACTTCATAATCATCCCTTAATGATACATGGGATGCATTCATCAGCTTTCCAAAGGTTTCCACATCATTTTCTTTCAAAGCTTCCACTGCTTTTAGGGTTCTCTGGTTCTCATATACCGCATGTTTTGCCCGACGCATGCGGACCTCACTTCCGATGGCTCCCTTGTATTCTTCAAACTGTTCCTCGGACAATTCACCAAGACTTTTGATGTCCACCACCTTCTGTAATTCTGCCAGTGCTTCCTCACACTCTGCACGACGTTCATTATATTTCGAATCACCCAGACCACGTTTCTTATTGCTGCAGGAAATTACAATTTTAGCATCTTTTAAACGAACCGGCGCATATTCATATTTTAAAGTAGCCGTGTCTAAGAAAATCGCATACTCTGCTTTTCCCATGGCAATGGCAAACTGATCCATGATGCCACAGTTCACTCCATTGAATTTATTCTCTGAAAACTGTCCGATTAAAGCCAGAGCCTGATTCGTTACACCAAATCCGAATAAGTCCTTTAAGATATATCCGGTCAGCACCTCAACAGATGCAGAAGAAGAAAGTCCGGAACCATTCGGGATATTTCCAAATAATAACAAATCCAGTCCGGTATCTACCTGCATGCCCTTTTCTCCAAACGCCCAGATAACACCCTTCGGATAATTCGTCCAGTCTGCTTCTTTCTCCGGCTTCAAGCCTTCAATGGAAGATTCCAGCACACCAAGCTGTTCAAAATTCATGGAATAAAATCTCAGTTTCTTATCGGCACGTTTTCTTGCCACGCCATAAGTTCCAATGGTCAGTGCACATGGAAATACATGACCTCCGTTGTAATCCGTATGCTCTCCAATCAGATTTACACGTCCCGGTGCAAAATACACACGGATGTCTCCTTCATCCCCAAATAATTCCTTAAACCTTGTCAAAACCTGCTCCTTCATCAATACATTCTCCTTTCGATTTATTTTCATCCGTTCCTGTTATCCGGCACATTTTCACAGGATATTATTCATCTGTCTTTGTGCTCGTCAGCAACATAATTTATATTTTTTACTTCTTGATAATATTATACTATGTGCCCTGTTTCTTTGCAATATTACCGTTCTAGTCTGCAACATCTCAATTGCTATTTGGCAACATTTTTCCATATGCATTATGATAATTACAAATAAACATGAAAATATAAATATATATATAACACCAGCCTCTGTTCGGATGATTTTGATACGAGGGAGAGCTGTAAGGGACATTGGGAATTCGATAAAAGTATATATGCTTCCGGCAACCGGCGCAAATTCACATCCATGTTCATCTGCGCCTCGCCGGTACATCCCTGTACCGGCGTTGCCTGTTTCCGAACGAATTTCATAAGTCCCTAACAGCCTCCCTCATGTATCTGCAATCATCCAGGCAGAGGCTGGTGTTATTTCTATTTTCAATTTATTTTCAGTGGTTCCTACAGACATTCATCATACTAAAATTGTCTGAACAGAAGCCGGCGTTCTTATTCTTTATTCCAATTCCCTACAATGCTGCTTCAGCAACTGCCAGCTTGTCCAGTGCACTCTGTGGTACCTTCGCTTTTGCGCCCTCGCTTAAGGCATTATAGGCATTTCTTGCATTGGCTACTGCTGCTGCATCTGTGGCAGTTATCGTATCTGGCAATGCCATGATGGTATTCGTTACATTCTGTGCATCTATACTTTCCTGATTCTGCAATTCCTGCAGGGCCTGTTCATACTGCAACTGTGACAGAGCTGACTCGGCTGCTGTCAGCACATTCAGATTCTTTACATATGCTTTGGCGCTGTCAGACAAAGCATCATACTGGGAACGGACAGACGCAATGGTTCCTGCGGAGTCCAGGGTTACTGCTCCAATGGAGGTGATTGCCTCATCTACTGCAGATGCTGCATCCATATCCTTGCCCTTCTGGCTCTCGGTTCCCGGCAGTTCATAAACAAGCACCGGATAACCAGCTTCTATATTTTCATAAATTGTTTTTGCTGCACTGTATGGAAGATTGATACATCCATGTGAACCGCTTCTTTTATAAATTGTTCCACCAAAAGTACTTCTCCAGCTGGCATCATGCATTCCAACACCACCGTTAAAAGGCATCCAGAAAGATACCGGAGACTCATAATCTTCGCCGCGAAGCACCGCATCCTTTGCCTTATAAGTAACACCAAAAGAGCCGGACGGCGTTCCATGATTCTTTGCAAGGTTACCGGAGACAAAATCAGATTCTACCACCAGTGATCCGTTCTTATAGAAAAACAAATGCTGTGCGGTCAGATTGATTTCCACATATGTATTACCATAGTCATTCTCACCATGGCTGTTAGCCGTCTGGGAATAAACCGGCTCTCTTGTTACATCCTTACCGGCTTTCAAATCCTCCAGTATCATTTCCTTTTCAGCTGCATTATCTACCCACCATCCGTAATTTCCACCATAAATTGTCACTGTCTGTCCATAAGAGGTATCCAGTGTCCGGTTTCCATAGGCGGTATTATAATTTTTTGCCATAGCTTTTACATAAGAACTCAATGCCTCATCATCTACAGACACATTAAAATCATCATCCACAGAAAGCCAGGTACTGATGGTTTCTCCATCCAAAACCACATCATCCTTGCCTTCTGCCTGATAGGTAATCTTCATCTGGGTATATTTATTCAAAGTATCCAATGCATCCTGAAATACATCATCCTCTTCTTTTACCTTTGGGTCTTCATAACAGCCTTCCCCGGAAAGGTCAAATTCCGGCTGCATTTTATCCAAGGCTTCTTTGATTTTCTCCGTAAATGCATCCTTATCGATTTTTGTTCCATATACCTCCGGCTGCACTTCATAGCCATCCTTTGTATAATCCTTAATCTGTGCATTTTCGGAATCCGTCCATTTGCTTTCATCCATACAGGACAAATTATCCAGAACATCCTTCAATTTTTCTTCATCAAAAGATATCATGGTCTCCGCTTCGTATTTCTGTGGAGAAATAAGATAGTACGGCCATGCAAATCCATTCTGTTTCTTTAAAAGCTCTTTTACCTGCTTATCAAATACCGGCTCCATGTCAATGTCTGTTCCATTGATGCTCTCTGTCTTATCCTCACGCTCCACCAGTTTCATCTCATACCTGGATGCCTGCTTCGTAATCTTCTTTTCCACACCACTGGTTGAGGAAGCGGATACCCCCACATTATTTATCGTGGTACGAAATGCAAAATGGCTCTGAAAAAACAGTGCCAGTACCAGATAAATCACAACTAATATTCCTACAGGAATTCCGATTACACAAAGGAGTTTTTTTCTGCTCATTTTTTCCTTTGCAGTTTCCTGCTGTTTCTCTTCATTCTTCTTCATATCCCTTAACCTTTCTATTTTGCTAGTTTCCATTATAGTTGACCGTTTTTCTTTGTCAATGAAATCCCGCATTTGTAATATTTATTTAAAAAATGAAATACATTTTCTTGTATTCTTGCACAATGAAAATGTTCCTTTTCCATTAAAATCTTAAGAATTCCATAAAAATTATTAAATTCGATTTTATAGCATTGTTTTTTAAAAAATGCTGTGCTAGAATTCCACCATAGAAGTAGTATTCTTACATTAAAAAAGGGGAATCCGATGTTGAAAAAAGATAACTTTAAGCAAAATCTCAAAGCATTTTTTCAAAAATATAAGCACGCATGGGTTCTGCTGTATGTATTCATATATTTTCCATGGTTTACCTATCTGGAAAAACATGTGACTTCAAATTTCAACGTAATACATACTGCACTGGATGATAAAATCCCATTTATAGAATTTTTCATCGTACCATATATGTTATGGTTTGGATATGTCGCATATGCGGTTCTTTACTTTTTCTTTAAAAATAAAGAAGATTATTACCGGCTCTGTACATTTCTGTTTGTGGGAATGACTGTATTTCTGGTAGTATCCAGTCTCTATCCAAACGGGCATTACCTCCGCCCGCATTCCTTTGAGCATGACAATGTCTTCACCCATATGGTAGCCTGGCTTTATGCAACCGATACACCGACAAACCTGTTTCCAAGTATTCATGTTTATAATTCGCTCGGTGTTCACATTGCAATCTGTAACAGTAAAGAATTTAAGGATCGTCCGAAGTTAAAGCTGGCTTCTTTCATTCTTATGGTCAGCATTATTCTTGCAACCATGTTCTTAAAACAGCATTCTGTATTTGATGTGGTTACTGCATTTGTAATGGCTGCTGTCATGTACTCTTTCGTCTACGGCAGGAACTTTGCTTTCGGCCGCAGCAAGGAAAAAGAATCTTTTGAAAAACAGCTTAAGCACATATAGTTTTTATAAAAGAACTGCTGCTCCATTTTGAGCAGCAGTTTTTTTATTTCAAATGTTCGATTTCATCCATCCAGATACGCACTGATGCATCACTTGGCATTCTTAAATCACCTCTTGGTGATACTGCTACCGTACCGACCTTTGGTCCATCCGGCAGACAGGAACGTTTAAACTGCTGTGAGAAGAAACGGCGGTAGAAGGTCTTTAACCATTTCAAAATCACTGCATTGTCGTACTGCCCCTCAAATGCCACCTGTGCCAGACGGTATATTTTTGCCGGAGCAAAGCCAAATCGCATCACATAATATAAATAGAAATCATGCAGTTCATATGGTCCTACAATATCCTCTGTCTTCTGGGCGATTTTTCCATTTTCCGGCGGAAGCAGTTCCGGGCTGACCGGTGTATCTAAGACATCATAAAGCACAGTTGA